>OIXA01003777.1_pt1 | contig 15417 bp, 17 predicted proteins | sample 1587721 | NCBI WGS metagenome assembly OIXA01 (sample SAMEA3888900, study PRJEB22519) | human gut metagenome | biome: human gut; feature: human-associated habitat; material: faeces | place: Denmark | collected 2013 | reverse complement strand
TACCCCCTGTTCCGGCAGTAATTCATATCTGGTAACAGAAGGACCGCAGCTGATATTGGTAACCGTAACACCGACACCAAAGGTGTGTAACGTCTGCTGCAGTTTAATAGCAGTTGCCTTATATTCATTTTCTGAGAGGGCATTATTATTTCTCCCCGGTTTCTTTAAAAGATCCGTTGGCGGGAATATGTATTCTTTTTCTACTTCCTGTTTTGCGATCTCTTTGGCAACTGCCTCAGATGACTCTTCTTCTGAAGGCGGAGTGATCCGTACTTTTTCATTGGAAGATCGAGGTGCCATAAAAGGATCTGCCTTTGGCACAGATGCAGCAGCTTCTGCCGCCCGGGTGCTTTCCAGCTTCTTCTTTAACAGATCTGTTTCTGCTTCGATCACTTTTCCGGAAGCTGTCACTATCTGCTTTTTCTCCTCCGGTACATAGATGGAACCGGAAGCAGCAGCCAGTGGATCAGGAGAAACACTCTCATCCAGTTTTGGATCCCAGGGGGACTCCTCTGGCTCTTCTGTGATCTCTTCCCAGTCTTCTGACTGTTCAAAGTCTCTTTGCGTTTGAGGTTTTTTCTCATCATTTATGTGAGATTTTTCCTCATATTCAGCTTTTCCGCTGTTGTATATAGGTGTCTCCGTTGCTTTCTCAGCTGCTCTTTTCTCTTCCTCCAGATCAGCCAGACTGACTGTTTCTTCCGGAAGATCTTCATCCCACAACGGTTCCTCAACAGGAACTCTCTGTATTTCTTTTGGAAGGGGTTCTTCCTCTTCTTTTATCGCATGTTCAGATACAGCAGATACTTTCTGCTCCCAGGCAGTGGGCCGTCCGGCAGGGATCACATCAGGAGCCGGTATCTCCATCTCCTCTAAGGTCCGTCGATCTTTTGGAACATGGATCGTCTCATACTGCTGTTCTAACTCGTCAGCAAGAGCCTCTGCCTCATCCTTCTCATCCTTATTTTTCTCATAGCCGGATGGCATCTGGATCTTGCCCCTGAACTCGTCTGCAGGAGAAGGGATCTCCTCTTCTTCCTCATAGACTACCCGGTTCTTTCCTGTAGCTGCCGGTTTTTCCTCCGGGATCTCATCCATCTCAGGTTCAGCAGCCTGCTTTGTACCAAACTCCCGCTCAAAAGCTTCCTCATCGTATTCTGCATCTTCCGGAACAGGGCGTCTGCCTTCATCTACAGCCGTCAGTCTGGTGGCATTTAAGTTGACACCACGTACTCTCTGTTCTTCTCTTAACAGTTTACGCTCTTCTGCTCTCTGGGCATGGATCTCTTTTCTACGGTCCATATCTTCTCTTGCATACTGATAAGCCCGTCCACTGCCCTGCTTAACTGCCGAAACAAAGGATTTACCTGTTATACATACCATGCACAGGATCAGGATTACCAAAAATACCAGATAAGCGCCTGCTCTTCCAACAAAGAACATAAGAGCCATAGCCAGCGCTCCGCCTACCAGACCGCCTCCGGCGCCTCCATTCGAAGCATCTGCATAGATCTGCATTACAGATCCGCCCTGAGGCATCCTTCCAAAAAGCAACTGGAACAGTCCGCAAAGAGTGATCAGCGCCCCGATCACAGCTCCTAATTTAATAGCTGCATGGATATTTCCCTGATTTGATAAATGAAAACAGGTTCCTACAAAGATCAGGATCGGTAAAAGATATCCCAGGATGCCAAACAGTCCTAACTGTATCCCCTTAAGGATCTGTCCTACGATCCCGCATAAACCAAAGTTACTTAAAAATAAAAGGATGGCAACGGCAAAAGAACAGATAATGATCACTTCTGCCCTCATAAACCCTAAATCGTCTTCTTCATAAACCGGTTCCGGCGCCTGTCTTGAGGAACTTCTTTTTGTGCCGGATGCCGTGGATCGTTTTCTGCTGTTTCCTGCTGTGGTTCTTCATCTTCAACAACCAGCTCCTTGCGGTTGTTGGTGACAACCGTCAGAACATTTTCAAGACCAGTCATTAAGGACGTATACTTTTCCTTATTATCCTTAATCGAATGTTCGATAATATACTGTAACTTTCCAAGCATGTCATCTGTATACTGTACTGCTCCAATACGGATGTTATTAGCATCCTCCGTTGCAGAATCCAGAATGCGCTGTGCCTGCGCAGTTGCCTGCTCAATCAGCTGATTTGCCTGCGCATATGCCCGCTGCATAATCTCATGTTCATTGATTAATTCTTCCGTCTGTATCTGTGCAGCATTCAGAATTGACTCTGCCTGCTCTTTTGCATCTGAAATAATCGCATCTTTGTTATTTAAAATTTTCTGGTACTTCTTAATCTCATCCGGTGTCTTTAAACGAAGCTCAGACAACATATCCTCTAACTGATCCTTGTCGACAATAATCTTATTGTTGGAAAAAGGCTGGTACTTACAGTTATCGATATATGCTTCTATATCGCTGATTAATTGTTCAATTCTACTCATAGCAGTTCTACCTCTTTATGTAATTTGTTTTATTGCTGTGTAATGCCATATTTTTCATAAACTCTGCCAATTACCTGCTGCGGAACAAATTTACTGATATCGCCCCCATACATTGCCATTTCTTTTACCATGCTTGAACTCAGATAAGCATACTTCAGACTTGTATTTAAAAAGATGGTATCTACATCGGGATTCGCCACCCGGTTTGTCTGCGACATCGCCAGTTCATATTCAAAATCCGTCACTGCACGCAGCCCTCTGATAATCGTCTGCACCTGATGTTCTTTTGCAAAATCAACAAGCAGCCCACGAAAACTTAAAATTTCGACATTGTCTATATCCTTAGTTACATCTTTTAACATATTAACACGTTCATCTACTGAAAACAACGGTGTTTTTGTATTATTATTTAATACACCGACAATTAAATGATCCACCAGGCGGGATGAACGGCGGATAATATCCAGATGTCCCAATGTAACCGGGTCAAAACTGCCCGGATAGATTGCATTCTTCATTATTATCACTTTCCTTCCTTTTTCAGGAATACATGTTTATTCGTCTTATACGTTTTTGTCTTTGTAATGGTATAGCCCAAATCCTGCACATACGACAAATCCGTATCCAGTTTTTCTTCTATAATAATCGTCGTATATCCGTCAATGATACTGCCTGCAGCAAGCGCTTCCAATGCCCCGCGCTCATAATCCTTTGCATATGGCGGATCCATATATACAAAATCAAACACTTCCTGTCCCGACAGTCTTACAATTGCCGCCGCAACATCCTGTTCCATTAAAACTGCCTGTGAATCCAGCTTTGTAAACGCGAGATTTTCACGGATACAGGCACACGCTGCTTTGGAATTTTCAACCAGCACGGCTTCTTTTGCCCCACGGCTTAACGCTTCAATAGCAATCGCCCCGCTCCCCGCATATAAATCCAGAAAGCGGCAGCCCGGTATTTCCGACTGTATCATATTAAACAGGGTTTCTTTTATTCTGTCTGTTGTCGGGCGGGTATCCATGCCCTCCAGTGTCTTTAACGGAAGACTTCTTGCACTGCCTGCAATTACTCTCATTCTGACCATTCTCCTGTTTCCATTTTTTTATCGCGGAGCATTAATTCTTTGACTGCTTCCGCCGGTTTTTTATCTTCAAATAAAACTTTGTTGACCTGCTCTACAATCGGCATTTCAACATTGTATTTTTGTGCCAGTGCAAATGCTGCCTTTGCAGAAAATACACCTTCTACAACCATCTGCACTTCTTCCATGGCTTCATCCTTGGTCTTACCCTGTCCAATCAGGATACCGGCACGTCTGTTGCGGCTGTGCATACTGGCACAGGTAACAATCAAATCACCAATACCTGAAAGTCCGCTGAATGTAGACGGATTGGCACCCATAGCCGTTCCCAGTCTTGAAATCTCGGCAATCCCTCTTGTAATCAGTGCCGCCTTTGTATTATCACCATACCCCAATCCGTCTGCGATACCTGCTGCCAGCGCAATGACATTTTTTAATGCACCGCCGATACAGATTCCCAGCATATCCGGACTGATATATACACGGAAAACATCGCTCATAAAAATATTCTGTAAATATTCTGCATCTTTTCTCTTATGTGTACCAATGACACAGGTCGTCGGAATCAGACGTCCCACTTCTTCTGCGTGGCTTGGTCCTGAAAGCACAGCAACCGTTGCCGCCGGAATTTCTTCCTCTACCACCTGACACAGTGTCATTAATGTGCTTTCTTCGATTCCCTTTCCGACATTGACAACATACTGTCCTTCTTTTACAAACGGTGCAAATAACTTTGCAGTGGAACGTGTATAAGGCGAAGCGACTGCAAGTACAATGACATCTGCACCATTTACTGCATATTTCGTATCTGCCGTCATTTCAATCTTTTCGGGAATATGCACACCCGGAAGACATTTTTTATTTTCACGCTCTTTATCAAGCACTTTGATTTCTTCAGAAAAAACAGACCAGACTTTTACATCATGTCCGTTATTATTTAAAAGAATTGCAAGTCCGAGTCCCCAGCTTCCTGCACCCATCACACTTACCTTTGCCATTTTGTTCTCCCTTCTTAAGCCTTATGTCCAATCTTTCTTTCCGTTCCGTGCATCAGTCGTCCGATATTGCCGCGGTGTCTGATGTAAGCCAGCACCGTAAGGCAGATTAAAATACCGTATGCTTCCAGTTTTGCACTGCCTGTAAGCGGAAGCCATCCTGCCGCACCGAATGCTAAAAATTCAATGAGAAATAATGTAATAAACACCAGTGAACCCAATGATACATACTTAGAAATCAGCGTTACCGATGCAAAAGTAATCAGTCCGAATACCGCAAATACCCAGCAGTGCTTCGGAAACAGCAGCAGGGAAAGCGCCACTCCCGAAGTTGCCGCAATTCCCTTTCCACCTTTAAACTTTAAATATACCGGAAAATTGTGTCCCAGTACAACACCAAAACCACTGTATAAAAACAGCAGCATTTCAATATCACTGTTTCTGCCAAACAGGAAATGAACTGCGAGTGCAGCAAAAACAGCCTTAAAAGTATCTAAAAGATACGTGATAATGCCCGCTTTCTTTCCCAGTGTACGCATAACATTGGTTGTTCCCGCATTGCCGCTTCCGTATTCCCTGATGTCAATATGGTTAAACTTGCCATACCAGTATCCGGTCTGGAAAATATTGCCAAAAAGGTACCCGATTACAAGACAAATGATTCGTTCCATTTTTTATTCTTTCTCCTTACGTTCCCGGTTGATAAACCGCAGTGCCGTACCGCGGAATCCAAATGCTTCCCGGATTTTATTTTCAATATAGCGTGTGTATGAAAAATGTGTCAGTTCTTTATCGTTGACAAACATCACAAACGTCGGCGGTTTTACCGCAACCTGTGTCATATAGTAAATGCGCAGGCGCTTGCCCTTGTCTGACGGCGGCTGCTGCATGGCAACGGCTTCTGTTAAAATTTCATTCAACACACCTGTTGGAATACGCATCGTCTGGCTTTCAATCACCATATCAATCATGTCATAAATTTTATTCAGACGCTGTCCGGTCTTTGCCGATACAAACAGCAGTTCCGCATACGGCATAAAGGAAAGCGTATCTTTAATCTTCTGCGTATGCTCATAAATCGTCTTGTCATTCTTTTCAATGGCATCCCATTTATTCACCGCAATAATCATGCCTTTTCCGCGCTCATGTGCAATACCGGCAATCTTGGCATCCTGCTCCGTAACACCTTCTGTCGCATCTATGACAAGAATCACCACATCCGCTCTTTCCACCGCAGCAACGGTACGGATAATACTGTAACGTTCCAGTTCTTCCTTAATTTTGCTCTTACGGCGGAGTCCCGCAGTATCGATAAAGACATACTCCCTGCCGTTATAAACAACCGGCGTATCAATGGCATCTCTTGTTGTTCCTGCAATATCCGAAACAATCACTCGCTGTTCGCCGACCATCTTATTAATAATAGATGATTTTCCAACGTTTGGTTTACCGACAATTGCAATCTTTGGACGATCATCTTCTCCATCTTCCTGCGTATCCTCCGGAAAATGCTTAACAATCTCGTCTAACATTTCGCCAATACCTAACTTTCCGACTGCAGAAATCGGAATCGGGTCACCGATACCTAAGTTATAAAATTCATAAACGTCCGGCATCAGCTTTTCAAAGTTGTCCACTTTGTTGACAACCAGCACAACCGGCTTGTGGGAACGGCGCAGCATATCCGCCACCTTGGCATCCGCATCGACAAGCCCCTGTCTTACATCTGTAATAAAGATAATGACATCTGCCGTATCAATGGCAATCTGTGCCTGCTCTCTCATCTGCGCGAGAATAATATCTTTGGTTTCCGGTTCGATACCACCCGTATCAATCAGGGTGAAATTCTTATCCAGCCATGAAACCTCTGCATAAATTCTATCCCTTGTAACACCGGGTGTATCTTTTACAATTGAAATCTGCTGTCCGGCAAGATGATTGAAAAGCGTAGACTTTCCGACATTCGGTCTGCCGACAACCGCAACGATTGGTTTACTCATATATAAATCTCCATTTCTTCCTAATGCATAGTTAAATATATAATATCAGTTTCATTGCTTTTTGTAAAGTTATATGCTATCATTCATGAGGGGAAAACACTGAAAATATACTACTGAAACTACATTTTTTACTACATTACAGGAGGTAACCCACTTGAAACATTTGTTAAAATTTTATCGGAAAGGCACTGCCTTTCTTATGGCTTTCTGTCTGATGGCACTGCTCTTTTCATTTTCATGCGCGGCAGCAGAAAATACCACAACATACCGTTTTTCGGATATTAATCTGGAAGTACAGGTTCCGTCCGAGCTGATTGGTTTTACCCGCTCTGTCACTTCCAACAACGCTTATCTGGATTTAATCGGTACGGATGACGTTGAAGAACTGCGTTCTTTAATGGTCGTCAACCACGTTTACTTAGAAGCCGTTCCGCAGGATGTACGCTATGAACTGATTATCAGCGGCAAAGAAGCAGGAAGTGCATCAACCGATTTTACAGAACTTTCCGATACGGATCTGGACAGCCTTTTTAATGAATATCTGCAGAAAAGTGATGCCATAGACAATGAGAGCGTCACCGAAAATATTACAGCTTCCGCGATTGAACATGTAAACGGTATCCCTTACTTTGTCACCAGTGTAAAGTCCGTTGCCAACAATCAGGTCACAGTCTACATGAAGAAGTATTACACCGTAATGCAGGGCAATGCCATCTCTTTCTTTATCCAGTCCAACGGTGAAGAAATTGACAGCGCAACCGCACAGCTTTTAACGGACGTAGTCACTTCAGCTCAGTATAAAACGATTCATAAGTCTATTTTAGAAAATGCATTTTTTACGGAGATTCTCGCTTCGGTTGTTACGCTTGCCGTACCGATTTTACTGCTTGCACTGATTGTATATTTGGTAGAAAAAAGTAAGAAAAAGACAAAAAAGCAGATTGAAGCCGATGAAAAACGTCTACGTGCCGAATACGCAAGGCAGGAAGCCGAAGCTGCTAAAAAAGTACAGGAAGCCTCCGACGAAACAGAAGTATCTGAAACAGGAATATCTGAAAATGAAACATCTGGCGGACAAAACGGCAACAATTACCAGTAAGTTAAACTAAAAAACTGTGAAACCACAAAGCCTTTGCTTTTAAAGACTATCGGTTTCACAGTTTTATTTTATCTTATCTATTATTCATAAGCTTATATTGCGCTATTCCACCGGCAGACACTCCGGATGTTCCAGCCGGTGAATCTCCTCCCGGATTTCCTGCATATGCACATCAGTATTGTAAATCGTATCCGCACAGACCGTCAGTTCGTTGACAATTTCCGGCATTTCCTCATTGCCAAACTGCTTATAATGCATCTGATGCTCCAGACTTGCCCAGAAATTCATGGCTATCGTACGAATCTGCACTTCCACTTTCATGTACTCCTTACCGGAAGAAAGATAAATCGGAATAATAACTACATAGTGAAGGCTTCTATATCCGTTTGGCTTCGGATTCTTAATATAATCCTTCACCTCCATCACTTCAACGTCATCCTGTGAAATCAGCATATTGGCTACTGCATAAATGTCACTGATAAACGGGCATACCACACGTACTCCGGCAACATCATTTAAATTGTTGACGATAGACTGGATGGATACCTCAAAACCTTTTCTTTGCATTTTATCAAAAATACTCGCCGGGCTTTTTACTCTTGTCCGGATACTGTCAATCGGATTGCGCTGGTTTTTCGTTTTAAACTCGTCATTTAAGATTTCCAGTTTTGTCTGGATTTCCCGTATTGCACACCGGTACATCATCATCAGTTCCTGAAACCGTGCATTGGTTTCCATCGTTTTTCTAAAGTCCTCTTTATTAACCAGTAATGATTGTGCTAAATTGTTATCATCTATCATGTCCTACTCCTTTATGTACATCATTCCGCATAAAATACCACGTCTGCCTTTTGTTGCCCTGTGTGAAAACAACAGGTCTGAATTACAGCAGGTACAGACATCTGCCACTGCAATATGCTCCGGGTAGATTCCTGCATGAATCAGGTTATAATAATTGGCAAGCTGTAAATCCAGCTGATATTTTCCTACACTTTTCCCCGGTGTTACAATATGCTCTGCTTCCTGTGGCAGATACTTTTTCTGAAACTGTACTGCAACATCTTCACTTACTTCATAACAGCCCCTGCAGATTCCCGGTCCGATAACCGCTTTGATATATGCAGGATTGGCATTGTATTCTCTTATGAGGGCCTCAACTGTTACCTGTGCGATATTTCCCACCGTTCCTCTCCAGCCCGAATGGGACAATCCGATACATTGATCGCGGCTGTCCGCAAAAAAAAGAGGAATACAGTCGGCATACGAAGTAACCAGACAGATTCCCGGCACATTTGTCACCAGTCCGTCTATATTGTCAAAATCACGCTCCCGTACAATTCCCATTCCTTTGTGGTGTTCTTCTATTTTTAAGACATTGGTTGTATGTGTCTGCTTACTGTATACCATCTTTTCCGGTACAGTATGAAGCGCAGCCGCCATTCTTCTGAAATTTTCCGACACATTTTCCGGATCATCCTCGAGATTAAAAGTCAGATTCATGCTTTCGTAAATACCGGTGCTGACACCGCCTTTTCGTGTTGAAAATCCATGTTCAATAAAAGACTCCGATTCCAGCATCGGAAACCTTAAATACGGCACACCGTTTTCTGCCGTAACACTTCTGACCGTATCCATATATGCCGGGCGCTCCTGCTCCTGCATATACGCATAAACTGCATCCGTGTCTGTTTTATTCCATGTCAGTGATTCCATTCTATTCTCCATTTTAAATTTTAAAACGCATCCTCAATATGCGTAATCTCCCCATCATCAATTCCTATTACATCAAAACGGCAATCTGCCCCTGCAAACACTGTATTCTGTGCGTGTTTTGCAAGATAGACGTCCGCTGCCCTGCGGATTTTCTTCTGTTTTGCAGGTGTCACCGCTTCTAAGGCATAACCGTACCGGGCATTTCTGCGGTATTTCACCTCTATAAAAACAAGCGTTTGCCGCTGTGCCGCAATAATATCAATCTCACCGCAGGCACAGGCGAAATTTACATCTACGATAAAATAACCTTTGTCCTTTAAATACCGGCACACCTTCTGTTCCCATTCTTTTCCCCGCTGTCGTGTGTTCATTATTTTCCTGTCTTTTTCACTTTACTTCTTAATCTATCCATATCATCTACAAAGACCAGAATCTCGGCAACCACGCTGTATAATTCCGGCGGTATCATATCTCCGATTTCCAGCTTGGAAAGCGTATTGGCAAGCTTGCTGTCTTCATACACCGGCACATCCGCTTCCTTGGCACGCTCAATAATCTTTTCCGCCAGAACACCTTTTCCCGATGCAATAATTTTCGGTGCTTCTTCTCCGGGAACGTATTCAAGTGCCACAGAAACCTTCCGCTTCTGCTCTCCTGTATCCTTTTTATTTGTCATATTTGTACACTCCCATTATAATCCACTGCTTTTCATTGTGCAAATGAACAATCTATAAACTTATGCTTTGATATCGAAAATATATTGGGACGTCGGTGCGCCTCCTGTCTGATTTTGCAGAAAATCTTTTTCAAAATCAAAATTTTCCTGTGGCCGTGTCAGTTTCATCTCAAAATGTGCCGTGTAACCAAGCGCTTCCAGACGGGCATTAAGCCGGTCAATATGATCATACACAAAATCCAGTGTTTCCGAATCCTCCAGACAGAAATTCGTTGTGACATTTTTGCCTGCCAGTTTCACATACACATCGACAGAACCTAAATGTTCCATATCCAGATGTAGGAGAGCGCTCACATTTTCGGGATTGTTGTGAAGTGTTTTTTTATTTGTAAATACGTATAACTCTCCATTTCCGGTGCCTTCCGAAAAGCGCACCGGCATCTGAAAATACGTCATATTGCGGTTTAAGTCATTCATGAAATCAATATTGCTTTTGATTTCGTTTAAATTGGCAGATAACGCTGAGCCCTCTGCTGCCTTCTGCGTTTCCTTTGAAACGGCTTCCAGTGAGGAGCGCACCCGCTTATAAAATCCCTTGATGCTTTCTTCGCTGTCTGCCATCTGTGGTTTTAAATACAGTGTTTCTTCAATCTGCCCCTTCAGCAGCTGTCCAAGTTCTTTAGAAGCCAGTAACTGTGTCAGTTTTTTCTCTGTCTGTCCGGCAGCCTGCGTATCATCCGGTGTATTCTTTGTCCCTGCAATCAAATCCGCCAGCTGTGACAATGTTTCTTTTACGGTGGCATTTCCTTCTGTAATCTGTTCTGCCAGCGCCTGTGCCTGTCCGCCCTGCGGTGTATCATTAAAGGTTTCCGTGATTTTTTGTGCAAGCCCTTCCCGCACCGCATCCTGCGGCATTGTTTCCGAAAGACCCGCCTGCATTTCCTGCGGAAGTCCTTCATACAGCGCCGCAGTCACATTTTTTAAAAATGTCCCTGCCTGCACCGGATCCTGACCGGTAAGCTGTGTAAGTGTATCTGCCAGAGCGGACGGCAGACTGTCTAACTGACCTGCCATATTGCGCTCGTAATGCGTATAAGCTTCATATTGTTCGATATTTTCCTGCGTAACGGGAATATTAAGTTTCACAAGATTTGCCATGGTATCCAGACTGGCATTTGGGAATTTCAGGTTGTTTTTTACCATTTCATTTAACATTGCGGCATCAATAGACATATTCCGTGCCAGCAGTTCCTGCACAATCGCCATATTGCTTTCATTAGCAGAAAGTCCGGCCGCTTCAAGTGCCTTCTGTACCAGCACCATCTGCTGCGCATCCCCGAAAAGCGGTTTTAATGCAACGAAATTACCTTTATTTTCCTGCACCTGAAAGGTCATGCTCTGCCCTAACTGCACCTGTGCCCCCTGTGCAAGACGTGCAAAAAGATTCTCACCGTTTGGCAGGCTGAGAATAACCTGATTGTCCTTCATGCTATTTACAACACCGGTAACCGTATCTCCTGCCAGCAAAGATGCCAGATACTTTGCATTGATGGTATTTACCTGCGCAGTCTGCTCTGTCTGTCCTGCATTTTCCGCCGCCGCACTCTCTGTTGATGCACTTTCGGAACTTTTTGTACCTGAAACCATCTGCTGTAAAAAACCTGAAATGTGAAATGCCATATCATTATACCCTTTCAGTATTTAATATATTTTTTAAAAATGTTTTCCGGTGAATCGGACAGGCACCATACTCTAAAAGTGCCTGTGTATGCTGTTTCGTTCCATATCCTTTATGTTTTGCAAATCCATACTGCGGATATTCTTTATCATACTCCGCCATCATTCTGTCCCTTGTCACCTTTGCCATAATACTGGCAGCACCGATTGTAAGGCTCTTTGCATCACCTTTGATAATCGGCACCTGTGCAATCTCCACGCCCGGAATGGTTACAGCATCGTTTAATAATATATCGGGCTGTACACTCAGTTTCTGAATAGCCTGCCGCATGGCTTCATACGTTGCCTGCAAAATGTTAATTTCGTCAATACGCTGTGCCGATACAATACCGATTCCCACACTGACTGCTTCACGGCTGATAACGTCAAAGAGTTCTTCACGCTTTTTTTCGCTTAATTTCTTGGAATCATTGATATATAAAATGCGGCAGCCCTTCGGCAGTACAACCGCCCCTGCCACAACCGGTCCTGCAAGCGGACCTCTGCCTGCTTCATCAATGCCACAGATATACCGGCAGTAATCGTATTCTTTTTCAAATTCGCACAGGGCTTCTATCCGTTCCCGCTCTGCCGCAAGCTTTTCTTCACGCTTTCTTCGTGCAAGCTCTGCTTTTGTTATTTTCTGCTCTTTTTCCATGTGATGACCGCTCCTTATTCTTCCGGTACTTCCAGTGTAATTCTGCCGGTTCTTCCGCTTCTGAAATCATCCAGAACAATGCCCGCTGTCTTTTCATAATCGGTAATTCTGCCCTGCTTTACACAGCCGCGCCGTGCTGCAATAGCTTCCATGACCTGTAAGGCTTCTGCATCTTCTTCAATCCCATAGCGTTCTTTTAAGTTTCCAGGATATTCTTTTAATAAGAATTTAATTGTATCCAGTGCCAGCTCATCCAGATTTAACACTTCGTCATTCATTGAGCCAATCATGGCAAGCCGCTGTCCGACTTCCTGATTTTCAAATCGCGGCCATAAAATACCCGGTGTATCCAGCAGTTCCACATTCTTATTTAAGCGAATCCACTGTTTGCCCTTGGTAACCCCCGGCTTATTCCCGGTCTTTGCGCAGGCTTTTCCTGCAAATGCATTGATAAAGGTCGACTTTCCGACGTTCGGAATACCGACGACCATTGCACGCACCGGACGGTTTAAAATACCCTTTCTTTTATCGCGTTCTATTTTTTCCTTGCAGGCAAGGACAATCGTCTGGTTGACCTGCTTGACCCCCGCTCCGCTCTTGGAATTTAATTTTAATACATAAAAACCTTTTTTGGTAAAATAATCAATCCACATCACATTTTTGCGTTCATCGGATAAATCGGATTTATTGAGTAAAATGATACGTGCCTTATTTTTTGCAAGCCCGTCAATATCGGGATTTCTGCTGCTTAAAGGGATTCTTGCATCAACCAGTTCAATCACCAGATCAATCAGTTTAATGTTTTCTTCCATCATTCTTCTTGCCTTGGTCATATGTCCCGGATACCATTGATAATTCATATTCTGCTCCATTCCGCCTGACGGCTTTTATAATAATCTCATTCTTTTCATCGGGCTTGCAATAAACCATACCGAACCCACGATGTCGTCTTTTTTCACAACGCCCACATTGGCAAAGCGGCTGTCTTCACTGTTATTGCGGTTATCTCCCAGTACAAAGTACTCATTTTCCCCCAGTGTCAGTTCACCTGCTGCCAGACCTGCCGTTAAAATGTCATCTTCCGAAACGTCATCTTCCAGCACACTGCCATTAATATATACTTTTCCGTCGTGAATCTGAATCGTTTCACCCGGCAGACCGATAACACGCTTTACATAAATCTTTGAAGTTTTTACACCATTCGGATGAAAGGCGATAATACTGTACCTTTTCGGTCCATGAAAGGAATATGCAATCCGGTTAAGCAACACAGTATCTTCATTTTCTATCGCCGGCTGCATGGAATTTCCTGAAATCGTTGTACGGTCACATAAAAACAGGGTAAGCGTATATGCCAGTAGAATCACAATCAGAAGGTCCGCAATCCACTTACACACTGTCAGTAATTTTGTATTTTCCTGATATCTTCTCTGAAATGAAATCATATGTACCTCACAATTTTTTATAAAATAAAAGGACAGACACAATTACCGTGTCTGTCCATATAAGCCGTTGAAGAATTAACGAACCAATTCTTTTACCTTAGCAGCCTTACCTGTTCTCTGACGTAAGTAATTGAGTTTTGCACGTCTTACTTTACCGCGTCTTACAACATCAACCTTTTCTACGATTGGAGAATGTAATGGCCATGTCTTTTCTACGCCTACGCCGTTAGAAATCTTTCTAACTGTGAATGTAGAACGAACGCCTGTACCCTGCTTCTTTAATACAGTACCTTCGAATACCTGGATTCTTTCACGGTTTCCTTCCTTAATCTTAGCAGATACTCTTACTGTATCACCTACGTTAAATGCAGGTACTTCTGCCTTCATCTGTGCTTCTTCAATGTTCTTAATAATTTCGTTCATGTGTGACCTCCTTAATATTTGGATGTTCTTAATACATTTCCTGTAACAGAGGACCATCTCTTTTCTCACAACTAGTTAAGTCTAGCATACTCCAAATAAAAATGCAAGCACTTTTTGTATAGTGCTTAATTCATATCCAGCAGTCCCGGCAGCAGATGCACCGTCACCGTCTTTTCTTTCATGTCATGGGCAAGAATACACTGGTCAATAACCGGAATCAGTACTGTTTTTCCGTCCGGCGTTGTAACCTCATAAACATTGTTTGCGCCTGTTTCCAGCACTTCTGTCAGCTTCCCAAGGTTCATGCCGGTATCCGTAATAACATCCAGTCCGATTAAATCGCAGATAAAATATTCGCCCGGCTCGCACTTGACCGCATGCTCTCTTGTGACCATTAAATCTTTCTTGACAAACTGCTCAATGTCATTGATACTGTCGTATCCTTTAAATTTTATGATAACATACTGTTTAAAGAACTTCACCGACTGCACTTCCAGTTCAATATTTTCCCGTCTTCCTTCAATGACACATTGTTTTAACTTTTTAAACCGCTGAGGGTCGTCTGTTGTCGGAAATACTTTCACTTCCCCGCGGATGCCGTGTGTTGCCGTAATCACACCAACCCGTAATAAATCTTCCATAAGCACTCCATATATTTGAAAAACCATGCAGAGGCTTGTGAATACTCACAAAACTGTCTGCATGGCTCTTTACATAGTCTTTATGACTCTAGTTATCGATTTCTACTATGACCTTTTTGTCAGTCTTTGATGCAGCTGCAGAAACAACTGATCTGATAGACTTAGCAATTCTGCCTGATTTTCCGATTACCTTACCCATATCGGATGGGGCAACCTTTAAGTCGACTATGACGGCTTTATCTTTTTCAGTTTCAGTTACAACAACTTCATCCGGATTATCCACTAATGCCTTAGCAATAATTTCAACCAATTCTTTCATAGATAATACCTCCATCAGGCTCTTACTTTTCGATACCAGCCATCTTGAAAAGCTTACCAACTACTTCTGTCGGCTGTGCTCCATTTGCTAACCACTTCTTAGCAAGCTCAGAATCGATGTTTAACTTACAAGGATCGTAATTAGGATCATAAGTACCGATTTCTTCAATAAATCTACCATTTCTTG
>OIXA01003776.1_pt1 | contig 15417 bp, 6 predicted proteins | sample 1587721 | NCBI WGS metagenome assembly OIXA01 (sample SAMEA3888900, study PRJEB22519) | human gut metagenome | biome: human gut; feature: human-associated habitat; material: faeces | place: Denmark | collected 2013 | reverse complement strand
GGATGGCGGCACTCGGCTCGCCGGGCTGCGCTTTCGAGATGTCCTTGAACGGCACGGGCGTAATCTCGCACTGGATGTCGATGCGGTCGAGCAGCGGACCGGATATCTTGCTCATGTAACGCTGTATCTGTCCGGGCGTGCAGCAGCACTTGTGCGTCGGGTCGTTGTAATAGCCGCAGGGGCAGGGGTTCATCGAGGCGATGAACATGAACGAGCAGGGGAACTCAACGGTGTACTTCGAGCGCGAGATGGTTATCTTATGGTCTTCGAGCGGCTGACGCAGCACTTCGAGGGTCTGCTTGTTGAATTCGGGCAGCTCATCGGCAAACAACACGCCGTTATGTGCCAGCGATATCTCGCCCGGCTGCGGGTTTATTCCGCCGCCTACGAGCGCCACTTCGGATATGGTGTGGTGGGGCGAGCGGAACGGGCGCTGTGAGATGAGCGACGTGCCGCGCTTCAGCTTTCCGGCTACGCTGTGTATCTGTGTCGTCTCCAGACTCTCCGAGAGCGACAGCGGCGGCAGGATAGAGGGCAGACGCTTTGCCATCATCGACTTGCCCGAACCCGGAGGACCTACCATGATAAGGTTGTGGCCGCCTGCCGCCGCCACTTCCAGCGCACGCTTCACGCTCTCCTGACCGCGCACGTCGGCGAAGTCGAGGTCGAAGCGGCTCTGCTGTTCGTAGAACTCGCGGCGTGTGTCGACGAACGTCGGCTCGTACACCTCACGCCCCGTGAGCAGCTTTATCACGTCCATGATATTCTCCATGCCATACACATCCAGATTGTTCACCACTGCCGCCTCGCGCTCGTTCTGCTTCGGCACAATCAGTCCCTTGAACTTCTCGGCTCTTGCCCGGATGGCTATCGGCAGCGCTCCCTTCACGGGCTGCAGCGTACCGTCAAGGCTCAGTTCGCCCACGAGCATATAGTCGGCGAGCACGTCGCTCGTCACGGCTCCGCTCGCGGTGAGTATAGCCATGGCGAGCGGCAGGTCGAACGAGCTGCCCTCCTTGCGCAGGTCGGCAGGCGCGAGGTTGATGGTGATATCTGCGTGCGGAAACTTATATCCGTTCACCTGCAGCGCCGACGCTATGCGGTCGCGTCCTTCGCGCACAGCGGTGTCGCCGAGTCCGGTCATGCGATACATCACGCCGGGCACTATATTCACTTCAACGGTTACGGTGGTTACGTCGAGGCCGTTAACGGCTGCGGAATAAGTCTTTACGAGCATAGTTAGATTCGGGTTTTAACGGGTTAATAGTGCGCAGCACTTTCACAAATCAGAAGTGCCTATTGACTACAAATTTGGTTGTTTCGTTTGTTTTATCCAAGTGTATGGCGTTTTTTCTGCCAAAAATATACTAACTTTGTAAAAAAACAGATTATCCGATACAACATGGAAGAAGATTTCGACATACGTCAGGAGCAGGGACGCAAGGGCGAGAAGGACTTTGAGAACGCTCTGCGACCGCTGCGGTTCGGCGATTTCAGCGGACAGCAGAAGGTGGTGGAGAACCTCGAAGTGTTCGTCGAGGCGGCGAAGTACCGCGGCGAACCGCTCGACCATACGCTGCTGCACGGCCCCCCAGGACTGGGCAAGACAACGCTTAGCAACATCATAGCCAACGAACTGGGCGTGGGCTTCAAGATTACGAGCGGACCGGTGCTCGACAAGCCGGGCGACCTCGCCGGCATCCTCACTTCGCTGGAGCCGCGCGACGTGCTGTTCATCGACGAGATTCACCGTCTCTCGCCGGTCGTAGAGGAGTATCTCTACTCGGCGATGGAGGACTACCGCATTGACATCATGATCGACAAGGGTCCGTCGGCGCGGTCTATACAGATCGACCTCAACCCGTTCACACTCGTGGGTGCCACAACACGCAGCGGACTGCTCACGGCTCCGCTCCGCGCGCGCTTCGGCATCAACCTCCACCTGGAATACTACGGACCGGAGATGCTGCAGAAGATTATCAAGCGCTCGGCGATGATTCTGAAGGTGCCTATCGACGACGATGCGGCTATAGAGATTGCGCGCCGCTCGCGTGGCACGCCGCGTATTGCGAACGCTCTGCTGCGCCGCGTGCGCGACTTCGCCCAGGTGAAGGGCAACGGACGCATCGACCGCGACATTGCGCGCCTATCGCTCTCGGCGCTCAACATCGACCAGTATGGTTTGGACGAGATCGACAACAAGATTCTGCTCACCATCATCGACAAGTTCCGCGGCGGACCGGTCGGCGTGTCTACCATAGCCACCGCTATCGGCGAGGACACGGGCACCGTCGAGGAGGTGTACGAGCCGTATCTCATCATGGAGGGCTTCATAAAGCGCACGCAGCGCGGACGTATGGTGACACCCCTCGCCTACCAGCACCTCGGACGACCGATGATTGGCAGCAATGCTGTGGAACCGGGACTGTTCGACTAAACACAGTTGAGAGTTCAGAGTTGAAAGTTGAGAGTTATGATTACCTTGAAAACGTACAAGAAGGCACAGCCCGCAGTACATATCATAACTCTCAACTTTCAACTCTCAATTCTCAACTGATACAACTCTCAATTCTCAACTGGAATGGCATACTTTTTGCCAAGACAATATTTGCACGATTTGACCTCTCATATCTCGCGAAAAATCAAAAACAAAATCCTTAGTCGATTTTTCGCGAGTTTTGAGCGTGCAGCCATAAGCGTTTGTCTTACAGCATATTGTAGCGTTTTCTCTAAAAGTGTGCAATTTTCGCCTTAGCAAAACACAACTTATCGTGAGACTTTACAGTGTAAAAGCATAGGTTTTACCGGGTAAAAGCATAGGTTTTACCAGGTAAAGTCTCAAGAGTTACCATGTAAAGTCTCACGAAAAGTTTGTAAAACCTATCGTTTTACACTGAAAAGTCTCAATTTTTATGATTTTCCGGCTGCGCCGACCGATGAAATGGCGCATTTTCGAGAATGCGAATCTCTATAATGAGATTTTTCGCGAAGGTGACTTGTATTATATTTGCTTCTAAAAGTAAAGAAGTAAAAAGGTAAAAAAGTAAAAAAAACGCAGAACTTTTACCTTTTTACTCTTTTACCTTTTTACTTTTTTACTTTTTAAAGCGCTTCGAGCAGCAGCACGCGGCTTGCCCACTCGTTAGCCTTGCCCCAGTCGGCGTTGTGTCCGTACGGAATCTCAAGACCGTTCTGCATGAGATACTCGCCGGAGAACGTCTTGCCCTCGAACGAGAGCGGCGAGTGGTCGATGCGGTTAAGCTCGGTTACGCGGTAGCGCTTCTGCGGGTCGAGACCTGCCATCGGTATACGCGGCAGATGCTGGTTGCAGAATGCCTCGGTCTTGAACCAGTAGAACACCGCCTTGTCCTTAGCTTCGCTTACGTACATCAGCGAAGCCACGCCCTTCTTCTCGAACGGCGACTGCAGACGGTAGAGGTCGCCAAACTGCACGATAGGACGTATGCGCTTGTAGTCGGCGATAGCTTTGCGGCACTGGTCCTTATCGACATCGCTGAGCACCTTCGGCTGAATCTCCATGCCGAGACGTCCGCACATAGCCACGTCGGTGCGGAACTTCAGAGGCACGGTGCGCGCTGTTTGGTGGTTAGGCGCATTGGAGATGTGCGCAGCCATAGCTATCGCGGGGAAGAAGTAGGATGTGCCCCACTGCATGTAGACGCGCTGCAGGGCGTCGGTGTTGTCGCTCGTCCAGAACTCGTCGAAGTAAGGCAGGTAGCCCCAGTTGACACGTCCGCCGCCCGATGCGCAGTCCTGGATGGTGAGGTCGGGATACTTGGCGCGTATGCGCTGCAGAGCCTTCTCCAGTCCGCGGTGATAGTCGATGTAGAGGTGGCTCTGGTTGTCGGCTGTAAGATACTGCGAGCCGTGGTTGGAGATGTGCATGTTAGCGTCCCACTTTATGTAGTCGATTTCGGGATATTTCGTCATGAGGTCGTCTACGACGGAGAACACAAAGTCCTGCACCTTCGGGTTGGCGAGGTCGAGCACCACCTGCGTGCCGCCACGTCCCGTGCGCAGTTCGCGCTTCGGAGCCTTGATAACCCAGTCGGGGTGCTTGTCGTAGAGCTCGCTCTTGGTGTTCGACATCTCCGGCTCTATCCATATACCGAACTTCACGCCCAGCTTCTTAGCCTCGTCGAGCAGACCTTCTATGCCGTTGGGCAGCTTCTCGCGGTCCACCTTCCAGTCGCCGAGCGCACTGTTGTCGGTCTTGCGCGGATACTTCTCGCCGAACCATCCGTCGTCCATCACGAACAGTTCGCCGCCCATCGACTTGATGTCTGCCATCATCTGCGCCATGTCCTTCTCGTTGATGTTAAGGTAGACACCCTCCCACGAGTTGAGCAGAATCTTGCGCTCGCGGTCGGCGTTGGCGAGTTTGTACTTGCGGCCCCAGCGGTGGAAGTTGCGGCTCACTCCGCTGAGTCCCTCCTTGCTGTACGAGAACGCTGTGACTGGCGTCACGAAGGTCTCGTTCTTCTTCAGATGATACTCCGAGTTGTAGTCGTCGATGCCGGCGAAGAACTGGTGATACTCCGACTCGTCGGTCACGGCGCGCAGCTTGTAGTTGCCGGTGTAGCAGATGGCGGCGCCGATGACGCGTCCTGAGTTCTCCTGCGCCTTGCCGTCGAGCGAGAACATCACTTCGCCGCGCGAGGTCTGTGCGTTGCGCACGCCGTCGCGATTCTCTATGATGAAGGTGCCGGGCTTGAGCGGCTCCTCTGAGAGCTGCGCCTCGTTAGCCCACGCTCCGTAGAAGTGCGACATCCAGACGTCGCCGCGGCGTATCGGCATGTAAGCCGAATCGAACTGCTTGAGTGTTACGGTCTGCTTCTCGCCGTTCTTTATCTCTGTCCACATCTCGATGATGTCAACGTCGTTGTACGCGCGGTAGCAGACGGTGACGTAGAACGGGTAGACGCGGTCTTTGAGCTGCACCTTCAGCACCTTGGCGTTAGCCTCAGCCACCTGCTCGAAGCCTTCAACGCTCATGTCGAGCGTGAGGTTGCCGTCGGCGTGCTGGACGGAGAGGGCAGCCTGAGCCTCAGCGCTCAGTCCGTACACGGGATAGGCGTCCTTGCCGAAGGTGCCTGCCGACTGCAACTGTGCCACGTCGGCGGCATTGAGGCGGTCGCCGTAATAGAGAAACTTCAGGGTCTCGCCTTTTGTGATGTCGAGGGCGAGTGATGTCTTCGGTGTTGACACGCTGACATTCTCGGCGCTCATGGGGGCTGTCATCATCGTAGCAGCCAACACTGGGAGGATAAAGCCTTTGCTGTATCTGAACATAGTAATATTAGTTTTTAAAAGATAGTTTTGTTTAGCAAATAATCATCAGGTCATGTACCTTGAGTCATACTCTTGCAAATATAACGATTTTTTCTGTATCAGCAAACGTTTTCCATTATAAACTCTGGTTTGGACAAAATGGTGTACGCCGACCGCAACACTCTACATTCAAAACTCACAACTCATTTCTGTGCAGCTCTGCCAGCAGCTTCACGCTCTGGCTGTGCAGGTCGATGTGTCGCTGCAGCTTCTCGTAGATGCTGTTTATCTCTACGTAGTAGACAAGGGCGGTTATCTCGCCCTGCTGCAGCGCCTTCCTGAAGAGCGTAAGCGACTCCTGCAGCAGCTTCACGTCGCTGTGGTCTATCACCTGCTGCAAGCCCTGCAACTGCTCGTAGCTGGTGCGCAGCGAGGCTTCGGCGTCGTGCTGCGCCTGCTGCACCTGCAGCTCGGCACTCTGACGGCGCTCGCGTGCCGCCTTCACGTTGCTGCTGTTGCTGTAGAGTGGGAAACTAACGCCTACCATGAAGCCGTTGATGGCTTCGCGCTGCTCGGTATTGCGGCGGTAGCCGAAGGAGATGCTGGGCAGCCACTCGCTCTTCTGCACCTTAAGGTTCATGTCGGCGGCGCGGAGGGCGGTCTGCGCCACTGCCACGTCGGCATCCGACGCTACGGCGAGGGCACGATACTGCTCGAAGTCGACTATCGGCTCGTAGTGGGGCAGCTCGGTTGAGGATACGTCGATGGGCTTGCCGCCGTTGAGCTGCTGCAGCTGCTGCAGCAGGGCGGTGCGCTCGCCTTCTGCCTCGCCAACGAGGGTGCGCACCTCCATGCAGTCGATCTTCACCTTGTTCAGCTCAAGGGCGTTGGCGTCGCCTGCCTCCATGCGCTTCTCGTACATCTGCAGCAGCGTCTCGCTGTTAGACAGACGCTCGCGCAGCATGGCGAGACTCTGGTTGAGGCGTATCACGTCGATGCAGACGAGCTGTGCCTGCAGCAGTATGTCGCGGCGCTGCTTGGCGAGCAGCTGGTCGCCTACGGTCTGCTGCATCTGCGCCTGCTTGCTGCGGGCGGCATACTTCGTAGGGAAGTCGATCTCCTGGCTCACCACAAGTTCGCTCTCGGCAACGCCGGAGTAGCCCTTCATGAAGAACGGGCTGTACTCCACCGACGGACCGCCGAGGGTGTTCGTGGCTTTTATGTCGAGCACATCGGCGCGCATGTCGTGCGCCGCCGACTGCAGGGTGAGGTTGTTAGCAGCTATCTGCTTGAGCACGTCGCCAACGGTGTCGGCGAGGGCGGCGCTACACGCGCTGAGTGCCACGGCTGTGGCGATTAGATATCTTCTCATATATTATCGGTACTATGAATGCGTTGAGTAATGTAGAACTGATGAGTCCGCCGAGTATCACCTTCGCCATCGGCGACTGTATCTCGTTGCCGGGCAGGTCGCCGCCCAGGGCGAGCGGCACGAGGGCGAGGGCTGAGGTGAGGGCTGTCATGAGTATCGGGTTCAGACGCGAGAGCGAGCCTTCGATGATGGCGTCGCGCACGCTCTTGCCTTCCTCGGTGCGCAGACGCTTGTACTCGGTGATGAGCAGCATGCCGTTGCGCGTGGCGATGCCGAAGAGCGAGATGAAGCCGATGACGGCGGGTATGCTTACCTCGCCGGTGGTGAGCACGATGGCGAAGATGCCGCCGATGAGTGCCAGCGGGAGGTTGAGCAGTATGACGCCGGCTTCAAGGGCGTTGCGGAAATGCATGAAGAGCAGGAAGAAGATGACGACGATGGCGAGCATGCAGGTGAGGTAGAGCACGCGGCTGGCGCTCTCCTGACTCTCAAACTGTCCGCCGTACTCTACGTGGTAGCCTTCGGGCAGCTGCACGTTCTCGCCTACTGCCTGCTTGATGTCGGCTACTACATCGCTCAAGGCTCTGCCGCTGGTGTTTGCGGAGATGACTATCTTGCGTTGCACGTTCTCGCGGTTGATAGTGTTGGGTCCGGCGCTCGATATAATGTCGGCAACGTCGCACAGAGGCACCTTACGGCCGTCCTGCGTGTCGATGATGAGGTTGCTTATCTCGTCGTAGTCGGCGGCTTTCACCACGAGGTTGAAGGCTCTGCCGGCTTCGTACACCTGAGAGACGGTCTCTCCGGCGAGGTTCACGGCGAGGAACTCGTTGAACTCGGGCAGCGTGATGCCGTTGCGCACGAGCAGTTCGCGGCGCGGCACAATCTTCAGTTCGGGGCGCTCTATCTGCTGCTCCACGTTGAGGTCGGCGATGCCCTTAATGTCCTGGCAGGCGTTTTTTATCTGATTGCCTATGGTGAACATGCGGTTGAGGTCGGTGCCGAAGAGCTTGATGGCTATGCTGGCTTGTGTGCCCGAGAGCATGGCGTCGATGCGGTGAGAGATGGGCTGGCCTATCTCTATGTTGGCTCCGGCGAGAACGGAGAGGCGCTTGCGCACGTCGTTGAGCACTTCTTCGTGACTGCGGTCCTTAAGCTCGAACGGGGCTTCTATCTCGCTCACGTTCACACCGAGGGCGTGTTCGTCGAGCTCCGCACGACCGGTCTTGCGTGCCACGGTCTTTATCTCCGGTACCTGCAGCAGCAGTCGCTCGGCACGTGCGCCGATGGAGTCGCTTTCTTCGAGCGAGATGCCGGGTAGCGAGGAGATGTTGATGGTGAACGAGCCTTCGTTGAACTTGGGCAGGAAGATGCTGCCTAAGCAGAAGAACACGCCCACGGCTACAACGAACAACGCTGCGGTGCCAACGATGACCTTGCGGGTGTTGGCGAGCACCCACAGCAGGGCGCGCTCGTAATACTTCTTAAGCCATACGGCTACGAAGGCTTCCTTCGGCATCTCGCCCTTGCTCTTGCCGAGCAGGTAGCTGCAGAGCACGGGGGTGAGCGTGAGGGCTACGAGGGTTGAGGCGAAGAGGGCTGTGACGAAGGCTATGCCCAGAGGTATGAGCATGCGGCCTTCCATGCCGCTGAGGAAGAACAGCGGCGCAAAGCTCACCACGATAATCAGCGTGGAGTTGAGGATAGGCATGCGCACTTCTCGCGAAGCGTTGAACACGAGTTCGATGATAGGTACACGCTCTGCCTCGGGCAGCGCGCGGTTCTGGCGTATGTGCTTGTAGACGTTCTCTACGTCGACGATGGCGTCGTCTACGAGCGAGCCGATGGCTATGGCAAGTCCGCCAAGGGTCATGGTGTTGATGCTTATGCCGAGGGCGTTGAGCACTATCATCGCCACGAGGAACGAGATTGGTATCGTGACGAGCGAGATGACCGTGGTGCGCACGTTGGCGAGGAATATCATAAGGATGATAACCACGAAGATAGCGCCCTCGATAAGCGACTTCTGCACGTTGTCGATGCTACTCTCGATGAAGTCGGACTGGCGGAAGATGTCTGTAGAGATATGCACGTCGGCGGGCAGGGTCTGCTTGAGGTCGGCGAGTGCGAGGTCGAGATGCTTGGTGAGGTCGATGGTGCTGGTGTTGGGCTGCTTCGTAACGGTGAGGAGCACGGCTGACTGGGCGCGCTCGCTGGCTACGCCGAGCTTAGGCGACTGGTTGCCTATCTTTATGTCGGCTACGTCGGCAAGGGTGACTACGCTCTCGCCGTTCTTCTTCACGATGCACGTGCCGAGCTTCTCGACGTCGTTGGTGGAGGTGATGCCGCGGATGATGTACTCGTTGCCGTACTTGTACTGCACGCCGCCGTTGGTGTTGGTGTTCATGCCGCGGGTGCATGCCATGATGTCGGTGAGCGACACGCCGAAGTGCTTCATGCGACCGGGGCTGACGAGTATCTGATACTCCTTGATGTCACCGCCGTGGACGCTCACCTGAGCCACGCCGCCGGTTGAGAGCAGACGCGGACGTATCACCCAGTCGGCGTACGTGCGCAGGTCTTGCTGCGAGGTGTGCTTGCTGGTGAGACTCACGATGAGCACTTCGCCGAGTATCGACGACTGCGGACCGAGCACCGGAGCGCTCACTCCGGCGGGCATCTGCTCGCCTACTGCGGCGAGTTTCTCGCTCACTATCTGGCGGGCGAGGTAGATGTCGGTGCCCCAGTCGAACTCAACCCACACAACGGAGAAGCCGTTGGTAGACTGCGAACGCACGCGGCGCACACCGGTACTGCCGTTGACGGCGGTCTCTATAGGGAACGTGACGAGCTGCTCCACTTCTTCGGTTGCCATGCCGCCGGCTTCGGTCATGATGACCACGGTGGGGGCATTGAGATCGGGGAACACGTCCACATCGGTCTGGCTGGTGGAGTAAAGGCCGCCAATGACGAGCAGCACCGACGCCACCAACACGAGTATTCTGTTCTCAAGCGAGAAGCGTATTATCTTGTTCAGCATAGCTTATTAATGATTATGGTTATGCGCCGGGATGGCGTTTGCAGCCGAAGCCAATCGTACTTGCACAGCGCCCTTTGTTACGACACGGTCGCCCTGCTTAACACCGGTGAGTATCTCTACACGCTCGCCGTCACTCTCGCCGAGCGTCACCTCCTGCTTGCGGTAGCCTTCGGCGTCTATCTGCACGTAGACGAAGTGGATGCCTTGCTCCTCGGTGAGGGCGGTGAGGGGCAGCGTGATGACGTTCGAGCGGTCTTGGGTTATGAGGTATATCTCGGCGTAAGAGCCCTGCACGACGTCGCCGGTGTTGTTGAACTCGAAGATGACGGGCAGGTAGGAGTTGTTCACCTCTGCCGAACGTCCGTAAGACTGTATGTGTCCGCCCATCTCGGCGATGTCATAGAGACGGTGGCTGTAGCTTGTGCGGAACTTGGCGCCGCGTATCTTGTTGAGTTCGTTGAAGCGGCGCTCGGGTATCTCGGCACGCAGATAGAGGTGCTTGTTCTGAGTGATGATAGCGAGCGGCTGACCGGCTTCTACATAGTCGCCGCCGTTGACGAGACACTGCTTGACGTAGCCGCCGCGCGGCGCCGTAACCACTACTCCACCCTCGCTGCGCGTGCGCTTCATGCCGTTATACGTTAGCTTGGCTGCTTCATACTCGGCTTTTGCCACGGCGAAGTCCTTCTCGCTTATTATCTTGTCTTTGATGAGTATCTTGGCACGTGTGTAGTCGCGCTCTGCACGCTCGTAGTCGATGCGGGCACGCTGCACGGGGTCGCCCTCTGCGGTCTGCATGCCGACTGAGGTGATAGAGAAGAGCGTGGTGCCGGCGGACACCTTCAAGCCCTCGCTCACGTGGTTCTTGTACTGCACGCGTCCGCTGATGGTTGCAACGACGGTGGTCTCGTCGCACGAAGCCGACATCACCTTGCCACTGGTGTGTATAACGCCGTGGAAGGTGCCTGGCTTCACTTCCTCCACCTTCACGCCGGCTGCACGGGCTTTCTCCGCAGAGAGTTTTATCTCGTCGGCGTGGGCGCCCTTTGTATCGCCGCCGCGTTCTGCTTCTTCGGCAGCGTGGTCGTGACGCTCGGTTTCCTCGGCGTGGTCATGGTCATGATCGTGGTCGAGATGGTCGTGCGACTGACCTCCGCAAGCGGCAATGCCCGCCACGAAGACTGCTGATAATAAGTAATAGGATAATCTTCTAAGCATATTTTGTTTGTTGTTAATTACTAAGAGAAAAATAATCGTTAACAAAGTTCGGAAAAAGATTCTGCAACCTTGTTGCAAATATTTCAAAGGGAGCAACTTAAGGGGGTGCAGTGCCATCTTCAAGGGGGTGCAGCTGTCTCAGCTGCACCAACCAAACAAACAGGGAGAAAGTTCCCACAGAATACACTGAACACACAGAACCTTCAAACTGAGATGTGCCTCCCACAGATAGGCACAGATTTTCACAGATAGACAGGCTGCGAAACTGCAACGAAATTCAGATTACATAGAAGATTAGGATGTAATAATTAGCACAGTGAAATCCGTGAAATCTGCGAGAACATGGTATATACGCAAAGAGGGCATGGCGGAATGCCATGCCCTCTTATGAATTTATTGGTTGGTGCACCGTTTGCTCGGATGGTGCACTTGAGACAAGTGCACCCCCTGAGTGCGCCCCCTAAAATGTTACTTAACGAGTACCTTCTTAACCTTGCCGTCAGCAGAGCGAACGATGTTCAGACCCTTCTGGAGCTTAGCGAGCTTAACGCCGTCAACAGAGAATACCTCGAACTCGCCCTCAGCAACTGTTGTTGCGTTGATGCCAGTCTCAGGATCCTTCGTCCAGTCCTTGTCAACTACCTTAACGTAGTTGTAAGTAGCACGCGACTTGTCGTTAGCGCCCTCGCCAGTACCCATCTTAACGGTCGGGAGAGTGAAGAGATAGCTCATTGCGCTTGAAGCAATCTTAACCTCGTCGTTTACAACGAAGCCCTGAGCCTTTGAAACCTCTACCAGGAACGGAACTGTCTCAGCGAACTTGTCTGTGTTGTTGTTGCTGCCACCAGGTACCTGGAAGTATCCCTGGAGCTTCTGGTCTCTTGTGCGATACAAGTGGAGAGTATTGACCCAAGCTGTCGGAACAGCGCCGAGACCGATTACATCCTCGCAGTTGCCAGTACATGTAGACGGGTCGATAGACATAACGATCTTCTGAGTATCCCAATCTACCGGAATCTCCCACTCGAAGCCATTGCCGTCAGCTACGTAGTTCTCCTTGCAGAACGGTTCTTCAGCAGGTGTCTTAGCCTCGTAGTTGAACTCGCCCTCATAGAGAACACCTTCGCCCTCGATAGCGAACTCCATCTTGATCTCGTCGTCAGAAACCTCTGTGATCTCGAATGTACCGTTCATCTCCTCGCCGAAGAAGGCAGTTGTAGCCTCGTCAGACTTAGCAATGATTGTGAGCGGCTCTGTTGCCTCAGTAGGAGCCTCTTCAATGAGTGCCTTACCTACGAATACGAGGTCCTGAGTATTCTCGTTGAGTGTTACGTCCTTAAGAGTTACCTTATAAGACTCGTCAGAGTACTTAACGATGTTCACATTAGCTTCAGCCTCTTCAACAACTGTCGTTTCGCCATCAAGGATGCGGAGGTTGCTTGTGTAGTTGTCGTTAGAAACCTCTGTTACAACCTCAGGAGCCTCAACACCGTAGTAGAGGTTGTATGTGTACATTGTTTCATAGCCGTCAACAACCACTGTGAATGTACCAGCGAGCTGGTCGTTCTCTACAGTAGCGTCCATAGAAGCTGTGAATGTCTGTGACTCCCAGCCTTCGCCACCTTCCTGAGTTGTCTCTACAGAAGAAGCTGTGAGCTTGAGCTTGCCGTCAGCCTCTACGCCGTCAGCTACGAATGTGAGCTTGCCGATTGTACCCGGAATTGTGCCCTCAGCTGAATCCATGTCAGAGAACTCAGGAAGAACAACCTCGTACTTGCCCTCGCCCTTAGCGAGTACAGAAACCTCAGCGTCTGTGTATTCCTTGGTGTCTGTGCCACGAACTATCTTCAGAGTGTTCTTGTAAACAACTGCCTTCGGAGTTTCTGGCTCTGTTGACTCGATATCAACTACAGTAACGTACTTGATAACGGCGTTGCTGCGACCGTTGCCTTCCTTAGAACCGATGTTCACGCTTGTGAGTGCCCAGAAGTCAGCTGTGTTAGACTGCCATGTACCAGTTACGCTTGAGTCGTAGAAGCCGTTGAACGAAACGCCGTCGATTGTACAACCCTCTGCCTTAGAAAGCTCGATACGTACAATACCTGGCTCAACTGGTGTATTAGCATCAAAAATCGGGTGTGCACCACCAGTTGTGAGGTAGTCAGACTTCATGCGATTATCAGACTTTGTATAGTAGAAGTGCCAGCCACCGATTTGCCAAGCGCTGATGTTCTGACCTACAGAGAGGATATCCTCGTTTGTGCCAACGCAAGTAGAGAGGTCGATAACGGCAACGAGCTTCTGCTTGTTCCAGTCGATAGCGATGTTAGACCACTCGAACTTAGAGCCGTTTGCAGCAAAGTCAACTGAACCCTCTACTACTGTGCCTTCGATTGAAGGAGGTTCCGGAGCTACGTAGTCGGGATCTGTACCGAATGCGAGAGTTCTTCCGTCAGTTGGGATGAGAGTCATGTAAAGCTTCTCTTCCTCATCCTTTGTGTAGCGGAGAGCCTTAACAGCGTAGTTTGCGCCCTGGAAGTTAGATGTACCAGTGTATGTGATGCGATCCTTCTCGTCTGTACCCTTTACGAGGTCTGTAGACTCAACGTTCATATCTGTGAAGGCGAGAGACATGCTGATAGTGTTGTCCGACATCTCCTTGAGAGTAACGGTAGCGTCGCCCATTGCGCTCGGAGTACCGTCAGCGAGTGAATAGAGCTGGTCGGCATACTGCTTCTCGAAGGTTACGGTTACCTCAGGCTCTGTCGGCTCTGTTGGCTCTTTCCAGCCGAGAGGAGCAACCTTAACATACTTATATGTAGCGTTACTCATAACAGCACCCTGGCAACCACCGAAGTCGATAGTATTGAGTGCCCACAGACCGCTGAATACAGTCGGGAGGTCTTCTGTTGTCCAAGACTCGGTGCTGTTGTTAGACGGATTTGTTGCAGTATCGATGTACTTAACAAGTGCAGACTCACCATTAATCTTAAGACCGCCCTGCTTAGAAATCTCGATTGTTACAACCTCGTCAGTAAGCTGGATATAAGCCTTAGAAAGGTTTGCGAAACCTCTATTATAGCTCTTATTAGCACTGTGGAGGTAGTTGTACTGCAGAACCTTAGCAGCCTTGTTGTAGTAGAATAAGTAGTGAGGACCATCGTTCCAACCTGTGATGTCAGTACCTACTGCCAATACGTTCTCTGGTCCTGAGCTTGTCTTACATGTAGAGAGGTCGAGCTTAGCTGCGATGTACTGAGTATCCCAGTCGATAGCTACACCTTCCTTCTTCCATGATTCACCTGTAGCCTTGAAGCCTTCCTCTACTACGTCAACGATAGCTGGCTTGTCTTCGCCGCCAGGCTCGCCACCGCCAGTAGACTCGAAGTCGTCAACGCCGAATTCTGCAGAGATTGTAGACTTGCGAAATATTGAACCTATCGCTGCTGAGAATCTAGCGTATGCCTTTTCTGCATTGAACTTAGCAAAAAGACGGCCATCTGAAGCCTCTGTGTAGAGGGAATCACAATTTTCTACTGATACTGACAAGTTAGAAAGGTCGATAGTTGTAACACCATTCTCTGTGGTACCAGCAACATTGCTGAATGTGTATGTACCATAGTTGTCTGTGTAACTGCCATCAATATTGATGACATCCTTAAATGTCACATTAAATGTGTTGTCGCCATTGTCAGTGATTGTAAGAACAGCGTCGTCCGACTCAGTGGGGGGATTAACACCGAATATAACGGTGCGATGTCCTGTGTAGTCGGTTGCAAACGCGGTAAGCGTCATCACTAACAAAGCAAGAAGAGATAAGATTTTTTTCATACTAAATCCTTTCTTTTGTTTGTTAATAAATTGTTATTGAATTAAGTTAATTAAAAAAATTCTGTTTTAGTAATAATCGGTTTTGCGCGATTTCTTTAGTTTTTTATTCGGTCTTCTTAAGTCTTTAGATTATGGCTTCTTAGATTGTAGTACGGCGCTTTTCAGCGGACGTTGTAAGATGCGCAACGCCTTTCGGCACTACGCACTTCATCTTCGCTGCAAATTTAATAAAAAATTGGATAGTGGCAAAGTATTTTCCACTTTTTTATGTCTTTGAAGCTGAATAGGTTGGCTTAAAGGGCGCATCGATTGAGCTTTACACCTTATTATTATATTTAAGAGCAAATAGAGTATATTCTATTACTAAACATCTATAGGTGAAAATATCTACCATATCTCCCAGCAACGGCGCAACGTGCACATTATGAAAGGAATAAGGGCTGGCAGATTTCCCTCTGAGTGGGGTATCTGCCAGCTTATCTCCCAGCCATATTACAGCTTGAATGGGTGGACAACAGATTAAAAGCGGATTTTGGCTGCCTTCAAGGAGAGTGTGTCAAAACTCACGAGTAGGACGCCCCGGAGGGGCAAAAGCACATAGCCCAGGGCAACGCCCTGGGTAAATATGCGCCACACTAACCCCACGCCCTGTAAGGGCAAAAGC
>OIXA01003768.1_pt1 | contig 15456 bp, 15 predicted proteins | sample 1587721 | NCBI WGS metagenome assembly OIXA01 (sample SAMEA3888900, study PRJEB22519) | human gut metagenome | biome: human gut; feature: human-associated habitat; material: faeces | place: Denmark | collected 2013 | reverse complement strand
GGTAGGGAGGGGGGAGTCGGAACACCCCTCCCTGCCTCTGGCCCAGCGGAGCGTCTTTGCACGCTTACGGCAAGCAGAAAATTTCACCGGCAGCAACGCTGCAAATGTAGGGTGCCGCAACCTGTAAGCAGCGGAGACCATTCAAAATCGTATTTTTATGCGCTGCAACGTTCTATAACATAAAATTGCAACTAATTTGCAATTTGGTATTGCAATTGGGAAGGATATCGTGTATAATCTACCCTGCACGAAAATGCAAACTGATTGCAAATTGTTGAGAGACGACCCCCTGCGGGTCTTTGGAGCGATTATTTATGGAACTGTTTTTGGATGTTCTGGGCGAAACCTTGGTGGATACCGCCAAGATGCTGCCCTTTCTGTTTTTGGCCTACCTGTTGATCGAGTATATCGAGCACCGCCACGGTGAGCGCATCGAGGCGCTGCTGGCGGGCGGTGGGCGCTGGGGCGCTGTGCCGGGTGCGGTGCTGGGCTGTGTGCCGCAGTGCGGCTTCTCTGCCATTGCGTCCAACTTCTACGCCTCCCGGGTCATCACGCTGGGCACGCTGATGGCGGTGTACCTTGCCACCAGCGACGAAGCAATCCCGCTGCTGGTCTCCATGCCCGCCTACTGGGATAAGCTGGCTGTTCTGATGGTCATCAAGGTGTTGTACGCCATCGTGGTGGGCTTTGTGCTGGACTTTGTGCTGCGGGGCGTACTGCCCAAGGGTCTGCGGGGCGGCTACACCGGCCATGCGGACGAGGTGGATTGCCACGAGGAACACAGCGATGCCGAGGGCAACGAAAAGCCCATCTGGCAGGCGGCGCTGCGCCACACGCTGGAGATCTTTGTGTTTATCTTCGCCTTCAGTCTGGTGTTTGGCATGATCGTAGAGGGCGTGGGCGAGGATGTGTTCGCCGAGATGCTGGGCGGCATGGGCTTTTTCCAGCCGGTGGTGGCGGCTCTGGTGGGCTTGATCCCCAACTGCGCCGCCAGCGTGCTGCTGACCCAGCTGTATGTGGAAGGTGCGCTGCGCTTTTCCAGCCTTGTGGCGGGGCTGTGCACCGGTGCGGGTGTGGGTCTGGCAGTGCTGTGGCGCGCCAACCCCTCGTGGAAGCAGAACCTCTTCATCACCGGCCTGACATGGACCGCCGGTGCCTTTGTGGGCGTGGCGATGCAGGTGGTCGTGGCGGTGTTTGCCTGAAGATAAAAGTATTTTGGATTTCGGGACAGTGGAATGCCTGCGGGTATTCTGCTGTCCCATTTTTCTTTTCCCCCTCTCCCGCTGGACTTTAAAATGTGTTATACTGGGAGAAAAACGATGCACACAGGAGAGATGACCATGCAATATAAGATTCTGGCGAGCGATTACGATAACACGCTGGTGCCCTTTGGCGAAGCTAAGCCCCGCCCGGCGGTGGTAAAGGCGGTAAAAAAGCTGCAAGCCGCCGGGGGCAAATTCGTGCTCAGCACCGGCCGCGCATACCCCGGCATCCGGGACAAAAACCAGTTGGGCGGCATCCGGTACGACTACGCCATTACCTGCAACGGTGCCTGCGTGGTGGACAGGCAGGGCAACGTAATAGCCGAGCATCCGCTTACCAGCGAGGAGATGTATGTGCTGGTGGATTTTTGCGAGGATTATAACTACCCGCTGCAATTCAACTTCCGGGATGCCTATTACGCCTACTGCGAGTACGAGTATCTGCACACCGGCTATCAGATGATGAACAGCCCCGGGCTGGACTGCGTGGACGGCGAGGATCAGGATCGGCATCTGGTGGATATGCCCCACGCCGCCTTTGCCGCCATGCCGCCGCAGGAAGTGGAGCGCTTCCACGAAAAATACGGCTACCTTGGTCTGCACTGGATGCAGGTGGGCGCGCAGAACGCGGACGGCTACTGCTACTACGATATCGTGCGTGGCGGCATGGATAAGGGCGTAGGGCTTGCCGATCTGTGCGCACAGATGGGGCTTACGCTGGCAGATGCCGTGGCTGTGGGCGATTCTGCCAACGATGTGGGGATGCTGAAAGTTGCGGGCCTGAGTGCCTGCATGGCAAACGGCACCCCGGACGCCAAGGCCGCTGCCGACCGGATCATCGGGGACGTGCGGGAGGATGGCATGGCGGCGCTGATCGAGGAACTGTGGTTCGACGGCCCCCGCGCGGAGCCCTCCGGCAAAGATTTTGGCTCTGCATGGGGCAATATTGAAAGTGCAGGCGGCAGTTTATGAGCTTTGCACCGGTGTACGATGAACGCAGCCGGGCGCTGATCTTGGGCACATGGCCCAGCCCCAAAAGCCGGGAGATGGCCTTTTACTACGGCCATCCGCAAAACCGGTTCTGGCCGCTGCTGGCGGCGCTGACCGGAGAGCCGCTGCCCGTGCGGGAGGATATCGCAGCCAAAAAGCAGCTGCTTTTGCGCCACGGGCTGGCGCTGTGGGACACGCTGGAAAGCTGCACGATCACCGGCGCATCGGATGCCTCCATCCGGGATGTGGTGCCCAACGATATCGCCGGGCTGCTGCGCAAAGCGCCCATCCGGGCGGTGTTCTGCAACGGTGCCACAGCCTACCGTATCTACACAAAATATCAGCAGCCGCTTACCGGCATCCCGGCTGTCCGTCTGCCCAGTACAAGCCCCGCCAACGCCGCCTGCAGCCCCGCTCGGCTGGAGGAGCTTTGGGGCGCTGCGCTGGCAGACTGGATCGTAAAATGATGACAAGGCTGTAAATTCTTTTGCGGGATACTTGCGTTTTTTTGCGGACGTTGTATTATGGATATCATAAGGGGCGCATAGCCCCGGACAAGGAGAAATGACCATGAGCAAGATCATCCGCACCCAAAAGCCCAGCGTGCTGCCTTTTTACGCCATGGCGCTGGTGTTCGTGGTACTGTGCGCGGTGCTGCCGGTATACAAATTATGGGCGCTGCTGGTGGCGCTGGGCGGTGCCGCCGTGGCCTTTGGCGTGGCAAAAAAGACCTGCCCGCCCCGGGTGGTGGAGCACGAGGTGCCCTTCCACACCGGTGTGGAGGATGTGGACCAGATGCTGACCGATATCCAGCAGAAGCTGGACACTCTGCACGCGCTGAACGAGGCTTTGCCCGATCCGCAGTTGTCCGCCGCTATGACCCGCATGGAAAAGGCGGGACGCTCCATCGTGGAAGCCGTGGAAGCAAACCCCGCCAAGGCAAAGCAGGTGCGCCGGTTTGCCAACTACTATCTGCCGGACGCCGTAAACGTTTTGCAACAGTACGCAAAGCTTGCAAAGCAGGGTGTACGGGGCGAGAACGCCGCCGCCATCCGCGCCGAGGTGGAGCACAACGCCGCCTCCATTGCCACGGCTTTTGAAAACCAGCTGGATGCCCTGTACGCGGCAGAGAGCATGGACCTGTCCGCAGACCTGACCGTTTTGCAGAATATGCTGAAAGGGCAGGGTCTGAGCAAGTAAAACTGGAATATTCCCTCGGGATTTTGAAAGGAAGGAATCACTTATGGCTGACAATACCCTGAACTTTGATCTGGATGCCCCCGCAGTGCCCACCCTGACGCTGGACCCCACCCCCGCCGCTGTGCCACAGGAGGAAAAGCCCGCCGCTGCCCCTGCCCCGGAAGCACAGGTGAACCTGACCCCAGAGGAGCAGGCCATGGTGGATCAGTTTGCCCAGAAGATCGACATCACCAACAGCCAGCAGGTGCTGCAGTACGGCTCTGCCTGCCAGAAGAAAATCGGCGACTTTTCGGAGGCGGCCCTTTCTAAGGTGTCCACCAAAGACCTCGGCGAGGTGGGCGGCATGATCACCGACCTCATCGGCGAGCTGAAGAGCTTCGACGCCGCAGAAGAGGAAAAGGGCATCCTCGGCTTCTTCAAGAAAAAGGGCAGTCAGCTCGACAGCATGAAGACCAAGTACAACAAGGCCGAGACGAATGTCGAGACCATCCAGTCTGCCCTCGAGAAGCATCAGGTGCAGCTGCTCAAGGACATCGCCATGCTGGATAAGATGTACGATCTGAACATGGCCTACTTCAAAGAGCTGAGTATGTATATCCTCGCCGGCAAGAAAAAGCTGGCCGATTTCCGCGCAAACGAGCTGCAGCAGGCCATGGATAAAGCCAAGGCCTCCGGCCAGCCCGAGGATGCGCAAAAAGCCCGCGACCTCGCCGACCAGTGCGAGCGGTTCGAGAAAAAGCTCTATGACCTCGAGCTGACCCGCACCATCAGCTTACAAATGGGTCCCCAGATCCGGCTTTTGCAGAACAACAACTCCATGATGGCCGAGAAGATCCAGTCCACCATCGTCAACACCATCCCCCTGTGGAAGAACCAGATGGTGCTGGCCCTGGGCCTGGCCCACAGCCAGAAGGCCATGCAGGCCGAGCGCGCCGTCACCGACATGACCAACGAGCTGCTCAAGAAGAACGCCGACGCCCTCAAGATGGGCACCCTTGAGACGGCAAAAGAGTCTCAGCGCGGTGTGGTGGACATCGAGACCCTGCAGCAGACCAACAAGAGCCTGATCGAGACGCTGGACGAGCTGAACAAGATCCAGACCGAGGGCCGCGCAAAGCGTGCCGCCGCCGAGCAGGAGCTGACCCGCATTGAGGATGAGCTCCGCGCCAAGATGATGGAAATTCGGAGCTAAATAGAAATGGCAAACGCAGATTTTTCCAAGCAGAGCAGCACCCAGGGCCCGCGCGGCTTTGACAGCGGCAGCTACCGTGAGGCAAAGCGCGCGGACGAGGATGCCCTGCACCTGACCCCTGCCCAGCAGAAGCTGGCAGTGCTGGAGAACAGGCTCCCCACGGTCCTGCGCAATCGCGGCGCGGCACTGGCGCTGAGCATCGTCGTGATGCTGGCTGCGTTCTTCGGATTGGGCGGGGCCAAACTCAAGGCAAAATACAACAGCGCCAGCCAGTGGTTTTCCTACGGTGTCGCCGCCGACAACGGCTATACCCTCAACGAGGAGCTGCTCACCCGGCTGAACACCGCCGCCAATGTCATCACGACGGGCACCAGCACTCTCGGGGCCGACAGCACCGAGGTGCAGGCCGCGCAGACGGCACTGGACGATTTCTCCGCCTGCCTGGACGCGGTGCAAGCCGATGGCAGCAAGCAGGATCTGACCTCCCTGCTCTACTATCAGGGCAGCACGATGCACGCGCTCTATCAGGCCAACGAGGCACTTGGTGCTGCCATCGACCAGCTCTATGCAAAACTCCAGGAGCAGGCCGCGGACCCCATGAAGATGGGCGCGGTGCAGGGCCAGTACGGCCAGTTCAACAGTGCCCAGACCATCCTCAGCAATCTCAATTACAATCAGGCCGTTACGGCCTATCAGAATGATACCAGCGGCTTTCCGGCAGCTCTGCTGAAAGGCCTGTTCGGGATCAAGGAGGTGGAGCCTTTCGCATGAAAACGATGAAATTCCTCGCCCGGCGCGTCAGCGCTCTGGTGCTGGTGGCCACTGTAGGGCTGACAGCCCTTGTGCCGGCCGCCTTCGCGGCACCGGCCAGCCTGCCGGACCTGCCCAAAGACCAATGCGTTGTGGACGATGCCAATGTCCTGAGCAGCAGCACCGTGCAGACCATTCAGGATCTGAACACCCAGCTGGATGCCAGCTGCAAGGGTGCTCAGATCGGCGTGCTGACCGTGGATTACACGGGCAGCGTCTCCACGGAGGATTACGCCGTGGAGGCCGCCAACACCTGGGGCCTGGGCAGCAGCTCTGAGAACAACGGTGTTCTCATCCTGCTGGTGATGCAGAGCCCCGAGTACGCCGACGGCGACTACTACCTGACCTGCGGCGACGGCTTCCAAAACACAACGCTGGCCAGCCAGGCCAGTGCCATCGCCCAGACCATGGAGGATGATTTTGCCTCCCAGAACTACGATGGCGCCGTGACCACCTGTGCCCGGAACGTGGCCAACACCATTGCGGACATCTATGGTGTGAGCCTCAGCGGTTCTACAACCAGCAATGTGGCTGGCGGAAATTACAATTATACCGACAATTACTACGAAGCCCCGGTGGCAAAGCCCGCTTTCTGGGAGACAGCCGTGGACGGCCTGTTCACCATCCTGGCCTACGGCATCGTCATCATTGCCCTGTTCTTCATGTTCGTAGTTCCTTTCGGCCACTCTGCAGGCTGGTACTGGGGCCCGTTCGGCTGGTTTGGCTGGCGGCACCGCCGTGGTCCCCGCCGCCCGCCGTATGATGATTTCGGCCCCGGTCCGGGTGGTTTCTATGGCCCCCGTGGCCCGCGTGGCCCCAGAGGCCCCCGGCCTCCGCGGGGCGGTGGATTCGGCGGCCCTGGAATGGGCGGCGGAAGTTTTGGCGGCATGGGCGGTGGACGCTCGGGCGGCAGCTTCCGTTCCGGTGGCGGCGGCTCGTTCCACTCCGGTGGTGGCAGCTTCCACGGCGGCGGCGGTGGCCGCGGGCGTTAAATAAGCATGAAAAAAACTCCTGCACAGATGTGCAGGAGTTTTTTCATGCAAGCGAAATTACTTGGTGCCGTAGATACGGTCACCAGCGTCGCCCAGGCCGGGGACGATGTAGCCGTTCTCGTTCAGGTGGTCGTCCTTGGCGCCCAGGTAGATATCCACATCGGGGTGAGCCTTGTGCAGGGCCTCGATGCCTTCCGGAGCGGCGATCAGGCCGATGAACTTGATCCGCTTTGCGCCGTGCTTCTTGATCTGGGTGATGGCGTCAATGGCGCTGCCGCCGGTAGCCAGCATCGGGTCAAGCACCAGAACGTCGCGCTCAGCGATGTCCTTCGGCAGCTTGCAGAAATACTCCACGGGCTGCAGGGTCTCCTCGTCGCGGTACAGGCCGATGAAGCCGACCTTAGCGGCGGGCAGCAGGGTCAGCATACCATCCAGCATACCCATGCCGGCGCGGAGGATCGGCACCAGCGCCAGCTTGCGGCCTGCCAGCACCTTGGTCTTTGCCATGGTGATGGGAGTCTCGATCTCCACCTCTTCCAGAGGCAGGTCACGGGTAGCCTCATAGCACAGCAGAGTGGCGATCTCGCCCACGAGGTCACGGAACTCCTTGGTGCCGGTCTGCTTGTTGCGCAGAATGCTCAGTTTGTGCTGCAGCAGCGGATGCTCAACGATCATAGGGGTCATAATACACTCTCCTTATATTGTGAATAGATATTGGAATACTAAGGTTTACCGATTCTCGATCTCCATCAGCTTTGCGATGCGCTTCTCGTGGCGGCCGCCCTCAAACTCGGTGTTGAGGAAGATGTCCACCAGCTGGCAGGCGAGGCCGGGGCCGACGACGCGGCCGCCCATGCACAGGGCGTTGGCGTCGTTGTGGCGGCGGGTATACTCGCAGCTGAAGCTGTCAGAGCAGCAGCAGGCACGGATGCCCTTGACCTTGTTTGCGGCCATGCTGATGCCCACACCGGTGCCGCAGAACAGCAGTGCCTTGCTGCACTGGCCGCTCACCACGGCGTCGCAGGCAGGCAGAGCCATGTCAGGGTAGTCCACGCTGGCGGTGCTGTGGGTGCCGAAGTCGATGTACTCCAACCCCAGCTCGTCCAGATGAGCCTTAACGGCCTCTTTCAGTTCAAATCCGCCGTGGTCGGCGGCAAGTGCGATGGGTTTCGTCATTGGTGTTGATCCTTTCCCTTTGCAGTATCTTCCGGTATTTCGGTACGGGCAGCTTCTGCGGCCAGACGCTCGGCCCGCTCTCGCTCGGCCTGGCTCAGCCGGTGATAATCCGGCAGCAGAGCCTCGGGCAGAACGGCTTCGCCCCGCTGGGCCATCTGCCCTGCCACATAGGCCACCGCAGCGGCACGGCCATTGCGGAGAGCTGGCGGTACACAGAGCACGCCCGGGACATTGTCATATTTATTATAGCACAGAGCCGCGCCATCACCAACAAAAAACAGAGGCTTTTTGCAATTTTCTACAAACTCGGCCAGGTCGGCCACGGCACGGGCATCGTCGTCCATCAGACGCTCGTGGGTCTCAAGGTCGAAAGCCGCGCTGTACACCTGCGCACGGCGGGCATCCAGCGCGCAGAGCACGGTGCCGCAGCCGGTGTGGGCCGCCGCCAGCGCTTCCAGCGTGGACACCGGGGCGCAGAGCGTCTCCCGGGGGAAGGCCAGACCCTTCACCGCCGCCAGCCCGATGCGCAGGCCGGTAAAGCTGCCGGGACCGGCATTGACGCCGTAGAGGTCGATGTCCTTGCAGCCCATGCCGCAGAGTTTGAGACAGTTGTCGATGAGGGGCATCAGGGTCTCGCTGTGGGTCATGCCCGCATCGAGATAGCACTCGTAAAGCAGGCGGTCATCCTGCAGAAGGGCCACGCCCACGGTCTTGCCCGCCGTATCCACGGCTAAGATGTTCATACTTCCACCCCCTCGATGGTGATGCGGCGGGTGGTGTCGTCCACCCGCTCGATGTTGATGTGGATGGGGTCTTCCAGCGCCAGCAGGTCAGCGAAGTTCTCGCTCCACTCTGCCGCCACCACAGCGCCCTCATCCAGATAGTCGTAGAACCCTGCCGCGCACAAATCGTTCTCCGTGGAGATGCGGTACAAATCAAAGTGCGCGAAAGGCCGCGGCCCGCGGTAATAGTTCACGATGGCGAACGTCGGGCTGCTGACCGGGTCGGTGCAGCCGAGACCTCTGGCAATGCCCTCGCAGAAGGCCGTCTTGCCCGCGCCAAGCCCGCCGGTAAAGGCGATGAGCGCCCCGGGCGCAAGATGCTGCGCCACCTGCGCCCCCAGCGCCACCGTCTCCTCACGGGAGTGGGTGATAAATTCAGACATGGGTATCCCACCTCATATGCGTTTCTATAAAAAAGGGACGGCAGAGTCCTGCCGTCCTGTTCTGCCGTCCCTTAGTATAAACTATTTCCGTCAAAAGTGCAACGCTCAGGCCGCGCTTTCAAGCACATCGGCCAGCATATCTTCCGCGGCCTCCGCGCGTTCCTCGAGCGAGAAGTTTTCCGGCACATTCAGCCGGGCGTTCTCGTCACCGTAGAGCACCAGATACGCTGCGGCGGCGTGGGGGCGGCGTCCGCCCTGCTCCGTATACCAGATGATGTCGTTCTCGCCGTAGGTATCCTTCGCGTGGGCCAGCGCCCTGCCGATGGTCTGTCCCATCGCAAGATGGTTGATGGTATCCCAGAGCATACTGCGGGAGTAGACCGTGTAGACGTTGTTCACATAGCCCAGCACAGTCCGTGCGCCGCCCGCCAGCAGCGCTTCGGCCATCGACTCATCCACGCTGTTCGTGACGCCCAGGAACTCACAGGTCTCGGAGTAGATGATGGTATTGCTGAGCTGGCCCGAGCGGTACGCATTGCGGAAGAAATCCGCTGTGACACAGTAAAGGCCGTTGAGCTTGATGATGCGGTGAGCCAGCAGGTCAAAGCCGTAGATGATGTCTTTATACAGCGTGGACGCTTCTGTCAGCAGGATGATGGGCTCGGTCCGGGTGTGCTTCCGGAAAGTACCGTAGCTGTAAGTATAGTAGGCACCGTGGGCGCTCAGGATGCACAAATCGTATTTGTTCATCCGGCGCAGGTCCGACAGGGTCACCCGGGTGTTCATCGTCGTGCGCAGGCCCATGCCTTCCCAGAAGCCCTGCATATAGGAATAATACGGAAAGCGGGAGCTGTTCACCGTATTATCGAAGGCATAATAAATGGCGGCACGGCCGATCGTCTCAGGCAGAGCGTTCTCCCTGTACTGCCGGGCCTCCGCAGCCTGCCGGACATCGTCGGTCAGGGGCATCTCGGCGGTGCGGGGAGTGCATTGAGCAATGTCCCTCGGGGCGCGCAGGCCGTTGTCTCCGGCGTCAAAGGTCATCTCGTCCAGCTCGTCGGGCAGAGTGAGCAGGATGCCGCCCAGCACGCCGCAGCGGTAGGTAAAGCTGACTATCCCGTTCTCCTCGTCGGTGCGGATGGAGTCCCGGCGCACCAGCCCCTTCCGGGCCAGTTCATCCAGCTCCGCAAGGGCCGAGGTGAGCCGTTCTTCCCGGGACATCTGCTCGTATTCGTCGCTGCCGGTCAGGGCCGTCACAGCGGCGTCTGCCTGCTGCATCTCGGCGGCATCGTCCGTGGTGAGGGTAGACTTTGCCGTATCCTGCACCTCGCCCGCTCCGTCTGCCGCCCATGCGGCGGGAGCCAGCACAGCCGTCAGCACCAGTGCCAGTGCGCAGACCGCGCACAAAATTCGATGGCGTTGTTCCTTCATGTAAAAACTGTTCCTCCAAGAACGCCGGGGACCGGCCATTTACCGCCCCGGTACGTTTCATTTTAGAGGGCATATCGGCCTTTGTCAAGCGTTCTGCGCCGATTTTGCAAAGCTGTCACAACCGGCCATCTTGCGCGCCTCTCTCCCCTGCTGTATAATAAGGTATATTGGGGATCATGCCCGGCTGTGAGGCGGGGTTTCGAGGAAGCTGTTTTCGTAAGCGGAGTGCAATGCTTAGAAAACGGCTTCCCAAGGATACAGAAAGGTGGTGCTTTTTTGGAAAGCATTCAGCGATATTGGAAACGGACAGACAAGATGTACCTGCTGCTCTGCCTGTTCAGCAGCGCGATGGCGGTACTGGCGCTGTCGTCGTGGGCGGCGAAGCAGGGCAGCGGCTTTGCCGTGGATGAGCTCACCGGCCAGCTCACCGGCATCGGCGACTACCGCCGGGCCGTGGTGCAGGCGGGCGCAGCGGCCATCGGCATCCTGGTGGCCATCCTTCTGTCCAACATCGACTACCGCAGCCTCGTCAATGTCTGGCCTGTCCATGTGGTGCTCACATGGGGCCTCGTGCTGCCCACGCTGGTCATCCGCAATGTGACCATCGGCCCGCTGACCATCGGCTACAACGCGGGCGACACCGACAACTATTCCTGGTACAAACTGGGCGGCTTCACCTTCCAGCCTACCGAGCTGGCAAAGATAAGCTTCATCCTTACCTTCGCCATGCATCTGAACAATGTCCGCAGCCGCCTCAATGAGCCGAAAGAGCTGGGCAAGCTGCTGCTCCATCTCTTCGTGCCGATCGGCATCATCCATATCCAGGGTGACGACGGTACGGCCATCATCTACGGCATCATCGGCTGCTGTATGCTCTTTGCCGCCGGGCTGAGCTGGAAGTATATCGTCGGGGCCTTCGCTGCCCTCGCAGCGGCGGCAGCGGCGGCCTTCGCCTTCTTCAGCGACAAGATCGGCAAGGGCTACCAGTGGTACCGCATCCTTGCGGTCATCGACCCCAACAACGAGACGGGCTGGGCGCCCAGCGAGACGGTCTGGAAGAACATCATCTACCAGCAGCAGCGGGGCGAGATTGCCATCGGCTCGGGCGGCATCTTCGGCAACGGCTTCTTCGGTGGCCGCTACTACAGCGTCCCCAACGCCCACAATGACTTCATCTTCAGCTGGATCGGCAACGCGGCGGGCTTCGTGGGCTGCTGCGTGGTGCTGGGCGTGCTGCTGGCCATCATCATCAAGACCTTCGCCACCGGAGCGTGCAGCGAGGATATGCTGGGCTCCTTCATCTGCGCCGGCATCGGCGGCGCGTTCATGGCCCAGATATTCGTCAATGTCGGCATGAACCTCCGCCTCCTGCCGGTCATCGGCGTCACCCTGCCCTTCTATTCGGCGGGCGGCAGCTCGGTGCTCATGCTGTATATCTGCGTGGGGCTGGTGCTGTCGGTGTATATGCACAATACGAAAAAACTGTTTGGTTAAGTCTCTCTCAGAACAGGCGCTGTCGTTCAGCGCCTGTTTTTATTTTCCGGCCAAATCTCCAAAAGTCTTGTAACACGACAGAAGTCGTGGTAGAATATTCAAGTATTTTATCTATATTCTTTTGACTTTTTCAGGAGGTCCCATGAAGCATCATTCTCTCTCCAAAGTCCTCAAGCGCCTCGCCTGCGTGCTGGCGGCGCTGGTCATCGCACTGGCCGTTGCCGTGTTCGCCCTCTGGCACAACGAGCTGGCCACCCTCTCGTCCCTCAAAAAGCTCTCCGACCGCGACGAAGCCCACCGCGACGGTGCTGTTTATCAGCTCAACGTCTCGGGCGGCTACTACTTTGACGATTTCCTGGCCCAGGGCGGCGCATCCACTGACTCTGAGCTCATCTCCTTCATCACCCAGAGCATCACTAAGGGCATCATCCCCATGAACATCAAGACCAGCACCATTGCCTGCTCGGCCTTTACCGCAGACACCCAGAGCGGCGACCGGGTCTTTGGCCGCAACTACGACTTCTCGGCCACCAACACCGCCATCGTCTACACGAACCCCGGTAAGGGTCGTCACGCCTCCTACTCCACCATCGACCTGAGCTTCCTCGGCCTCGACAAGGACAAGGACGTAGAGAGCCTCGGCCAGAAGATCCTGACCCTCGCGGCCCCCTATGTGCCGCTGGACGGCGTCAACGACGCCGGTGTGGCCTGCGGCATCTTCATGTCCTATCAGGGCGAGGGCAAAGGCACCCCCACCGACACCCAGACCGACAAGCCCGACCTCACCTCCACCACCCTGCTCCGGCTCATCCTCGACTACGCCGACTCGGTGGAGGACGCTGTGGCGCTGGCTGAGCAGTACGACCTTCACGACTCGGCAAGCAGCTGCTTCCACTACATGGTGGCCGACTCCACCGGCCGCAGCGCCATCCTCGAGTGGGTGGGTGCTGATGCCGACCACGACGCCGACGGCTCTCAGCGTCAGCTGAACGTCCTCTGGAACGACACCGACGCCCTCTCCGATTCCTCCGACTGGCAGGTGGTGACCAACTTTATCAAGGCGCCCGGCTACTACGACGGCACTACCGTCGAGATGAAGGGCCTCGACCGCTACGAGCACCTTGCGGCTGCCCTGCGCCAGACCAACGGCGTCGTAGCCGACAAGAGCGCTGCCATGGACCTGCTGGCCTCGGTGGGCCGCCGCACCTGGAACAACGACGACTCCAACACCAACACCATCCACAGCGTGGTCTACGATTTGACCGATCGGTCTGTTCTCTGGGTAGGCAATGAGCACTACGGCGAGGATGGATATACATTTGAGTTTCAGCTTGGGGCGTAAAATGTAATTTTCTTGCGGTAAGCTTGACTTTTTTGAATTTCGCATATACTGAAAGCGGAAATGCAAAGATTCCATTTGGACTCACCAAAAAGAACAGGAGCTGCGTCCCGAAAGGATGCAGCTCCTGTTCTTTATATTATCTTACTTCAGCACTGCGCCGAGGTTTGCGCTGGTGACCATGCGGGCGTAGCGGCTCAGCCAGCCGGTCTTGATGTTGGGCTCGGGAGCGACATACTTTGCCTTGCGCTGGGCCAGCACCTCATCGGGCACTTCCAGCGTGATGCTGGCGTTGGGGATGTCGATGTGGATGGTATCGCCTTCCTCAACAAGGCCAATGGGGCCGCCGGAAGCAGCCTCCGGACTGACGTGGCCAATGGCAGCGCCGCGGGAAGCGCCGGAGAAGCGGCCATCGGTGATGAGGGCCACGGTCTTGTCCAGCTTCATGCCGGCCAGAGCGGAGGTGGGGTTGAGCATCTCACGCATACCGGGGCCTCCCTTGGGGCCTTCGTAGCGGATGACCACCACGTCGCCCGGGACGATCTTGCCCGCATAGATGGCGGCGATGGCCGTTTCCTCGCTGTTGAAGACGCGGGCCGGGCCGGAGTGCTCCTGCATCTCGGGGGCCACGGCGCTGCGCTTGACGACGCAGCCATCGGGGGCGATGTTGCCCCACAAAATCTGCAGACCACCGGTCTGAGAATAGGGATTTTCGATAGGACGGATGGCCTTGTCGTTCAGGATGTGAGCGCCCTTGATGTTCTCGCCGAGGGTCTTGCCGGTGACGGTGGGGACATCGAGGTCCAGCAGGCCCTTCTTGGCCAGCTCTGCCTGCACGGCAGGGATGCCGCCGGCGGCGTAGAGGTCAGGCATATGGGTGGGGCCTGCGGGGGCCAGATGGCAGAGGTTCGGGGTCTTGGCGCTTATCTCATTGAAAAGCTTCAGGTCGATCGGCACACCGGCTTCGTAGGCGATGGCCAGCAGGTGCAGAACGGTATTGGTGGAGCAGCCCAGCGCCATATCGCAGGTCAGCGCATTGCGGATGGAGCGCTCGTTGATGATCTGGCGGGCGGTGATACCCTTCTTCACCATATCCATGACGGCCATACCGGCGTGCTTTGCCAGCAGCAGGCGCTTGGAGTAGACGGCGGGGATGGTGCCGTTGCCGGGCAGTGCGATGCCGATGGCCTCGCACAGGCAGTTCATGCTGTTGGCGGTGTACATACCGGAGCAGCTGCCGCAGCTGGGGCAGCAGTTGCAGGTGCAGTCTTCCAGCTGCTCGTCGGTGATCATACCGGCCTTATAGGCGCCCACGGCCTCGAACATCTTGGAAAGGCTGACTTCCTCGCCGCCGTAGGTGCCGGCCAGCATGGGGCCGCCGGAGCAGACCACGGCAGGCACATCCATGCGGACAGCAGCCATGACCATGCCGGGAACGATCTTATCGCAGTTAGGCACCAGCACCAGACCGTCCAGCTGATGAGCCATCAGCATGGTCTCCACGCTGTCGCAGATGAGCTCGCGGGAAGCGAGGCTGTACTTCATGCCCACATGGCCCATGGCGATGCCGTCGCAGACGCCGATGGCCGGGATGAGGATGGGGGTGCCGCCTGCCATCTGGACACCGGCCTTGACGGCCTCGGCGACCTTATCCAGATTCATATGGCCGGGGACGATCTCGCTGTAGGCGCTCACCACGCCGATGAGGGGGCGGTCCAGCTCTTCCGGGGTGTAGCCCAAAGCGTAAAACAGGCTGCGGTTGGGCGCGCGCTCCGAGCCTTTGGTCACGTTGTCACTTCTCATTTTATACCCTCTCAGGCATCGCCTGCTGGCGCTGCCAGCTCCCCCAAAGGGGGAGCCATTGGCATGCCGGGCAGGCTTTTGCCTCTATCACAAAATGCCGGGCTCCGCTCTCACTCTTCAGAGACATCAAACTCAATTCGCTCCTGATAAAAGAGCAAGTATCCATGCAGCTGAGTGCGAGAACAGCGCCCGGCGCTTTACATCCAAATAAACTCAAATCGTCCGGCGTGGGCTTTACCGACACGCCAGCGGCTCTCCCTCTGGGAGAGCTGTCGCGTCAGCGACTGAGAGGGCTTACTTCTTCAGCCAGCTCATCATGCTGCGCAGCTCTGCGCCCACCTTCTCGATGGGGTGCTCGGCCTGCATCCGGCGCTCAGCCAGGAAGTGGACCTTGCGGCCGCCCTTGGGGCTCATCTCGGTCAGGAACTCAGAAGCAAAGGTGCCGTCCTGGATCTCGGTCAGAACCTTCTTCATCTCCTTGCGGGTCTCCTCGGTGATCAGGCGCTTGCCGGTGCGGTAGTCGCCGTACTCAGCGGTGTTGGAGATAGAGTAGCGCATCTTGGAGAAGCCGCCCTCGTTGATCAGGTCAACGATCAGCTTCA
>OIXA01003762.1_pt1 | contig 15472 bp, 16 predicted proteins | sample 1587721 | NCBI WGS metagenome assembly OIXA01 (sample SAMEA3888900, study PRJEB22519) | human gut metagenome | biome: human gut; feature: human-associated habitat; material: faeces | place: Denmark | collected 2013 | reverse complement strand
ACGCGCCCCGACCGACCAAGCCATCGCATCCCACGGATAACCACGCGCCCCAACCGACCAAGCCGTCATATCACACGGATAACCACGCGCCCCGACCGACCAAGCCATCGCATCCCACGGATAACCACGCGCCCCAACCGACCAAGCCGTCATATCACACGGATAACCACGCGCCCCGACCGACCAAGCCATCGCATCCCACGGATAACCACGCGCCCCAACCGACCAAGCCGTCATATCACACGGATAACCACGCGCCCCGACCGACCAAGCCATCGCATCCCACGGATAACCACGCGCCCCAACCAACCAACCCATCACACACCACGGATGCCCCCACAACCCGACCAACCAACCCGTCACACCCCACGGACAACCACACACCCCGAACAACCAACCCATCACACCCCACGGATAACCACGCGCCCCGACCAAACAACTCTGTGCACCCCGTGACCATCGCCACAATTTTTCTGATGACCTCTACGAAAATTATGACCATCTCCACAAAATTTCTGATGACCTCCACAAAAATTATGACCATCTCTGCGACGCTGGAGACCACCTCTACAAATTTCCTGACCAACTCCGCCGGCTCGTATCGTCCGAAACGTGTGTACGTGCCTTCCGAAACGCGTGTCCGTGCCTTCCGAAACGCGCATCCGCGCCATACGATACGAGCCAGCGAAGTGGCTTTTGGCATTACTATCGGCGTCTTCGGATGATGCTAAACGCCATGGCGGCCTTCTCGAACTCACCAATATTAAAAATAAAGGAGATTTATTTTGTAATATCTTCGGTTTGCACACTTTACGGCGAAGCCGTGAAGTTAGGCGGCACCTCAATAGTAAAAATAAAGGAGATTTATTTTGTAATATCTTCGGTTTGCACTAACTTTACATAAGTTACGGCGGCACCTCAACAATACAAAATGAAAATACATACGTTTTTTCTTTGTATTGTCTTCGGTTTGCACTAACTTTGTGCAGAAAATTACGACAGATGAATTCATCCGATATTATTGGCAAATTGAAAAGCCGTTATCTGTGGGGCAACCTTTGCGCTATGGCACTGGTGGTGCTGGCATTGGTGATAGGGGTGAAGTTCGCCCTCGACGCCTATACCCATCATGGCGAAGCCATAACCGTGCCCAACCTGAAGGATAAGCGTTTTGCCGACGCCGACCGTATCATGGCCGACCTCAATCTGGTGATGGTGGTCAACGATACCGGCTATGTCAAGACTCTCCCTCCCGACTGCATCCTGAGCCAGTCGCCTGCAGCGGGCGACAAGGTAAAGTCGGGACACGTAATCTATGTCACCATCAACTCGCTGCATACCCCAACCCTCACCATTCCCGACGTGATAGACAACAGTTCGCTGCGCGAAGCTATGGCGCGACTCTCTGCCATGGGCTTCAGGCTCGGCACACCCCAACGCGTGCCCGGCGAGAAGGACTGGGTCTATGGCATCACCGTACACGGACGCCATGTGTCGGCGGGCGACCGCGTGGCTGTCGACGACCCGATAGTGGTACAAGCTGGCAGCGGCATGGTAGACGAAGCCGACTCCATCAACTTTATCGACCCGTTTGACGAGAACGAGTCGGCGGGCGAGGTGGACGAATTTGAAGAGGTCAAAGCTCCGCCGACGGCAGCCGAATAGGCTCGGGGGCTACACCTTATTATATATATAAAGCATAATGACAGACGAAGACATCAACCTGCAAGATATAGACGAACTCGAAGGCGAACCCCAGCTCTACGAGCACTTCAGATTTGTCGTGGACAGCGGCCAGGAGCCGCTGCGCATAGACAAGTATATGCTCGAAAAGCTGCAGCACTCGAGCCGCAACCGCATACAGCGTGCCGCCGATGCCGGTTTTGTGCATGTCAACGACCGCCCCGTGAAGCGCAACTATCGCGTGCGCCCGGGCGATGTGGTCACGCTCATGCTCGACCGTCCGCGCCACGACACCTCTATCGAGGCCGAGGACATACCACTCGATGTGGTCTATGAAGACAGCCAGCTGATGGTGGTCAACAAACCCGCCGGTCTCGTGGTTCACCCCGGCGTGGGCAACTTCACGGGTACGCTGGTCAACGCCCTCGCCTGGCATCTGCGCGATGTCGAGGGCTACGACCCCAACGACCCCGAGGTGGGTCTGGTGCATCGCATAGACAAGGATACGAGCGGTCTGCTGGTGGTAGCCAAGACTCCCGACGCCAAGACCAAGCTGGGACTGCAGTTCTTCAACAAGACTACACATCGCAGCTACAATGCCCTGGTATGGGGAAACGTCAAGGACGACGAAGGACGCATCGAAGGCAATATCGGGCGCGACCCTAAAGACCGTCTGCGCATGGCTGTATTTGCGCCAGACTCGGGCATAGGCAAGCCCGCCGTGACCCACTACCGCGTCATCGAGCGGTTTGGCTACGTCACCCTCATCGAGTGCATACTCGAGACCGGTCGCACCCACCAGATACGCGCCCACATGCGGTCGATAGGCCATCCCCTCTTTGCCGACGAGCGCTACGGTGGCATGGAAATCCTGCGCGGCGAGCGCAGCGCCTCCTACCGCGCCTTTGTGCAGAACTGCTTCTCACTCTGTCCGCGGCAGGCACTCCACGCCCGCACACTGGGTTTTGTGCATCCCACCACGGGCAAGCAGATGGACTTCACGTCTGAATGGCCTGAAGACATGCGCCAGCTCATCGAGAAGTGGCGTACGTTTATCGCAGGAACAACCAAAAATACTTTTGCAGAAAACTAAACAAGGATAAAGATGAAAGAACTGAAAAGAAACATCGCCATCGTTTGCGGCGGCGACTCATCAGAGCACGATGTCTCTATGCGCTCGGCACAGGGCATCTATTCGTTTTTCGACAAAGAACGTTACAATGTATATATCGTGGATGTCAAAGGACAGGACTGGCACGTGCAGCTCGCCGACGACACCACTGCCCAGATAGACAAGAACGACTTCACCTTCGTATGCGACGGCAAGGTCGTCGAATTTGACTACGCCTACATCACCATCCACGGCACCCCCGGCGAGAACGGACTGATGCAGGGCTACTTTGACCTGCTCCATGTGCCCTACTCCACCAGCGGCGTGCTGGTCGAGGCAATGACCTTCGACAAGTATGTGCTCAACAACTATCTGAGAGGCTTCGGCGTCAACGTGGCCGACAGCATCCTGGTGCGCCGTGGCGAGGAGATCGACGAGAACGAGGTGGCACGCCGTCTGGGTATGCCCTGCTTTGTCAAGCCCGCTGCCGACGGTTCGAGCTTCGGCGTGTCGAAGGTGAAAGAGCCCGACCAGCTGGCTGCCGCACTGCGCGTGGCGTTCATGGAGAGCAACGAGGTGATGATAGAGCGCTATATGCAGGGCACAGAGATAAGCATAGGCTGCTACAAGACCAAGGAGAAATCGGTGGTATTCCCCGCTACCGAGGTGGTGACGAGCAACGAGTTCTTCGACTACGCCGCCAAGTACAACGGTCAGGTGCAGGAGATTACGCCTGCCCGCATATCCGACGCCACCGCCAAAGCCGTGGCCGAGGAGACCAGCCGCATCTATGACATCCTGCACTGCAACGGCATCATCCGCATCGACTATATCATCACCAAGGATGCCGAGGGCAACGACTGCATCAACATGCTCGAAATCAACACTACACCCGGCATGACCGCCACCAGCTTCATCCCACAGCAGGTGCGCGCCGCCGGCCTCGACATCACCCAGGTACTGAGCGAGATTGTGGAGAACCAGTTCTAACCTACAGAACTTCCGCTTATGAAAATTCCTGAACAATTTGACCCCATCCGTCCGTTTGAACCCGACGAGTTACCGGACGTCTTTGACCGCCTGCTCCAGAACGAGCAGTTCAGCAGCGTGCTGGCCTATCTCTACCCTGACGTGCCCAAAGAGGCGCTGGCTGCCAAGATGCACGCCTGCAAGGACAACCTAGATTTCCAGAAGACCTTCTGCTACGGTTTTCTTGTACAGCTGCTGGCGCGGCTCAGCAAGGGATGCGACATCGACATCGCATCGCTCGACACCGACAGCCGCTACACCTTCATCAGCAACCACCGCGACATAGTGCTCGATTCGGCACTGCTCGACAAGCTGCTGATAGACGCGGGCTTCAACACGACATGTGAAATAGCCATCGGCGACAATCTGCTCAAGCTGCCCTGGGTCAAGGACCTGGTGCGCGTCAACAAATCGTTTATCGTAGAGCGTGCCCTCTCCATGCGCGAGATGCTGATGGCGAGCAAGCGGCTGAGCGAGTACATGCACTTCGTCATCGCCGAGAAGAACGACAACATATGGATAGCCCAGCGCGAAGGCCGCGCCAAGGACAGCAACGACCGCACCCAGGAAGCCATACTCAAGATGATGGTGATGGGCGGCGATGGCTCTATCATAGACCGCCTGAAGCAGCTGCACCTCGTGCCCCTCGCCATAAGCTATGAGTACGACCCTTGCGACTATCTCAAGGCTGCCGAACTGCAGGCGCGCCGCGACAACCCCTGTTGGCAGAAAGGCCCGATGGACGACGTGACAAGCATGCAGACCGGCATCATGGGCTACAAGGGATACATACACTACCAGTGTGCCGACTGCATAGACAGCTACCTCGACACCATCCCGGCAGACACGCCCAAGACCGAGCTCTTCCGCCTCATCGCCGACCACATAGACCGGCAGATATTTGCGGGCTACCGCCTCTATCCCAACAACTACGTGGCGCTCGACCTACTGCACGGCGACTCTGCCCACGCCGACCACTACACGGCTGAAGACAAGGCGCAGTTTGAGGCTTACCTCAAGGGCCAACTGGACAAGATAGAGATGGAGGGCAAGGACGATGCCTATCTGCGCGAACAGATGCTCAAGATGTATGCCAACCCGGCTATCAACCAAATGGGGCTGTGATATGAGATACTGGCTACTGGGCGTAATGGCAGTGGTGATGGCGGCTTGCGAGAGCAGCAGCTACGACTCGGGCGACGGACACTACTCGTATATGCAGGCTGAAATGGTCGACGCATATACGACAGACAAGGGCGTGATAAGCCGCGTGGTGACCGACGAGGGCAAGGCGCTGCAGCTGCAGCCCACGATTACGGCAAAATGGGCGGCAAAGGCCGACACGCTGTATCGTGCCCTGTTCTACTACGACTATCACGACGCAGCCACCACCGTCAAGCCACGCTCTATCGGTGCGGTGCCGGTGTTGCGGCCTATAGAGACCACACGCCCCGACACGCTGCGCACCGACCCGCTCGGACTCGAAAGCGCATGGCGCAGCACTACCGGGCGCTATATCAACATGAGACTGGCGCTCAAGGCAGGTGCCAAAGACAACGGAGAGATGGGGCGCCAGACCGTGGGCGTGAAGTGTGACACCCTACGCACGGGCAGCCGCGAGCAGTTTACCTTCACGCTGCTGCACAACCAGAACGGGGTGCCCGAATACTACACCCAGGTGGCGTTTGTGAGCATCCCGCTCGACGAGAGGGCACAGGAAGCCGACATCGTGGTGCGCGTCAACACCTACGGTGGACTCATGGAGCGCCGATATTAGACCGAAACCCATACCCCAAACAAAAAAAGATGCACAACATGCTGCTGGCAGCGCGTTGTGCATCTTATATATTATATAATGTATAGTCGTTATACTCCGAGCTTGATGGCGAGCTTCTCAAGCATATCGCGGGTCATGGCGTCGAGGTCGTAGCGTGGACACCAGTCCCACTCCTCGCGCGCACAGGTATCGTCGAGACGGTCGGGCCAGCTCTCGGCTATGCTCTGCTTGAGTGGGTCTACATCATAGACCATCTCAAAGTCGGGCTTGTACTTCTTGATGGCCTGGTATACGGTCTCGGGACCGAAGCTGAGCGATGCGATGTTGAACGCATTGCGGTGAACGAGGCGCGAGGGGTCGGCCTCCATCACGTCGATGGCTCCCTTGAGCGCGTCGGGCATGTAAATCATATCCATCAGTGTGCCCTCCTTGATAGGACATACGAAGCGCTCGCCGCGAACTGCCGAGTAATAGATGTCGACAGCATAGTCGGTGGTGCCGCCACCAGGAGGAGTGACATAGGAGATGACTCCGGGGAAGCGCACGGCACGGGTATCGACGCCATACTTATTGAAATAATAGTCGCTGAGCAACTCGGTGGTAACCTTGGTGACGCCATACATGGTGCGGGGACGCTGGATGGTGTCCTGGGGAGTCATCATCTTGGGTGTAGATGGTCCGAAAGAACCTATCGAGCTGGGTGTGAATACGGCGCAGCCATGTTCGCGAGCCACTTCGAGTATGTTCCAGAGTCCATCGATACCTATCTTCCATGCCAGACGAGGCTTGGACTCGGCCACTACCGACAGGAGCGCAGCCAGATTGTAGATGGTGTCGATATTATACTGCTTTACCACGCTGGCTATCATCTCGCCGTTGGTGACATCAGCCTCGGCCGACGGACCACTCTCCAGCAACTCTCCCTTGGGCTCTGCGCCCTTGATATAGCCAGCTACTACATGGTCGTTGCCATAGATTTTTCTCAATTCACGCGTCAGCTCAGAACCAATCTGGCCTGTAGAGCCGATGACCAAGATATTTTTCATGTGTCAAGTACTTAAAATTATGGGTGCAAATTAACTAATTTTTTTTGAGACTAAGGAGAAAAAAGCCATAAAAAAACCTTTTTACCCGCAGATTAACAAAAAAAACAGGCAAACGCTTTTATTTGTCGAAAATAATGCGTTATTTTGTAGTCTAACAAGAACTAAAACGTGAACAAACATGTACGGTAAAATCAAAGAACAGCTCTGCGCTACTTTGGAAAATCTCAAGAGCGCAGGCCTTTACAAAGAAGAACGCATCATCGAGAGCCCCCAGGGTGCTGCCATCCAGGTCAAGGGCGAAGAAGTGCTTAACTTTTGTGCCAACAACTATCTCGGTCTGTCCAACCATCCCCGCCTCATCGAGGGTGCCAAGCAGATGATGGACCGTCGCGGTTTCGGTATGTCTTCGGTTCGCTTCATCTGTGGTACTCAGGACATCCACAAGGAACTTGAGGCTGCCATCAGCGACTACTTCCATACCGAGGACACCATACTCTATGCCGCCTGCTTCGACGCCAACGGCGGTCTCTTCGGCTCTTTCCTCACCGAGGAAGACGCCATCATCTCCGACGCCCTCAACCACGCCTCTATCATCGACGGTGTGCGCCTGTGCAAGGCCAAGCGCTACCGCTATGCCAACGCCGACATGGCTGAGCTTGAGAAGTGTCTGCAGGAGGCTCAGGCCCAGCGCTTCCGCATCATCTGTACCGACGGTGTATTCTCGATGGACGGCAACGTGGCTCCGATGGACAAGATCTGCGACCTCGCTGAAAAATACGACGCCCTCGTCATGGTCGACGAGTCTCACTCGGCTGGCGTGGTAGGTGCTACCGGTCACGGCGTGAGCGAACTGTGCAATACCTATGGCCGCGTAGACATCTATACCGGCACATTGGGCAAGTCGTTTGGTGGCGCCCTCGGCGGTTTCACCACCGGCCGCAAGGAAATCATCGACATGCTGCGCCAGAGCAGCCGTCCTTACCTCTTCTCCAACTCGCTGGCTCCCGCCATTATCGGCGCCAGTCTCGAGGTGTTCAAGATGCTCAAGGAAGACAACTCCATCCATGACCATCTGGTAGAGAATGTCAACTACTTCCGCGACAAGATGCAGGCTGCCGGCTTTGACATCAAGCCCACCCAGAGCGCCATCTGCGCCGTGATGCTCTACGACGCGCCGCTCTCTCAGCGCTATGCCAACCGTCTGCTCGAGGAAGGTATCTACGTCACAGGCTTCTACTATCCAGTAGTGCCCAAGGGCGAGGCCCGCATCCGTGTACAGCTCTCTGCCGCCCACACCCGCGAGCAGCTCGACAAGTGTATCGCCGCCTTTATCAAGGTGGGCAAGGAACTGGGCGTGCTCAAATAAACCCGATTTCGTTTTCAAGATTATAGCCGCAGGCACATTCTCAGTGATGAGGAACGCCTGCGGCGTTTTTGTGTCCAGCCGCGAGACGGGCGGAAAAGATGACATTTTCCCTGCCTATAGTCAAAAAAAGCGGAAGATAAGTTTGGCATTAACGGAAATTGTCTTAATTTTGTAACCATAGCCATCGGCCATCGGCTATGGCTGTCATCTGAAATACTATACACCAAACCTAACGACTGAACTATGAGTGTACTGAAAGAGAACGCAAGACTTGACAAGTACCTTGCCCAAAGCCTCATCAAGGAGAACGAATATACCGAGACCTACCGTGTGATAGACGACAACGACAACATCTATTTTCTCAAGCTGTATATCCTCAAGAAGACTCCAGAGCGCCTCATGGACACTGCCACGCACGAGGTCTACACCATCGAGCGCTGCAAGAAACTTGTCAATGAAAACATCGTCTCCTTCATCGATTCGGGCAAGGTCCACCTGGACTGCGGAGAGTGCCACTACTTCGTCACCAATTATTTCACCGGCGACGTGCTGATGGACAAGCTCACCCGCGAAGGCAGGATGGATGCCGACACCGCCCTGAATATATATAGAGGTATTCTCAACGGCCTCGGCTACCTGCACCGTCAAGGCCTGTGCCACAACGACATCACTCCCCGCAACATCATGCTTTCCAAGGTGGCTGGAGGTATTCCCGAAATCATCGATATGGGGCACACAGCGCCGCGATGCAATGGAAAGACACCCTTTGAGGTGGCAGACCTGGAGGTGGAATACTGCGCCAACGAGACCTTCATGGGCCTCTACGACGAGCAGAGCGACATCTTCTCTGCCACGGCCGTCCTCTACACCATGCTCTTCGGCGCGGCTCCGTGGGAGATGACCTTTACCGAGGGCATGACCAGAGCGCGCCGCTTCACGCTCATCAAGGAGAAGCGCAAGTCAGAACAACTCTCGCTCGAGGGTGTGGACCTCGACGACAAGACCACCCGCATCCTGCAGAAGGGTCTGGCGGTGAAATACGAAGACCGCTTCAAGTCGGTCGAGGAAATCATCAGCCTCATCGACGGCAAACCCTGTCAGGAGACCACCGGTGCCAATGCACCGGGACAGTCCTCTGGCCACAACACCCAGCAGGCGGAAGACAACCCCAACGCCGTAACGTTCAGCGTGGAGCAGCAGAAGGGCAACGGATTTGCCGACATCGCCGGCATGAAGGAACTCAAGGACATGCTCTACCAGCGCGTAATCTTTGTCATCAAGAACAAGGAACTGGCAGAGCGCTACAAGCTCACGCCGCCCAATGGCATGCTGCTCTATGGTCCTCCCGGATGCGGCAAGACGTTCTTCGCAGAAAAATTCGCCGAAGAGACGGGCTTCAACTTCCTCATGGTCAAGACCTCAGACCTGGCGAGCATCTACATTCACGGTTCGCAGGAGAAGATAGGCAGTCTCTTCAAGCAGGCACAGGAAAAAGCACCGTCTGTGCTGTGCTTCGACGAGTTTGACGCGCTGGTCCCCAACCGCTCCAACATCGACAACACGAGCATGTCGGGCGAAGTCAACGAGTTTCTGAGCCAGCTCAACAACTGCTCCAAGAAGGGCATCTTTGTCATCGCCACCTCCAACCGCCCCGACAAAATAGACCCGGCTGTGCTGCGTACCGGCCGCATAGACAAGCAAATCTACGTGCCACTGCCCGACCTCGACGCGCGCAAGGAGATGTTCATGCTCCACCTCAAGGACCGCCCCTACGACGAGACAGCCATCGACGCCCAGCATCTGGCTGAGCTGTCCGACGGATACATAGCCAGCGACATCGCCTACATCGTGAACGACGCAGCCATGACGGCAGCCTTCACCAACCAGCTCATCAGCCAGGAGCTGCTCGAGACCTCCATCCGCAACACGCGGCCCTCGATACGCCCCGAGATGGTCAATATGTACAAGGAGATAGAAGAGAAGATGCAGGGAGTGGAGCGCCGCAACATGGAACGCCCGCGCATAGGTTTCAACGCCTGACAGAAGCAAGAGAACAATAAACCATATACATCCTAACAACCAAAACCCAAAAATTATGACAAATGTAGATTTAATGAAAGAGTTCCTCAGCTCACAAGGTTTCAAATACGAGCAGGACGAAGACAACGACATCTTCTTCAAGTACCAGATGCGCAACTTCATATTCATGGGCAGCGACAACGACGAGACCTTCCTGCGTCTGGTCATGCCGGGCGTCTTTGACGTGACCGAAGACAACCGCGCCGGCGTCCTCGAAGCCACCAACGCGGTGAGCGTCTCGATGAAGGTGGTCAAAGCCACTATCGTCAACGACAATGTGTGGCTCTCTGCCGAGCTGCTGATAGACAGCACGCCCGTCTTTGACGACATTATCCCCAGAGTGCTCGACATTCTGCTTGCCGCCCAGCAGGAGTTCTACAAGCAGATTAACTGACGCTGTCACCCTGGTCGCCACGGCGACAACCGACCCATACAAAAAAGATGCACAACGCGCTGCCAGCAGCATGTTGTGCATCTTCATTATATAGACTACGACCAAGCCGATGGCTCAGCCAGCCCCACTGATATTCTTCCGCCTCGCGGCAAGTGTGTCCTCACAGTTTGCCTTCCTCGCGATAACTGTAGTAGGCGCCATCGGTGACGATGACATGGTCTACCAGTCTGATGCGCATGGTCTCACAGGCTTTGCGCATGAGGTCGGTAATGCGGTCGTCATCGCGGCTGGGATGGCAGTTGCCACTGGGATGGTTGTGGCAGAGCGCCATCACGGTGGCATTGCAGAGCAGAGCCTCGCGGAGTGCCACCCTCACATCGACCGCCGTCTCGCTGATGCCGCCATGGCTCAGCCGCAGCACCTTGATGAGCCTGAACGACTGGTTGGCCAGCACCACCCACGCCTCTTCGACATCGAGGTCCTGCATACGGGGATGCATCTCGCGATAGATGGCGTCGGCGCTGTCCATGCGCGGGCGTTCCTCGGGCCGCGACACCTGTCGGCGACGGCCCATTTCACAGGCGGCCTGAATGGTCACCGCCTTGGCCAATCCCACGCCCTTGTATCGCTGCAGCTCGGCAAGCGAGAGTTTGCCCAGCTGGTTGAGATTGTTGCCACAGTCGGCCAGTATCTCCTTCATCAGGTCTACAGCGCTCTTCTCGGGAGTGCCCGACCCGATGAGGATGGCCAGCAGCTCGGCATTGCTCAGCGCCGACGCTCCCAGGCGGGCCAGCTTCTCACGCGGACGGTCTTCCTCTGCCCACTGGTTGATGCTCAGACTGCCGGAGGTCATTTATAGAAGGTTTTTTCGTAAGCACTGAACTCACTCTTGCCACACACACAGCGCTTCCACCACGCCGAGAGGAAGCCACAGCCATAGCCCGTAAGCTGGATGAAAGCCGAGGCGATGCTGAGCACACCCACGCGCAGACTGCGCGCCGAGCGGGTGGCGTCGATGCAGATGATGAGCGAATAGAGCACCAGCGGAGCCAGTGCCAACGCCATGAGCCATGGTCCGACAGTGGTCTGCGGGCAAGCCGCCCATACCCCTGCTCCCACCAGAGCCATCACCGCCAACAGCGCCACACCCACGGTGAAGACCATAGGCAGCAGATGGACGAGCTTGAGGCTCTCGGGATATTTCTTGTAGAGGTTGATGCGCGCGATACCGCTATTGTAGACCTGCCGCCAGAACTTGCGGAAGTCTGTACGGCGCTTGTGCCACACCCAGGCTGCGGGGAAAAGGCGGCAGCGGCATCCTGCCTTGAATATACGGATAGAGAAGTCGATGTCTTCGCCAAAGCGCATACGCGAGAAACCACCCAGACGCTCATAGACATCACGACGGATGCCCATATTGAACGAGCGGGGATAGAATTTGTCCAGTTTTTTCTTTCCGCCACGTATTCCGCCGGTGGTAAAGAAGCTCGTCATCGAGTAGGAGATGGCTTTCTGCACTGGAGTAAACGATGGATGGGCACTGTCGGGACCACCAAAAGCATCGCACTCGCGCTCTGCCAGTTCGGCATCTACCGCCGAGAGATAGCCCGGAGGCAACACCACGTCGGAGTCGAGCACGATGAGATACTCTCCCTGCGCCCGCTCCGCACCATAGTTGCGGCTCTGGCCAGGGCCCGAGTTCTCCTTATTATAATAGTGCAGGTCTAACCGGACGGCATATCGGTCGCACACGTCGCGACAAGGCACTGCCGACCCGTCTTCTACCACCACCACCTCAAAGTCACAACACTCCTGGCGCGTAAGGCTGTCGAGCAGCTCGTCGACCTCATCGGGACGGTTGTAGACGGGTATGATAAAACTATATTTCATGTCAGTAGTACAGATAGGATTGATGGTATTGAAACGCAGACAACCTATATCTCAGAACACCCACCATGGTGGCCCCGGAGATATAGGTTGTCACAAAAGTATAGGGTGCTGCGCGATTACTCGCTTACACGACCCAGATAGCTACCATCACGGGTATCGACCAGGATGGTCTCGCCCTCGTTGATAAACAGAGGCACGCGCACGGTGGCACCCGACTCGAGAGTAGCGGGCTTGGTGGCGTTGGTAGCGGTGTTACCCTTTACGCCGGGCTCGCTGTGAGTAATCTTCAGAGTAGTCTTTACAGGCATCTCGGCGAGCAGGATAGTGCCGTCAGTTGTATCGGTTACAACCTCTACCACATCACCTTCCTTCATATACTCCACACCGGTAATCTGGTGTGCAGGGATTGGAATCTGCTCGAAAGTCTCCTGATTCATGAAGATACGGCCTGTGGCATCCTCATAAAGATACTGGTAAGGACGGCGCTCCACGCGAACATCCTCGAGCTTGAAACCAATCTGGAATGTACGCTCAAGCACACGGCCGTCAGCAACATTCTTCAGCTTGGTTATCATTACTGTGTTACCCTTACCCGGCTTTCTGTGCTGGAAGTCGATGCAAGTCCAAATCTTGCCATCCATGCGGATGCAAGTACCGATTTTGATTTCCTGTGAGTTAATCATATTGTTATTATAATGTTGTTGTCTGCTAAAAGCGGTGCAAAGTTACTACTTTTTTATAAAAAAACATCTAATTCTGACCGAAAAATGTCTGAGTTCTTTGTTATTTCAAAAATTATGCGTACTTTTGCAACCCAAAAAGGCGTCTATGCTTCCACCGGCATCATGGCCAGGGAGACGGCAGCCGTTTCAGAGACAGAAATAATAACAAATAAAAGATAAGCATAAGATGAAAAGAACATTTCAGCCACACAACCGTCGTCGTGTAAACAAGCACGGCTTCCGTGAGAGAATGGCAACAAAGAACGGCCGCCGCGTATTGGCTTCTCGCCGTGCTCATGGTCGCAAAAAGTTAACCGTTTCTGACGAGCACCACGGCAAATAATGTCGTTGACGTTAATCCGAAACAAAAAGGAGCGAAGATTACCACATCTTTGCTCCTTTTTGTTTATACCCCTATCACTCCGGCACACGCATCTCTCGCTGCTCGCATCCTCTCCGCCAGCGCCATCACTCCTACCTCCCCTGCTATCTACCTGACCACCATTACCACGACCACGCAACAAAGGCACGCAAACCCATATCGGACGACACGAGCCACCAGTGATAATCATAAATCTTGTGGAGGTAGTGGGCACACCCCCGAAAGGAAGCGTGCTTTTATTAAAATGGTTAATTCATTTGGTAATCAGAAAGTTTCCTCGTATATTTGTATAATTATCAAGAGGAATTGCTTATGTGCAAATTTGAAGAAATAGAAGGTTGGCGTTTTTCCAATGACAAGACCATCCGAGAGATCAAAAATGCCGTGCATGAGGAGGTATATTTGAGGCGAATATATCTCATCATTAGCATTTTGCTTGCTTATATGGGAACTATTAGCATGCAAGCTCAATCATGCGAGGGACGAGTGTACCTAAAGAATGGTATCCAGCAACTCTATGAAAGTAATGACCGAATAGACTTGCCACGCAAGAAAAAGGATGTTCAAGTTTATAGAAACTTCTTTTCTCGCCAATGCACTAGCGATGTGATACCTTTCGCCAACATTGATTCTGTAGTAGTGTGGAATGCCACCTCCAAGCAAAACGTACGCACACTTGTTCCCTTGGAAAATGTGGGATGGAGCTGGCTATATGTTAACCACCCACGATTACAAGTCTATATTTATGCCTCCCAAGGTTATTCCGTGACGGACATGGGAGGGATGAAAGCTTGGCAAGGTAACACAGTAGCAGCAATGTTTTTCATCCCAAGCAAGACGGCTTGCGACTTCTATATCAGACAGGCTGATGGCAAGCTTATATGTCTGGGAGATACCTATAAGAAATGCGACAAACCCTTTATCCGAGAACTTTGCCACTGTGTAGGACTTTCGCAGGAATGGGAAAAGAAACTCATTGGACTAGGTGAACACAACCGAAGTTCTATGATACAACGAGTGATAGAAGTATTAGATGGCAAACAATAAATAACAACTAAAAGGAAGCATTATGAAAGCAATGAAGTTTTGGCTGCTCATAGCAGTAATGATGGTAGCGATAGCTGCACACGCTCGCAAGAATGACGACCCAGAAATGCGTCATGTTCGCCTCACTATGATGGATGGCAAACAGATAGAGGGCTACATTCCTAAGAAGTACATGGGGTGGGCGTTAGAATATCAAGTAAGACTTGCCGAGAATCCAGATGGCAAAAAAGCCAAGAAGTACGATGCTGAGAAAATAGCCAAGATGGAATGGCTTGCACTCACAGAGGAACACCCTGAAGGCGAAGTGTGGGAACATTGCCAAACGATAGCACGTAATTCGATTAGGGCTGTAAAAGAGGATCGCCTTATGGAACTCCTTTACCGCGGCAAGAATGCATCTGTCTATCAAGTTCACGTATTTCTGCCTGGCAATGGCATAAACACAGGAAACTCTTGGGCTACTTGGTATGCACTGAAGCCTAATGGACAGAAAAGGGCATTTATTCTTTACAATGCAACGCTTGGCAAAATGGGAAGCCTGGATCGACAATTCAAGGATCAAAAGGAATATGAGGGACTGAAGAATTACATTCTTGAATGGTGGAACAAAGATAAGTCTTTAGCTAGGAAGCAACTGAATGATGGCGTAGCTATCTTTAGCCATATCTATGATGAATGGAAAGCAGCTTCCAGTAAACAATAATCGGGATTAAGAGTCTCCGACTACAAGGTTGTAGAAACATAGTTTTGATTTTACCGCACCTCACTAAGCAGCACTTAACTAATTATTACACAATAAATTAGGTAGTGTACGATGTTCAATCAACACCGCACCCGTACCCGAGCAATACAAGGAGTCATCGATATCCCAACATTAGGTGCCTTGAACGCGGTAGTGTAAACAGAACTGTGTCACGGCTCTGATTTTTTATTCTTTCCCTCTTAT
>OIXA01003760.1_pt1 | contig 15484 bp, 12 predicted proteins | sample 1587721 | NCBI WGS metagenome assembly OIXA01 (sample SAMEA3888900, study PRJEB22519) | human gut metagenome | biome: human gut; feature: human-associated habitat; material: faeces | place: Denmark | collected 2013 | reverse complement strand
ACTGCAACGCGGGCATCTTCCAGCTTGTTCATTGCTTCCTTGCCTAAAAGCAGTTCTGTTCTCGAAAACTGTGTTAACATTCTCGGTTCTCCTCTTCTATTCCTCTTACATAAATGTTCCGCCACCCGGACCGCCTCCCAGGCACAGTCCGCCACTGTTACAGCAAATATTGCACATCAGATTGGCAATACATAGTTTCACACACCAGCTACTATTATAGGTTCCCGGATATCCGTACATTGTCTGTCTTGTCTGATACCAGTTTCCGCCACCTTCCAGTTGTTGAAGTAACATCTGATACTGCATATTCTGTGGTTCCAGACGAACTGCTTCTCTCGCATGTTCCAATGCAGTCACGTTATTTCCTAATCCGGAATTCGCCGATGCGCTGTAGAAATACCATCTTGCACTATGCTGACTGATTCCGTCAAGTACGTTAAGAGCCTCTTTATAATGTCCGCTTCGTATGTAATTAGCTGCCGCATTCAGATGTGCATCTTCCTCACTCATCCCGGAAGTTCCACCCATACTTCCTGCTGAACCATATCCATAAGAACCAAAACCGCCGAATCCTCCAAACGGGTCGTAACCTCCATAACCTGAACCATCACTCGAACCATATCCGGAAGTATATCCTTTTTCGCGTTCATCCATAATCTGCTGATAAGCCTGCTGCACTTCCTTAAACTTCGCCTCAGCCTCATCTTTCTTCGGATTATTGATATTCGCATCCGGATGATATTGTCTGCTCAGCTTTCGATAAGCCCTCTTCACATCCTCATCCGTAGCATTCCTGTCTACACCTAATATACTGTATGGATCTGACATCCTTCCTATTTCCTCGTTCTTTCTCTTGCCTTTATTCTAACAAACAGTTACTGTTCACACGATGTGCGACCAGCAACACTTGAATATCATAACAGATTGCTCGTCTCCAGTAAACCTGTCAACTCTTCTTAATAAATGTTGTTCCACATTTCGGACAGCGAATCTCAATCTTTCCCTTTCCTTTCGGAATACGAATCTTCTGTTTGCACCCCGGACATTTATAAATATGATATGCCTTTCTTTGCGCCAGACTGTTCTTCTGCTGCTGAATATAAGTCCTAATCTTGTATGTCTTTGCAAGATACTTCTGATTTTCCGCATATCGTTTAGATACATTTTTGGAGAATATACGAAAATAACAATAAATGATCAATATCCATCCAAGTAAATAGAATAATGATCCTGCCCTTCCTCCTGCAAAAAATGAGGACAAGAGTACTACTACCAGTCCGGCAATAAGCAGACCTTTAGAAAACTGATCCACGCCATATCTGCCCTGCATAAAACGTAAAAATTTTTCTTTCATACAAATCCTTCTTTCTTAAATTAATCCACCTGCAATCTTCCATCACTCTTTACAGTAACAGTATCTTGTCATGCATTTCTTGAGTTAAGTTTTTCACAAAAATAATATGTGCTATATTCTGCGCTGTTTTCACTCAAAAGTCAATTAAATAAATATAAAATGTGGTAACTGTCCAAAGGAAACGCACCGAATTTTCTTCGTTTTCTCCGAACAGTTACCAGTCTTTATTGATTCAATATATTATTACAGATTTCATCCGAGATCAGGTACACGATCCTGGAATCATTCATCATGACATATCTGTCTCCACTTCCATTTTCTCCTCCGATGTAAAGCGTCATTGTCTGATCTTCATCATCGCTTGTATAAGTAACTTCTACTGTGATTCTGGAAGTCGCATCCAGACCATACCCTGCAAGATCCGCATCATCTACAGAATAATCCGCCACCTCTGACAGCTTCACAGCACCAAGACCTCCGGCTACTGCTGCAACATCTTCTGCCTGATCCTCATTTTCGGAATCATAGGTTGTTGTCTCACCATTCTGTGTGATCACTTCTTTTTTCAGATTTCCACTTCCGATACTTGGATAAGTATCCAGCTGAGCAATCTGATCCAGTTCTGTCTGGATATCATCCAATGAAGTCGCCGGAATTGTATAAACCTTTTCCGTATCGTCCACTGTCGCATAGTAATCATTTCCGGTCGCATTCCCAACCTTGATTGTTGTCACAGTTCCATCTTCATCTGTCAGTGTAACTGTATAAGTCGGATGATCTAATCCATATTCTTCCAGCGCATCCGCATCCTCAAGTTCTCGATCCGCACTCAACTGTCCCATAGCATCAGCCACAGTCTTCGGATAACTCTGACGCAATGGAAAATCTTTATCTGCGGTATAGTACCAGGTATCTCCGTCTTTCTCAAAATTCATTTCACCCGTACCAAGATCATATTTCACCCCGGTAATCTCTGAGGTCTTCAGGTCTGTCACTTTCACCGTTTCTTCTTCCTTGGAATCCTGCTTCTTATTCCATGTGCTTAAGGCAAAATAGAGGATAAGGAGCAACACCAGAACACCGATCAGAATCAATGGCCCTTTCTTTTTCTTCATTCTAATTTTCTTCCTCCTTAAGCTTTTCTTCTTCTGAACCATACGCTGAATCCGGCGATCAGAATCACTGCCGGGATTCCAAAAATTACAAGAAGGCTGAACAGACCGGCATGCTGTATCGTATTATACTCTGTTCCAAGACTCTTTGCCTCGATGGACAGATTCTGTACTCCGTCAAAGTTTGCACTTACTGCATTCATAAAGATCTGTGTATTCTCAAGCTGTGAAAATGCATCTGTAATATTCTGATCGATCAGACTTCCTGCGGAGATCACCGTCAGACGGGCTTCTGTTGTACTACTTTCCTCAGAATCTTCCGTACTTTCACTATCATCAGTTGTTGTATCTGTTGCCTCGGCATCTGAACTATCCGAAGAAGAATCATCTCCCGAAGAAATTGTCTCTGTTGCGACAACTCCAAGTTCATACGTTCCCTGTTTCTGTTCGGACTCTGTTACTGCGTATCCATTTTCCGATGTCTCCATGAATGCACTTGTTGTTATCGTATCTCGTGTCGGATCTGTCAATGTCATTCCATGTGCATTCGTCAAAAGCACCATCTGAGAACTGATTCCGTTCGCAAGATCACCGGATACATTCAACTGTGGGAAGATATAATATGGCTGGTTCTGATAACATCTTGTCGGATCCGCAATATAACCATCTACACCTTCAATTCCATACACCTTCAGCACACTTGCCAGATTTGGGAAATCCGTCAGAGAGGTATCCCCAAGCAGACACATCACTTTTCCGCCTGCTGCCAGATAATTTGTCAGGAGTGTCACTTCATTTTCTGAAAGGTCATTCGTCGGTGCATTCATAAGCAGAAGATCACAATCATCCGGAATGGAATCTGCCATCAGAAGGTTCAGCTCTGTCAACGTGTAATTATTTTTACTCATCAAATCTGTAACTGTAGATGACAGTTCCGCCTCTCCATGCCCGCTTACTTTATAGATTGTCTTCTGCACATCACTTGTCACATAATTCACCGCACTTGTCAACTGGCCATCTCCGTCAAATTCTGAATAAGATGCATTTCCTGAATAATAATAGGAAGACATATCCATAACAAGAATCTTGTCAAAAGAAATAGTTGTTGTCTTTCCTGTTGCTTCACAAGATACAACGATTGTATTTTCGGATGCATTATACTCTGTCAATGCTGACGGATGCAGAACCGGATCGATCCACTCAACATTGATCTTATCTGAAAGTGCTGCATATTTACTGATAAATGTCTTAATCCTGTCATCCGTGTCTTTCTTTACCGCAAGAACTTTCATATCGACTTTATCATTCAATCCGCTCAGCAGATCCTTTGTTGTATCTGAAATTTCATAAATCTTTGTACTGCTCATATCCAGATTGCGATAAGCTTCCGGGATCTGTCCGATTACCAGATTGAACACAATAACAATCGCGATTACAAGTACTGTCAGCCCCACACTGTAAGATCCGTGCTTTGTACCGGAGGTGTGGAACATCCCTTTGATCTTTCCTGTTGTTTTCTTTCTTCTATCCACTTTCATGCCCTCCTAATTCCAACGTCTCTTCTGGATTGCCTGTACTGTCAGGAACACAAAGACTACGATCATTGAAAGATACAGCGCGATTCCTGTTATATCTACAATACTGTTCGAAGTGATATCCGTAAATACATCTGCAAGTGCCAGTCTTCCAAGCATCTTTGTCAGCAGGTTTTCATAAAGACTTGATTTCACAAAGTACACGACCACACCGGCGATCACACCAACTGCTTCGATCACACCGGCAATCACTATATTTCCTGTCATCTGATAAATATAAACAACAATCAGAGTCAGAATGATAAGCACACCGACCAATCCGCTGACTGCACTGCTTGGAAGCATGGAAAGAATTCCATTCCAAAGATACAAGATAAGCAGAATACCAAATGTACTGATAAATGCGATCATCTGACTTTCCGTCAGAGCAGACAGGAACATGCCGATTGCCGCATATACACAACCCAACAGGAAGAATACCCCGATGGATATGTAATCTACTTTCAGATATGCAGTTCCCTGTGCCTTAATGATTAATGGGAACGCACAGAAGATCACATTCGGGATTCCAATTACCGTTACCATTGCAAGATATTTTCCAAGCACAACCTTCCACAGACTGACCGGAGCTGTCAGAAGCAGCTGATCTGTCTTATTTTTACGCTCTTCTGAAAAACTGCGCATCGTGATCAGCGGAATCCCTACGATAAATACGATCAGTGTACCTGAAAGCGTATAGGAAAAGTATGGATATCCAGCTGTCAGGTTATATGCCATAAAGTAGATTCCTGTAAATGCAATAAGAAATGCAACAAACACGCATCCCACCATAGACTGAAAATAGGAGCGTACTTCTCTTTTATAAATCGCCAGCATCTTTCATGTCCTCCGTTTCCTTCTTCTTCGCCTTTTCTGCATATTCTTCTGCTGCCCTGTCGCTCTGCGTCAGTTCCATAAAGACATCTTCAAGACTTACCTGCAGCGGATTCAGTTTCAGCAGTGGCTGATGATTCTGTGCAAATGCCTGAAATACTTTCTCACGTATATCTGTATTTTTCTTCTCCTGAACCTGAGCCCCTGTGATTCCATTTTCCAGATGCTTTGTAGAAATGCTTCGAATTCCATCTACTGTCTCAAGAATTCTTCGAACTTCGTCCGGGCTTGCTTTCGTCTCGATCTCAATCAGATCAGAATCTCCCAGATTCCGTTCCAGGTTCTCCGGTGTGTCACTTGCGACCAGTTTTCCTTTGGAAATGATCAAAATATAATCGCAGACTTCACGGACTTCCGCCAAAATATGAGAACTCAGGATCACCGTATGTTTCTTCGCAAGCTGACGGATCAGTTCACGGATCTCTATAATCTGTTTCGGATCAAGTCCGACACTTGGTTCATCAAGAATAATGATCTCCGGAAATCCAAGCACTGCCTGTGCCAGTCCGACTCTCTGACGGTATCCTTTCGACAGATTCCTGATCAGACGGTTTTCCACTTCCCAGATCTTCACCATCTTCTCTACTTCATTGATAGACTCTTCTCTTTTATTCTTAGCGATTCCTTTCAACTCCGCTACAAATTCCAGATATTCACGAACTGTCATCTCCATATACAACGGTGGCAATTCCGGCAGATAACCAATCTGCTTTTTCGCCTCCTCAGGTTCTTTCAGAATATCATGTCCATTGATCAGTACTTCTCCTTCGGTAGCACCGAGGTATCCTGTCATAATATTCATCGTTGTTGATTTTCCCGCCCCATTCGGTCCAAGAAAGCCGTAGACATGCCCTTCCTCTATTGTGAAGTTCAAATGATCTACTGCTGTATGATTTCCATACTTCTTCACAAGATTCTTTACTTCTATCAAAGTCTTACCTCCCTATATTTCTTCCAGTCTATATCTATGCAGACAAACCGGGATTTTTGACCTTTCAAAAGTATCAGGATTCTGTGAATGTTTTGTGTTATAAATGTGACAGTTCTATTTCTTGCAAAAAGCATTCTCTGCATTGTTCCATATAAGAACCAACACAAAGAATGCTTCTTTTTTACTTTTCATATTCCTTATAAACCAGATCTGCAATGATCTGCTGCCCCTGAAAATCCGGATGTACTCCGTCTTTCTGCAGATGAGATGTCACAGATGACTGATACACATCCGCAACTTCATAATCGTATTTTCCCGCACGTTTTTCAATGATCGCGTTCATATTTTCAATAATGTCTTCTACAATTTTATTCAGCGTAGATGGAAGCTTCATATTTCCTGCCGGATTATAAATTGTAGTCACGATCACTTTTGCATCGTCCTTTTTCAATGAATTTACTGTCTTCATCATCTGGATCCATTCTTTTTCAAAGGAATTATAATCCCAGTTGTTCAACGCGTTGATCGCACTCAGCACAAGCAGCGGATTCTTCTTTACAGACTCTTTCAAAGATGCAAGTGCCTCATCCGCACTTTTAAATTTTGTATCTGTCTTCAGGATTTCCTGAACCACACGCTTACATTCGTTGAGCAGGTCATTCGAACCAATTGTTATAAAAATAACATCTGCTTTTGCAAGATTCGTCTGCACATCCTGCTTTGACAAATACTTTTCGTTCAATCCTGCTGTATCAAGACCTGTTCTTGCATAATTGTGATAAATATATCTGCACCCTTCGCTATATGCTATTTCCTTTGCTGCCAGACTTCCATAATTCTCCATCCAGGATTTATCGCAAGTGTAACCTTTCGCAATACTGTCTCCAAGTACTGTGCAATAAAGCTGATGTGGGCGTGCCGTTTCCTCCGTATTTTCTGTTCCAAATACCGGAAGAGTCTCTGTCAGCAACATCCCTGCGCTGAGCAGAACTGCCAACATCCTTCTTCCGTATTTTGAAATTCTTCCTTTTCTTTCTCTCATTCCATTTTGTTTCATTTTCCGCACCTGCCTGTATTCTGTCCTTCTTCGTAGCTGTCCCTATTATTGCCTTATGCTTTTAGATTTCCCATTTTGCCTGACTTCCATGCTCTGTCTTTGTAATATTTAATTTCCAGTCAATCTGCTCTTTCAATTCATTTACATGGGAAATGATTCCAACCAGTCCTTTCTCTCCTGCAAGTTCTTTGAGAATCTGAATTGCACGGTCTCTTGACGCATCATCCAGAGATCCGAATCCTTCATCTACAAACATCGTCTCCAGACTCACTGCTCCGGCTGTATTCTGGATAATATCTGCAAGTCCCAATGCCATTGATAAGGCTGCCATGAAGGATTCTCCTCCTGAAAGAGACTTCACATCTCTGACAGAATCTGTCACCAGATCATAGACATCCAGATCAAGGCCGGCCTGTCCCTGACTGCTCAGATCCTGAATCTCCCTGCACTGTAAAATAAATTCATTTGATGTCATCCGCGCCAGCCTGCGGTTTGCCGCCTGAATGATCTGCCGGAAATAAGTCCGCTGTACATACGTCTCAAAATCAAGTTTCACACTGCCGCTCAAATTGCCATTTGCAGTCTTGCTCAGGTTGGAAAGTACCTCATATTCTTTTCGCAGAGCTTCCTGCGAAGAAAAATATTGTTTCAGATTCTTGTACGCATTCTGGTTACCTGTCCATCTGCTGTGAAGCTGCATCTGATGATCCTGTTTTTCTTTCAACAGATGTTCTACTTCATTTCGCTTTTCCATCTCCTGCTGCGGATCTTCCCGCTTTTCGCCTGCAGTCTGTTCCTTCAGCGTCTCGATCTTTGCCTTTTTCTCTAACAGCTGGCGGTCATGTTCTTTCACTTCTTTGTCTTTCTCCCGCCACCCTTCGATCCACTGTTTCGCCTCACGGAATTCTTCCTGTGAAGTAAATTCCTGTCGGCTGATCTCCTCTCGGAACTCTTCCTGCTCTTTTACAAAACGCTTCTCAAGTTCTGCCTTCTGGCCTCGAAGTCCCTCCAGTTTTCCTGCCTGACGTCTGCTTTCCTCCGTCATCTTACGGCACTGTTCCTGTGCCTGCTTTGTTTCATTCTTCTTCCGATCCAGTTCAACCTGCATCTTCTGAAGCTCTTCTTTCACCTGCTCTTCTTTCACAGGATTATCTCCGAGAATACGTTGTTCTGATTCAAGCTGTGCTTTACATATCTGAAACTTTTCCTGCTGCTGTATTCTTTTTTGTTCCAGCAGATCACGTCTTTGCTTCAGTTTCTCTACCGTCTCTTTATCCGGTGCTTCTCCGGAAATCTTTGCCGGATGCGGATGTTCTACTGATCCGCAGACCGGACACGGCGTGCCTTCCTGTAATTCCTTTGCCAGGATTCCCGCCTGCTCCTGAAAGAATTTCGCATATGCTTCCTCATACCGGGCTGATGCTTCCTGACAATTCTGTATACATCGCTGCATTGCCCCTGTCTGATTTTCATATTCTTTCGAATACTTACGCACATTTGCGTAATGTGGAAGGAGATCCGATAACTGTGAAATTTTTTTCAGCATTTCCGGTTCTTCCTTTGCAAAAACTTCTTCCAATTCTTCCGCTTTTTCTTTAACCTCAGAAAGTTCCTTTTCCTGTTCCTTCTGCCATACAGTAATCTGCTCGATTTCTCCCTGTATCTGCCTCACGGATTTCGCTGTTCGAAGAGCCTGCACTTCCAGATGTCTCGCCTGCTCTGCCCGGTGTCCAAGCCCTGCCTGAACCCGACAAGTTTCCATCTCTTCCTTTTTTGCATTCAGAATACTCAGCTGCTTCTCTTCCATTTCCAAACGGTCAAATATCTTATTCTTCTCTTCTTTCTTCTGAATCAGCATTCGAAGTGTTTCTGACTGTTTCTTAAGTTCCTCTGATTCTTTCTTTAAGACTTTTCTACAACTTTCTTCATATTCGAGAAAGTTTTTCACAGCCTCTAGAACCTTTTCCCCTTCCGGCATGGATAACTCACAGAGTTCTTTCCACTGGTCTGCCAGATCCTGCTGCTCCGTGTTCTCCTGTTCCACATGCTCCATCTCACGCCGAATGTCTGATTCACTTTCCTTCAGCGCAATATACAGATCTTTTCCTTTTTCTTTCAGTGCTTCCTGAATCCGCCAGTAGATCTGTGTCTGGAAAATCTGTGAGAAGATCTTTTTACGTTCTTTCGATTCTGCATGAAGAAGCTTTAAGAAATCTCCCTGCGCAATCATGGCAATCTGTGTAAACTGTCCCGCATCAAGACCAATGATTTCCTGAATCTTCTGGTCTGTCTCTCGCTTCTTCCCCTGATATTCCCTTCCGTCCGGAAGAAGGAGACTCACCTTCGCTGTCTCTTTCACATACCGGAGGCTTCCATCTGCTTTTCTTCTCTTCCCTACCCGGAGATATTCCGGATTACGGCGCACGGTATATTCCTGTCCCCGATAAGAAAACACATATTCAACATAAGTGTCTGTGTCTTCTGATGCATACTGGCTGCGCATCATATTTCCATCTCTGCGTCCGCCACTCGTCCGGTCATACAGCGCATACATGATTGCATCAAAGATGGTTGTTTTTCCTGCACCCGTATCTCCGGTAATCAGAAATAATCCGCTGTGAATCTTTGTAAAATCTATCTCCTGGACGCCCGCATAAGATCCGAATGCGGACATCGTCAATCTCACCGGTCTCATACGTCTTCCCCTTTCATTTCACTTAGAATCTCTCTTAAGATCTTTTGTTCCTGCTCAGACATTTCCTGCCCCTGCATCTCTTTGTAGAAATCACAAAATGTTTCAAACGGAGTACCGATCCGTATCTGTTCTTCAGAAAATTCCAGCTTCTGTCTTGTTCTCTCATTATCCATCCGCACTTCTAGAATATGATGGAATTTTCTTTCCAGCTGTTCCTTTGGTTTGTACGGATCAACCTCATCTGTCAGCGTCACACTGACATAATCTTCGCTTCCTCTTCCATCCTCCGCTTCAAGAATCTCTTCCAGCGTTCCCCTGAGTTTTCTCACATCACGAAGTGGATGCAGCGGCAGCTTCTGAATCTCCGGCTCGCTCCCTTTTTCTTTCAGTTCAACTACATGAAGTGTCTTCTTCTGGCTTGCCTCACTGACAGAATACTTCAGCAACGTTCCACAATAGCGAATCTTCTCCTGACCGACTCTCTGTGCACCATGTAAATGTCCAAGTGCCACATAGTCAAACTCCTGCACTGCGGAAATATCTACATTATCAATGCCTCCGACAGATAATACTTCTGATTCACACGTTGTTGGAGTCTCCCCCTTCCCTGTATAAAACTGATGGGAAACCAGTATATTTCTTCTGGAAAAATCAATCTTCTCCCGTTCCAGAATTCCTTGTACAGCTGCCGTATAACTCTCCGGCGCCTCTCCGCCAAAGATCTTGCGCACATATCCCGGCTTCAAAAATGGAAGCAGCCAGAAATCCGTTTCACCAAACTCATCTGTCAAAGTAATCTTTTTCAGACCATCCTCTTCTTCCTCCGGAGCCTGACCCGCAATATAAATCTGATGGCTTCCAAGCAAACGACTGGCATAATCAAGCCGCTGTGCCGAATCATGATTTCCCGATATAATAAGAACCGGAATCACCGGTTCAATCTTAGCCAGAGCTGTCAAGAATTCATCAAACAAGCTGACTGCTTCTGCCGACGGCACGGATTTATCATAAATGTCTCCTGCGATAACAATTGCATCCGGATGTATGGACGCTGCATATGAAAGAACCTCCGCAAGGATATGTTCCTGATCCTCCCGGAGGTTATAGTGATGTAATTGCTTTCCTATATGCAGGTCTGATAAATGAAAAAATTTCATATCGTCACCTCATTACAGTAAATTTACTTCTTTCCCGGATTCTTCCAGATCCAGATTGCTGCTACAATACCAAGCATATACAGAATATTCACAAGAACGACCGGATTATCCTTCAGTAAAGCGACAACTGCTACAATTGCTGCAAGTATCGCTGCAAGCTGAAGCACCTTGAGAAGCTTCTCATTCCGGCTCTGTCTTGCTTTCTGTAAGCATTCCAGTCTGCGCTGTTCCAACGTCAGATATTCCAGCATATCTTCCGGCCGGATCTTAGAAAGAATCACTTCTTCTCTGGAAAACTTCTTCTCCCCACTGCGGTGGAAAATACTCTTGATCTGATCGATCTTTTCCTTCCGGTTCTGCGGATCTTTAACCGCCTGCTCATACTCTTCCTCGGCTACACGATCCTCCGCAGTCTCTTTGTAATAATCTTCCAGCTTCTGCGCCGGTTCTACCGGTGGCTGTACAGGATGTGTTGGTTCCGTATTCACCGGTGGTATCGCCTCTGTCTTCACTGGCGGAATCTCCTCCGCATCCACCGGCTGCTCGACTACTCCTGATGTATTCACTTCATCTATCACTTTATTTTCCTCAGACACGCTAGTCCTCCTTTTTATCTTCTCTGCATCAATCCTGAAAATGATACCTGCTATTCGCATATCAACATATAATTATAGCAAATGCACGAAAAATATACAACCAACAGGAAATGGACCTGGTGTCGATTAATCACATTTTCATTACTACTGTTGCTCCTCCGCTCCCGGAAGTTTCACCATCTTCGGCGCATGCTTCAGCGCCGGAATGATCTTTGCGATCAAATCTGATGTACGAATCTTCAGACTGGATGTATTGATACACGGATGACAGCCAAAATACGGATCTTTCATTACATCCTCATCGATCAGAAGCTGTACTTTCCCCTCTGTATCATTCATAAGTCCCATAACGCTGACAGATCCCGGTGTAATGTCCAGATACTTCTCCATATACTCCGGCTTTGCAAAGGAAAGTCTGGCAGAACCTATCTGTGCCGACAGATTCTTTGTCTTGAATGGCTTGTCACCCGGCATCAGAAGCAGATAAAAGTCTGTTTCCTGTCGATTGCAAAGGAACAGGTTCTTGCAGATTGCAGTTCCATCTCCAAGTGTTCTATCAATCTCTTCACAGGCTTCCATCGTCATTGCCGCCTCATGGTCTACTCTCTGGTATTCCACACCAAGCTTGTCGAGGAAATCATATACCCTGATTTCCTTTTCTAATCTTCCTTTTGTGTTTTCTGGTCTTCCATTCTCTAATTTCATATTATCAACTCCTATGTCATACTAACCTAAGTGCTCTATATCTGTCAAAACATGCAAATATTTCCTGTCTTCTCGGCACTGCCATACAGGATACGCTTGATGTACTCTCGCACAATTCCGCCAAAGCTTTATTCTGCATCACTTCTTCCAACTCATCTACAATCTGGATCAGATTCTTCTTTCCGTCAATCAAATGTTTCTGTGCATATCGTACACAGTATCCAAGTGCTGTCACCTGTTCGCTATCCGCAATCTGCTCTAAGTATCTCAGATCGATCATATCCCTGTTGATCATCACTGATTCTTTTCCCATCGTCTTCATCTTGATCCTGTCATTTCCGCGAAATGCTTTATCCGGTCGCGGCACTCTGTCATAAGTCGGTTTCTCTGCCGGCTGCTCCGGCACGCTGATCTGTGGGAAATTCTCTGCTTCTTTTTTCGCCCGTACCGTAATGTCTTTCGGAACATAATGATCCATCTGAATAATACTATCCGCAATATGGAAATAAGCTCCCGAACTTCCTGCAACGATCACTGTCGAGATCCCATAATTTTCATACAATTCCCTGATTCTTTCAATAAATGGTGTGATCGGTTCCATCTCTCTGTGGATCACGCGCTGCATCAGCTCATCACGGATCATAAAGTTCGTTGCACTCGTATCTTCATCAATCAGGAACAGAGATGTTCCCGCCTCAATTTCTTCGATCACATTTGCCGCCTGTGAAGTACTTCCACTTGCATCTTCTGTACAGAATGATGTCGTATCTTTTCCGTTCGGAAGATCATTGATGAACATGGAAATATCTGTCTTCTGGATACTTCTTCCATCCTCCGCACGCAATTTCACTGCTGTCGCATCTGTGATCACATACTCTCTTCCATCCCCTGCGATGTGATTGTACACTCCAAGTTCCAATGCTTTCAAAAGTGTTGATTTTCCGTGATAACCTCCGCCGACGATCAAGGTAATCCCCTTACGGATTCCCATACCGGTAATCTTTCCTTTATGCGGAAGTTCCAGTGTCACTTCTTGTTCCTTCGGAGACTGGAAGGCGATTCCGTCACGCATCGGCCGGGATGAGATTCCGGATTCCCTTGGCAGTACACTTCCGTTTGCCACGAAGGCACAAAGACCAAGTTTCGGAAGTTCTTTACGGATATACTCCTGGTCTTCTGCCAGATCTACGATTCTTCTCAATCTCTTTGCATCCAGATTCTTGTAAAACAGGGATGCCTTTACACACTCCGGAACAAAATCAAATAAAATCTTCTCTAACTCTCTCGCATTGATTGTTCGTCCATTTGCCGGAAATCCGATTTCCATTCTAAGAAGGATATTTCCGTTCTCCGGCTGAATCTGACACGCTGTTCTCTCCAGAACTTCCTGTCCGCATCTGCTGACAGAGATCAGACCACTCTTACCTGAACCTTTTGCCTTGAATGCAAACCGTTCTGCCCTTCTTCCAAACTGGCGCAGCAATTCGTCCTGAAGTGCAATTCTCTGACATTTTCCACAATATAATTCCTGTGGGAATCCTGCTGTCTTCCCACTCACCAGTACACTTACCTTTGACGGTGACGCAAACGGATCTCCCTGTACGTGATCGATCGATAAAACATATCCCGGAAATCGGTACTGTCCTTTTGTATCTTTATAAGCCGGATATCCCCGGTGATCTATTCTTGATAATAAACTTCTAAGTTCTGCTTCTGACTGCATTTTTATTCCACTCTTTCTTTTTCTCATTCGTGCAGAATACGCTCAAGCTGCACGAACCACTTCTCATTATACAATAATTTTTGCTTTCTTGCATGAAATAGTCATGCAGCTTTCCCGATTTTCAGAGCAAAAAGAAGCCATTATCCAGACTCTTTATCCGAATAATGACTTCCAATCATTTACTTCAAATTACTTTTCTGTAATGCAATTTTATACCTCGAAGATCAGGTCTCCGTAAGATGGCATTGGCCAAGCTTCTTTATCCACGATCATCTCAAGTTTGTCAACCGGTGCACGGAGTGCATCCATAGCCGGAACAACCTCTGTATGATAGTATGTAGCCTGTACTTCGCCTTCTTCTTTTGCTGCTGCATCTGCTGTTGTTTTTACAAGGTTATCAAGTGCTGCCTTTGTCTCAGCCATCAGAGCACTTACTTCTTTCAGAGTCTCTGTCTGAACAGATGCGTCAACACCAGCTGCCTTTACAGCATTTACTGTATCTGCAAGTGTCTTTGTATACTTGATAAATGCCGGCAGGAACTGTTTGCTTGCCATATCGATCATAGTACGGGCTTCAATATTGATTGCCTTAGCATATGCCTCATACTGGATCTCTGCACGAGACTCAAGCTCTGCTTTTGTAAATACGCTGAATCTCTCAAACAATTCTACAGCCTTGTCTGTTGTGATTGCCGGAATTGCTTCAACCATAGACTTAATGTTCGGAAGTCCTCTTCTCTCAGCCTCTGCAACCCACTCGTCAGAGTATCCGTTTCCGTTGAAGATGATTCTCTGGTTCTCTGTCAGGTATTCTTTGATCAGATCATGTACTGCAAGATCAAAGTCATCTGCCTTCTCAAGAATATCACATGCATCTGCAAATGCTTCTGCAACGATTGTGTTCAGTACGATATTCGGGTTTGCGATAGAATCTCTTGATCCAACCATACGGAACTCGAACTTATTTCCTGTAAATGCGAACGGTGATGTTCTGTTTCTGTCTGTTGCATCTTTGAACAGATCCGGAAGTGTGCTTACACCTGTCTCCAGCTTTCCGCCTTTCAGACTGTGTGTAGCTTCTCCTGTACTGATCAACTGCTCAACAACATCCTCAAGCTGTTCTCCAAGGAAGATAGAGATAATTGCCGGAGGTGCCTCGTTTGCTCCAAGTCTGTGGTCATTTCCCGGATCTGCTGCGGATTCTCTAAGCAGGTCTGCATGCTTGTTAACCGCTTTCAGGATGCAGGCAAGTACAAGAAGGAACTGTGTATTCTCGTGAGGTGTCTTACCTGGATCAAGAAGGTTGATTCCGTCATCTGTTGTAATGGACCAGTTGTCATGTTTACCGGATCCGTTAACTCCTGCGAACGGTTTCTCATGAAGCAGGCATTTCAGTCCGTGCTGGCAGGCTACTCTCTTCAGTGTCTGCATTGTCAGCTGGTTCTGGTCTACCGCAATGTTCGCCTCTGTATAAATCGGAGCCAGTTCGTGCTGTGCCGGTGCAACCTCATTATGCTGTGTCTTGGACGGAACGCCTACTTTCCAAAGCTGAATATTTACATCTCTCATGAAGGATGCGATTCTCTGACGGATTGTTCCGAAGTAATGATCATCAAGCTCCTGTCCTTTCGGAGGCATTGCTCCGAACAGTGTACGTCCTGTGTAGATCAGGTCTTTTCTTTCTTC
>OIXA01003759.1_pt1 | contig 15490 bp, 12 predicted proteins | sample 1587721 | NCBI WGS metagenome assembly OIXA01 (sample SAMEA3888900, study PRJEB22519) | human gut metagenome | biome: human gut; feature: human-associated habitat; material: faeces | place: Denmark | collected 2013 | reverse complement strand
AAAGCGGGGAACATCTTTTTGTTACGCCAAGGCCGCCGGCATAACCGGCGGCCTTGCCCTGTCGGCTTTCGCCGTCCGGCATATGTCTTCGGAGGCTTCTTTTTCCCCTCCGCCGGGCCGGCTCTTCCATGTGGCCGTTCTGCGGGGGAGTTTTGCATGGCTTTATTCAGTCGTCGAGGTCTATGTCTCCGCTGACGGTTTCGATCTTGAATGTCCGTGTACCCTCGCTGCCGCTGCGGATGCCGGAGATGTCGCCGCTCACGGTGGTGACCGTGCCGCCGAATTCATCCGCGTGCAGCAGCTCGCCGGAGATGTCGCCGCTCGTGGAGGTGAACGTAAGGCTCTGCGTATCGACCTCGTCCAGCTCCAGATCGCCGCTTGTCGTGTCGGTCTCAATGCCCGCGGCGGAGATGTCGTCCAGGTCGATATCGCCGCTCGTGGTGTGCAGCGTCAGCACGCCGGTGAGCTCCGCGTTCCGTACGGAAATGCTCCCGCTCACGGACGAAAGGCTCGCGCTCTCCGCCTTCACATCAGAAATATTCATATATCCCGAGGTCGTGCCGGCTGTTATCGTGCCGCCGCGGGTCGTGCTGACAAAAATATTTCCGCTCGTCGTGACGAGCTGTGTCTCCGCGACCTTCAGCTCCGACGCGCTGACCGCGCCGGAAGCGCTCGATGCGCGGAGCGTGAGCTGCGGGCTCACCAGCCCGCTCACATATACATCGCCGGACTGCGTTGCCGCGTCCACCGTGCCGACCCATTTTTCCGGAATGCGGAGGATGACCGCATCATCGTCCGAGACGGCAAGGCGCTGGAAAAGGCCGGGCTTTTTCTCCGTGATGCGAAGCACGCCGCCGTCGAGCACGACGCTCACGCGATCCGGCGTTTTCGCGCCGCGCGCGGCGATCGAGACGGTCTTATCCGTCGTGGAATAGATGTTCACCTCAAGATCGCTGAGCTGCACGCTCACAAAGCTGCACTCGCCGGTCTCCGTGTCGGCGGCGGTGAACTCGATTTCGTTGTAGGCATAGTTGTTGGGAGAATAGTCCCAGCCGAGCGTCACGCCGACGAACACGCCCGCCGCGATGAGCAGCGCGCCGAGAACAAGAAGAAGCTTTTCACCTTTTTTCATCACGGTTTCTCCTTTTCTTATCCGAGATCGTTTTTGAGTTCAAAGAGCAGCCGGAGCGCCTCCAGCGGAGAGAGCGTGTTGGGATCGACGGCGCGCAGCCTCTCGGCCACAGCGTCCGCGCCGACGTCGGCGAGGCTCACCTGATCGCTTTCGGGCTTTGCCGGGGCAATCACCTTTACCGCCGCGCCCTGCGCGTTGAGCTCCCTGAGATGCGCGTCCGCGGCGCGGATGACGCTCTCCGGTACGCCGGCGAGCTTTGCGACCTCGATACCGTAGCTCTCGTCGGCCGCGCCGGGCAGGATCTTGCGCAGGAAGAGGAGCTTGCCGTTCTGCCGCTTGGCGCTGATATTATAGTTGCGCACACCGGGGATCGTCCCCTCAAGCGCGGAGAGCTCGTGGTAGTGCGTGGCGAACATCGTCTTTGCGCCGAGCTTTCTCGCGTCGGCGCAGTATTCGAGCACCGCGCGGGCGATGGCCATGCCGTCGTAGGTGGACGTGCCGCGCCCGATCTCGTCAAGGATGAGCAGGGAATCGGCGGTCGCGTTCTTCAATATGGATGCGACCTCGCTCATCTCGACCATGAACGTCGATGCGCCGCCCGCAAGGTCGTCGCTCGCGCCGATGCGCGTGAACACGCGGTCGCAGATGCCGACCGTCGCGCTGCGCGCCGGGACGAACGAGCCGATCTGCGCCATGAGCACGATGATCGCCGTCTGGCGCATGTAGGTGCTTTTACCGGCCATGTTCGGCCCCGTCACGATGGCGACGCGGTCGTCGGTGTCGTTCAGGTGCGTGTCGTTCGGCACGAAGAGCGTGTCGCGCTGCATCTGCTCAACGACCGGGTGGCGTCCCTCGGCGATCGTGAGCGTGTGCGATACCTCGATCTCCGGGCAGACATAGTTATTGCGCACCGCGACTTCGGCGAGCGAGCAGAGCGCATCGAGCTCCGCGAGCGCCGCGGAGAGCGCCTGCAGCTCGTCCACGCGGTCGCCCACCTGCCGGAGCACGTCGCGGAAGAGGTCGTATTCGAGCGTTTCGATCCGCTCGCGGGCGGACGAGATATCATCCTCCAGCTTTTTGAGCTCCGGGGTAAAGTACCGCTCGCCGTTGACGAGCGTCTGCTTGCGTATGTATTCCTCCGGCAGCTCCACGGCTCCGGCGGAGTTCGGCACGTCGATATAATACCCGAACACCTTGTTGTAGCCGACCTTGAGCTTCTTGATGCCGGTGCGCTCCTTTTCCCGCGCCTCCAGCTCGGCGACGCACTTCGCGCCGTTGTCGCGGATGTTGCGCAGACGGTCTACCTCCTCGCTGTAGCCGGAGCGGAGGATGCCGCCCTCGCGCACGGAGAACGGCGGCTCGTCGCAGATGGCGCGGCGCAAAAGCGCGCAGAGGTTTTCCAGCGGCTCCGTCGCGGCGATGGAGCGGAGCATCCCGCTCTGGTATTTGCCGAGCTGCGCGAAGATCTCCGGCGCGGCGGAGAGATAGTTTCCGAGCGCGAGCATGTCGCGGCCGTTCGCCGCACCGTACACGGCGCGGGACGTGAGCCGCTGGATATCGCCGACGGTCTTGAGCTTTTCGGTGAGCTCGGCGCGGCCGACGTTATCGCGGAAGAGCTCCTCCACCGCGGCGAGCCGCCGCCGGATCGCCACCGGGGAGAGCAGAGGGCGCTCCACCCAGCTGCGGAGCATTCGCCCGCCCATCGGGGTTTTGGTCTTATCCAGCACCCAGAGAAGGCTGCCGCGCTTTTCGCCGGTGCGCAGGTTTTCCGTCAGCTCGAGATTGCGCCGCGCCGCGGCGTCAAGCTCCATATACCGGCCCCGCGTGAAGATGTCCGGCACGCGCAGCTGCGACATGTCGCCGCGCGCCGCATCCGTGAGATAGGCGAGCAGCGCGCCGAGCGCGAGCGTCGTCATCTCGTCGAGCTCGGGGGCGTTTTCGCCGTACTGATTTGCAATGGCCTTGCGCGCGTTTTCGGGATCGAACCGCCCCGCGGCAGGCTCCACGCGGCTGCCGAGCCGCTTTTCGAGCGTGTCGCGGATGTCGCGGCTGAGCATCGCCTCCGGCGCGAGCACGCACTCGCGCGGGCGGAAGCGGGAAATTTCGTTCTGGATGTGCATCGCCGCGTCCGTTTCAAACGACGCCGCGCACACCTCGCCGGTGGACACGTCCGCAAAGGCGCACCCGCCTGCCTTGCCGCGCAGCATGACCGCGCCGAGATAGTTTGATTCGCCCTCGCGCAGCATGGAGGTCTCCATGATCGTGCCGGGGGAGATGATGCGCACGATATCGCGCGAGACGAGCCCCTTGCAGAGTTTCGGGTCCTCCATCTGCTCGCACACGGCGACCTTGTAGCCCTTGGCGATGAGCTTGGAGATGTACTGCTCCGCGCTGTGGTACGGCACGCCGCACATCGGCGTGCGCTCGTCCTCGGGCTTGCCGCGGTCGCGCGTCGTGAGCGCGAGATTCAGCTCGCGCGCGCCGAGAACGGCGTCATCGTCGAACATCTCGTAAAAATCGCCCAGCCGGTAAAAGAGCAGGCAGTCGGGATGCTCGGCCTTGATGGCGTTATACTGCATTTTCATGGGGGTGGTTTCTGCGGGCAATGTCTTTCTCCCCTTTACTCCGTGATCTCGCCGAAGAGCGCGAACGTATTGCTTGAAACGATGCGCGCGTTGGCCCACGATCCGATGAGCGATTCGTCCCCGCGCAGATGCACGAGCCGTCCCCCGGCGGTGCGCGCCGAGAGCGTATAGTCGCCGTTTTTCGCCGTGCCGTCGATGAGCACGCGGAAGGTCTTCCCCTCCTGCGCGCGGTGCAGCTCGGCAGAGACGCGTCCCGCGCTCTCCACGAGCCGGTCGAACCGGTTTTGAATGACGGAGCGCGGCGTATCGTCCTCGATCTTTGCCGCCGGGGTACCCGGACGGCGGGAATAGATGAACGTGAACATCGAGTCAAAGCGCACCTTTTCCGTAAGCGCGAGCGTATCGAGAAAATCCTCCTCTGTCTCGCCCGGGAAGCCGACGATCACGTCGGTCGTGAGGACGAGGTCTGGAATGTATTTCCGCGCAAGATCGACCTGCGCGAGATACTTTTCCGCCGTGTAGCCGCGGTTCATGGCGCGCAGGATCCGGTCGCTGCCGGACTGCACGGGCAGATGGATGTGCGGGGCGCACTTTTCGCACTCGGCCATGGCCGCGAAAAGGCGCTCGGTCGCGTCCTTGGGGTGGCTCGTCATAAACCGGATGCGGAAATCGCCCGGAATGGCGTTGACCTTGCGAAGGAGCTCCGCGAAATCCACATCCTCGTCGAGCCCCCGGCCATAGGAGTTCACGTTCTGGCCGAGGAGCGTAATATCCTTATACCCGGCGGCGACGAGCGCTTCGGCCTCGCGCACGACGTCCTCGCTGCGGCGGGAGCGCTCGCGCCCGCGGACGTAGGGGACGATGCAGTATGAGCAGAAGTTGTTGCACCCGTTCATGATGGAGAGCCACGCCTTCACGCTGCCTTCCCGCTCGCGGGGGAGACCTTCGGCAATGGATTCGGTGCTCTCGGCATCGAACACGCGGCCCTTCGCGCCGGAGAGACCGTGGACCTGCAGCGTTCTCTCAAAAAGCTCCGGGAAGCGCCAGAGCTCGTGCGGGCCGAAGCAGAGATCGACCATGCGGTACGACTTTTTCACCTGCTCGCGGATCTCCTCGCTCTGCGCCATGCAGCCGCAGAGAATCACGATGCGTTCCGGGTGGACGCGCTTTAAATGCGTGAGCGCGCCGACGTTGCCGAACACGCGCATCGTCGCGTGCTCGCGCACGGCGCAGGTGTTCACGGCGATGACGTCCGCCTTGTCCTCGTCGTCGGTCATCGTATAGCCCATGCTGCGGAGATAACCGCGCAGCACCTCGCTGTCGGACTCGTTCTGCTGGCAGCCGTAGGTGTCTACCATGGCGAAGCGCTCGCCGCTGCCGAGGGCGGAGCGGACGCGCGCGCATATCTCTTTCTGCCGTTCAATCTCCTGCGCGGAGACCTCGGTTCTCTCGTAGGGCATAGATGTTGTTTCCTTTCCGTGTATCCTTGTGAGCGCCCCCTTGTGCAAAGGGGGCTGTCAGCCGGAGGCTGACTGGGGGATTGTAGCCTTCGGAAAACGACAATCCCTCCGTCACGGCTTCGCCGTGCCACCTCCCTTTACGCAAGGGAGGCTTTTCAGAGTATTTTAACATTTTGCTCTGGATTCCGCAACGGCTTTGCTTTATAATCAGAATGAAATATTATCGATTCCCGTTCTGGAGGTACATATATCATGCCGGTCATCCACGTCCTTTCGCCGCACGTCGCCGATCTCATTGCCGCGGGCGAAGTCGTCGAGCGCCCCGCCTCGGCGGTCAAGGAGCTTTTGGAAAACGCGGTGGACGCCGGAGCGCGCACCGTCGTGCTGGAGCTCCGCGCCGGAGGGCGGGACTATATCCGCGTTACAGACGATGGCGTCGGCATGGCGCCGGAGGACGCGGGCGTGTGCTTCCTGCGCCACGCGACGAGCAAGCTCTCCGATGAGCGCGGGCTGGAGGCCATCGGCACGCTCGGCTTTCGCGGCGAAGCTCTCGCGGCGATCAGCGCCGTTTCGCGCATCACGCTCACGACGCGGCGCCGCGGCGCTGCCATGGGTGTACGCGTGGAGGTAGAGGCCGGGGAGATCGTCTCCATGGAGGAGACCGGCTGTCCGGAGGGCACGACGATCACCGTGCGCGATCTTTTCTACAACACCCCCGCGCGGCAGAAGTTTCTCGGCACCGACCGGAGCGAGAGCGCCGCGTGCGTGCAGAGCGCGCTGCGCACGGCGCTCGGCCGTCCGGACGTGAGCTTCCGCTGCCTGCGCGACGGGCAGGAGGAATTTTTCTCCCCTGGCGACGGCACGGCAAAGTCCGCCGTATACGCCCTTCTCGGGCGCGACGCCGCGGCGGGACTGCTGCCGGTGGAGACCGAAAGCGACGGCGTTGGGGTAAAGGGCTTCGTCTCCGCGCCCGGCTACTGCCGAGGCAACCGCGGCGCGCAGTATTTCTTCTGCAACGGCCGTCCCATCCGCTCGCGCGCTTTGCAGGCCGCGCTCGAGCAGGCATACAAAAATACCGCCATGGTCGGCAAGTTTCCCGGGTGCGTGCTCTATATCACGCTGCCCAACGGTCTTGTGGATGTGAACGTCCATCCGACGAAAGCGGAAGTCAAATTTGCAAAAGAGAAGCCCGTTTTTGACGGCGTTTACTACGGCACGCTTGCCGCGCTCGGCCAGAAGAGCGCGCCGCAGACGATGTCGAACGCGCCTTTTGCCCCGGAACCGAAGAGCGCCGCGCCGGTTTCTTCCCCGGCCCGGCCCGCGCCGGGCGCCGCAAGCGCGCCGCGCAAGGACTTCTTCCGCACGATGGACGCGGACACGTTCCGGCAGACATACTCCGCCGCCCCCGCCCGTCCGGCGGGTACTTCCGGCGTGCGCGACAGCGCGCCCTACCGCGCCGCTTCCCCCGCCGCGCCGAAACCGGTCTCTTCCGCGCCGGTCTCCGTACCGGTGCGCACCTATACGCCGGACATTCCGTCCGTGAGCGCGCCGCGCTCCCCCGCCCCCGCGCCGGAAGCGCCGGTCTCCCCGGCCGTTCCCGCCGCACCGGTCGAAAAGAACATTCCCGCCCCGGAAACGGCGGCGGAGACCGTGCCGGAGCAGACGGTGCTGGACGAGGCCTTCCGTGCCGAGCCCGTGCGCTACATCGGCGAGGCGCTGAACGTTTACATTCTGCTCGAGCAGGGCGACAAGATGCTGCTCATCGACAAGCACGCCGCGCACGAGCGCATCCTCTTTGACAAAATGCGCCTGAACGAAAAGCCCCTCATGCCGCAGGAGCTTCTGGAGCCCCAGCCGTTCAACACCGACCCGGACGGCGCGGCGCTTCTCGAGGCAAACGCCGCGCTTCTCGCGCGGCTCGGCTTTGAGCTGGACGCGTTCGGCGATACCGCGTTCCTCATCCGCGCCGTGCCCGCGCAGCTCGACGCCGCCTCCGCCGTGCCGCTGCTCGAAGAGCTGCTGGAAAAGCTGCGGGAGGGCCGGTCGCTCTCGTCCTCGGACGTGTGGGAGCGGCTCGCCGCCACGGTCGCGTGCAAGGCCGCGATCAAGGGCGGCTGGGTCACGGAGCGGGAGGAGCTTCTGGCTCTTGCGGAAAAGGTGCTCGCCGGAGAGGTGACGCACTGTCCGCACGGCCGCCCGGTGATGACGGTGTTCACCCGCGCCGAGCTCGACAAGCGTTTCGGGAGGATCGTGTGACGTGTACCGCGATCTGACGCGGGGGAGCATTCTCCGCTCGCTTCTTCTCTTCGCGCTGCCGATGCTCGCCGGGGACATTCTCCAGCAGCTTTACAACATCGCCGATACGCTCATCGTTTCGCGCGCCATCGGGCGTGACGCGCTCGCCGCCGTGGGGAGCGCGTATACGCTTATGATCTTCCTCACGTCGATACTGCTGGGGCTTTCGATGGGCGCGGGCGCGCTTTTCTCCATCTGCCGCGGGCGCGGCGACGAGAGCGGTCTCCGGCGGAGCATCGTCCACGCGTTCGCTCTCATCGGCGTATGTGCGCTCCTCCTCACGGCGCTCGCCTATGCGCTGCTGCCCGCCCTTCTGCGGCTTTTGCGGGTGCCGGAGAGCGTTTCCCCGCTCATGCGGACGTACCTTGCCGTGATCTTCGCCGGTATCCCGGCGACGTTCCTTTATAACTTTTTTGCCTGTCTCCTGCGCTCGGTCGGCAACAGCATGACGCCGCTCGTCTTTTCCGGCATTTCGGCGCTCGGCAACGTGGCGCTCGATCTGCTGTTCGTGCTCGTTTTCCCGTGGGGCGTGGCGGGCGCGGCGTGGGCGACGGTCATCGCGCAGTACTTCTCCGGGCTGGGACTTGCCGTTTTCACGCTGCGGCGCTGCCCCGATCTGCTGCCGAAGAGGGAAGAGCTGCGCTTTGACGCGGTCCTTCTGCGCGAGATATTCTCGCTCTCCTCGCTCACCTGCGTGCAGCAGTCGGTGATGAATTTCGGCATACTGATGATCCAGGGGCTCGTGAACTCATTCGGGGAGATCGTCATGGCGGCGTTCGCCGCGGCGGTGAAGATCGAATCGTTCGCGTATATGCCGGCGCAGGATTTCAGCAACGCCTTTTCCACGTTTGTCGCGCAGAACTTCGGCGCGCGGCAGACCGGGCGCATCCGCGCCGGGATCCGGCGCTCGTTTGCGCTCGTGCTCGGCTTCTGCGCGGTCATTTCCGCGGCGGTGCTGCTTTTCGCTTCGCCGCTCATGCGCCTCTTCATCCCCGCGACCGACACGGAAGTCATCCGCGAGGGCGTTTACTATCTCCGGTGCGTCGCGCCGTTCTACTTCGGCATCGGGTTTCTGTTTCTCTTCTACGCGCTCTACCGCGCGGTGAAAAAGCCCGCGATGTCCGTTGTGCTGACGGTCGTTTCGCTCGGCACGCGCGTCGCGCTCGCGTATCTCACGGCAGGGACGCTCGGCGTCACCGGCATCTGGGCCGCGATCCCCATCGGGTGGGTGCTTGCCGATATCACCGGCGCGGTGTATTACTTCCGGAAACGGAAGGCTCTGCTGCCGGAAACGGGGCAATAAAAAAGCCTCCCCTGTGTAGGGGAGGTGGAAAAAACGAAGTTTTTGACGGAGGGGTTGTCAAAACAATCCCTCAGTCAGCCTTACGGCTGACAGCTCCCTTTACACAAGGGAGCCCAAGAAAACGTCGAAAAATCACGCTGCACCCGTAGGGGCGGGGCTCTGCTCCGCCCACCTGTCAGGCACAGGCATTAGATTTTACCTATTATAATAGAGTATTCCAAGGCACCCCGGCCCGCAGTGGCCGGAGATGGTGCTGCCGGCGAGCGTGTGGTGGATCTCCTCAAAGCCGCCGTACTCGCGCAGGAGCTTTTCGACAGTCTCCACGATCTCCGTATCCACGCCGGAGTCGGTGATAAACACGCGCTTCTTGTCGAAATCGTCGTGATCCTTGATGCGGTCGGTCACATAGCTCTCGATCGCCTTGGTGAGCGTGCCGCGGTACTTTTTCGCAACGCTCATCTTGCCCTCGTGCACCTCAATGCAGGGCTTGAGCTTCAAAAGATTCGCGCCCAGCGCCGCGACGGTCGAGCACCGGCCGCCCTTGCGCAGATATTCGAGCGTGTCGATCACGAAGCTGACGTTCAGCTTCTCCCGGCGCTCGTCAAGGATCGCCTGGATCTCCTCGCCGGACTTGCCCTCGCGGGCGAGCAGCGCGCCGTCGATCACGAGATGGCCGATGCCGGTGGAGAGATTGCGCGAATCGACAACGAACACGCGCCCCGGAAATTCCTCTGCGGCATCGCACGCGTTCTGGAAGCAGGCGGACATATCCGAGGAGATCGTGAAATGCACGATCTGGTCGTAGGTTCGGAGCTCCTCGCCGAAGAAATCGAGATAGTCGGCAATGGACACCGCCGCCGTGCCGCAGAGCTTTCCCGTGCGGCTCGTGTACGCGAAAATGTCCTCGCGCGTGCACTCGATCCCGTCGCGCAGCGCGCGGTCGTCCATAAGGATATAGAGCGGCGCGATCTTTACGTCGTACTGCTCGATCAGCTCGCTCGTAAGATCGCAGGTGCTGTCGGCAGAAATTCGGATCTTCATTGGCATTTACGGTCTCCCTTTCCAAAATAGTTCACATAGAGTTAACACGATGCTAAGGATTATAGCAGAGGTGTAATTATTTGTCTATGAACAATCGTACAGTCATTGTCATCACAGGGCCCACGGCTTCGGGCAAAACGTCGCTCGGCGTAAGTCTTGCGCTCGCTCTCGGCACCGAAGTTGTGAGCGCGGACTCGATGCAGCTCTACCGCGGCATGGACATCGGCTCTGCCAAGCCCACGCGGGAAGAAATGCGCGGCGTGCCGCACCATATGATCGACGTGGCCGACCCCGCCGAGGACTACAGCGTCAGCCGCTGGGTCGAAAACGCGGCGGCGTGCTGTGACGCGCTGCTTGCCGGGGGCAAAACGCCCGTCATCGTCGGCGGGACGGGGCTTTATATCGAGTCTCTTCTCTCCGGACGGGATTTTTCCGCCGCGCCCGGCGATTCCGGCGTGCGCGAAGCGCTCGGCGCGGAGTATGACGCGCTCGGCGGCGCGGCGTTCCGGGAAAAGCTGCGGCTGGTCGATCCCGAGCGGGCGGAAAAGCTCGCGCCGGGCGACAAGAAGCGGCTCGTGCGCGCGATGGAGGGATATACGCTCACCGGCGAGACGATCACCGCGCACGACGCCCGTACAAAGGCGCTCCCGCCGCGGTATGCTTCCCGCCGCTTTGCGCTCACGTGGAACGAGCGGGAAACGCTCTATGCGCGCATCCGGCAGCGCGTGGACGAGATGGTCGCCGCGGGGCTTTTTGAAGAAGTGGAGCGTCTGCTCGGCGCCGGGCTTTCGGATTCCTGCACCGCGATGCAGGCCATCGGCTACAAGGAGATCGCCGCGGCGCTCCGGGGCGAATGCTCGCCGGAGGACGCCATCGAGACCGTCAAGCGCGAATCCTGCCGCTATGCCAAGCGCCAGCTCACCTGGCTGCGGCGCGACAGGGATCTCGTCTGGCTGCCAAGGGAGGAATACCCGACGGAGGACGATCTTCTCGCCGCTGTCCTCAAAAATTAGCGCAACCGCCGGAAGACGGTCTGACACGCTTCGACCGGCTTTTTAATCGGCTCTCTTTACAATGATAGAACACACGCCCAAGCGTGTGAATACTTATCACAAAGCCGGAGACCCCGGCGAAAGGGAGCTTTTATCATGCAAAAAACACAGAATCTGCAGGACCTTTTCCTCAACCAGACCCGCAAAGACAGACAGAGCGTGACGCTCTTTCTTATGAACGGCTTTCAGATGCGCGGCATCGTGCGCGGATTTGACAGCTTCACGGTCGTGCTCGAGACCGACGGAAAGCAGCAGCTCATTTACAAGCACGCGATCTCCACGCTCGTCCCGTCGCAGTCGGTCGATATGACCGGCGGCACGAATACATAAGAGCGCATGAAGCGCTCGGAGCTGCCGCTGCTGTTCCCCGGCATCGTTCTGCTGCTCGCGGCGGCGGCATATGCCCTGCTCTTTTTCACCTCCCGCGCGGAGGATGTGCCCTCGGCGGTGTGCACCGCCGCGCTCTGGCAGGATACGCTTTCGCTCAAGGGCGTCGTTTCCCGCGGTGAAACGCCCGTTTCCGCGCCGGAAGGCGCGGTGTACCCGCTCGTTCCGGACGGAGAGCGCGTCGCGGCGGGGGCGCCGGTCGCGCTCGCGGGGGAGACCGGGGCGGAGCTTTTCCGCGCCGCGCTCCTTCTGCGCGTGCGCGCGGAGCTTGCCTCCGATACGCTGCCCGTGCCGGGCGGACAGGCTCTGCGCTCGCTTTCCGAAGCGCTTGCCCGGCGGGACTTTTCCGCGCTCGGCGCAGCCTTGCCGGAGGCGCGCCGCTCGCTTGGCTATGCCGCGACGGGCGGCAACGCCCTCCGCCAGGAGGAGGAAGCGCTCCTTTCCTCCGGAGCGGAAGAGACACTCGTCCGCGCCCCGCGCGCGGGATATTTCTCCGCGCACGGGGCGGACGGCACGATGACCGTCGTCTCCGGCAGCGGCTGGACGTTTTCCGCGCCGCTCAACGAAAAGACCGCGGCACGCCTGCCGGACGGCGGCAGCGCCGTGCTTCTTCTGCCGGACGAAACGCGCGTCACCGCCGCGGTGCGCATAACGGACGCCGGGGAAGCCGTTTTCTCCTGCGGCACGCACCTCGAAAGCGTTCTTTCCCTGAACGAATGCACGCTTGCGGTGCTTCTGGCCGAATGGGAGGGCTATTCGGTGCCGGAGTCAGCCATTCTGCCGGGTGAGGACGGCGAGACCGTCTGCCGTGTGTCCGGCCCGGTGCGGGAATACGTCCCGGTCACGGTGCTCGCGCGGCGCGCCGGCGCGGCGCTCATCGCATCACCGATGCTGCGCGGCGGCATGAGCGTGCTGCTTTTCCCCGCGGCGGACAGCGCGCCATCGTAAAGTAGAGTACCCTTTTTCCTTTTAAATACGTTTCGGGAGGACAGAAAGATATGAGCATCACCGAAAATGTGCGCATGGCCCGGCAGAAGATCAATGCCGCCGCCGAGAGCGCCGGCCGCTCCGGCAGCGAGGTGCGCCTTCTTGCCGCAACGAAGATGAACGGCCCGGAGGCCGTGCAGGAGGCGATCCGCGCCGGTGTGGACATCTGCGCGGAAAACCGCGTGCAGGAGTTTCTTTCCAAAAATGCTGTGAACGCCTACGCCCCCTGCTGCGTCCATTTCATAGGGCATTTGCAGAAAAACAAGGTGAAATACCTCGTCGGCGCGGTGGAGCTGATCCACTCGGTCGATTCTCCGGAGCTGATGGACGCGATCTCGCGCCGCGCCGTCTCGCTCGGCATCGTGCAGGATGTGCTGCTGGAGGTGAACATCGGCGGCGAGGCGTCCAAAAGCGGCGTTTCGCCCGACGGGCTCGAGGCGCTCCTCGCCCATGCCGCGCTCTGCCCCGGCCTTCGCGTGAAAGGATTGATGACGATCCCGCCCGCCGTGAGCGCCGGAGAAGAAAATCGTTGGTATTTCCGACAAATGTATGAGCTTTTTGTTGACATCCGCCGGAAAACATACGATAATGTAACAATGGCTGAGCTGTCGATGGGGATGAGCGGTGACTACGAGGAAGCCGTGCGCTGCGGCGCGACCATCGTCCGTCTGGGAACGGCGCTGTTCGGCCCCCGGAATTACGATTTGCAGGAGGCGCCCCCGTATGGGACTATTGGATGAGCTGAAAAAACTGACAAAACCCTACGACGACGAGGATTATCTCGAGGAAGATCTCGCCGAGCCGGTACGCGCGCCGGGCCGCGCGGCGGACGCGCGCTCCTACGCGTCCTACGCCGAGGCGCCGCGCAGCGCCGAGCCCGTGCAGCCGACCCGCCGGCCGTATGTATTCTCCAACCAGCGCGCCGCGCGGCAGCAGCAGGCCGCCGACCCCTACGCGCAGCAGGATTACGGCTACGCTCAGCAGGGGTATGCCCAGCAGGGCTACGCGCCAGACCCCTATGCCCGCAGCGGCTATGCGCCCGATCCCTATGCCCAGCAGGGGTATGCCGCGCCCGCCCGTCCGCAGAGCGGCGGCACGCAGCCAAAGCTGCTGCTCGTGCACCCCGACCGCTTTGAGCAGGCCGCGGACATTGCCGACCGCATTGCCGAGCGCAACGCGATCGTGCTCAATCTGGAGACCGCGCCGAAGGAACTGACCCGCCGCATGCTCGACTTTCTCTCGGGCGTTACCTATGCGCTCGGCGGAAAGGTCAAGAAGGTCTCCGGCAGCACTTACATCATCACCCCCGCGGGGATGGACTTCATGGGTGACACCGGCAACGCCGTCGAATCCCGCGAAAAGTACTTTTAATCAAGCGTTCCCGCGCCTCACGGCGCTGACGGATAGAAAACAGAATCCGGAAAGGAGTAGAAAGATATGATCACTGCCCAGGACATCCGCGAAAAATGTTTTGAGAAGGCCCGCATCGGCGGGTACGCCATGGACGAGGTCGATGATTTTCTCGACGAGCTCGCCAATGACGCCGCTGCCTCCCAGAAGGAGATCGCCACGCTCAACGCGAAGATGAAATACCTTGCCGACAAGATCCGCGAGTATCAGGGCTCGGAGGAGGCCATGAACATGGCGCTCGTCTCCGCGCAGAAGCTCGCCAAGAACATCGAAGAGGACGCCCGCGCCAAGGCGGAAGCCCTCGTCGCCTCCGCGCAGAAGGAAGCCGACGATATCCTCGCCGCTGCCAAGGCCGAGTCTGACCGCACCATCGGCGCGATCGAGGCCAACCGCAAGGCCGAGGAGCTGCGCTATGAGAAGGCGCGCGCCGCCGCTGCGGAATACATCCAGAAGGTCCGCATGCTGCTCGACCACGAGCAGACCTTCCTTACCACGCTCGCCGAGGCCGACCTCACCGGCGCCGTCGTGACGCCTGCGCCCGCCGAGAAGAAGGCCATCGCCGCCCCCGCGGAAGCCGCCGAGAGCGAGACCGTCGAGGAGAAAGTTCTCCCCGTCGCCGAGCCGGAGGCCGAACCCGAAGCCGAGCCGGAAACGGAAGAGGAGGAGTCTCCCCTCTACCCGGACGCTGAGGACGAGCAGGACTACGTCAAGGCGTTTGAAAACGCTGTCTATCAGAAGCCCGAGGATTCCGACACGGACGCCCCGGAGATCAAATTCTGATTTTTAAAGAAAAAACCCACAGGGCGGGGCTCGATCGGCCCCGCTCTGTCAGCGAATGGAGAGAATTGCACAGCTATGGACTACAATGCCACCGTAAATCTGCCGAAAACCGCTTTTCCCATGCGTGCCGGTCTGCCCGCGCGTGAGCCGGGCATGCTCAAATCCTGGTACGACATGGATCTTTACCACGAGACCCTCCGCCGCAACGAGGGCAAGCCCCTCTTCATTCTGCACGACGGCCCTCCGTTCTCGAACGGTAATCTGCACATGGGCCACGCGCTGAACAAGTGCCTGAAGGACTTCATCTGCCGCTATAAATCCATGACCGGCTATAAGGTCCCCTATACCCCCGGCTGGGACAACCACGGCATGCCCATCGAGTCCGCCATCATCAAGGAGCAGCGGCTCAACCGCAAGGCCATGAGCGTGAGCGAGTTCCGCTCCGCCTGCCACCGCTATGCCGAAAAGTACGTCGGCATCCAGCGCGAGGGCTTCCAGCGTCTCGGCGTGCTGGGCGACTGGGATCATCCGTATCTCACCATGGACCCGAAGTTTGAGGCCGAAGAGGTCAAGGTGTTCGGGAAGATGTACGAAAAGGGCTACATCTACAAGGGTCTCAAGCCCGTGTACTGGTGCCCGAGCGACGAGACCGCTCTCGCCGAGGCGGAGATCGAGTATCAGGACGATCCCTGCACCACGGTGTACGTAAAGTTCCCGATGCATGACGATCTCGGAAAGCTCTCCCACGTCGACCACAGCAAGCTCTATTTCCTCATCTGGACAACGACGATCTGGACGCTGCCGGGCAACCTCGGCATCAGCCTGCATCCGAGAGAGAGCTACGCGCTCGTGAAGGCCGATAACGGCGAGATCTATATCGTTGCCGAAGCGCTCGCCGTCGGTGCCGACGATGACCGTCGCGCCGGTGTTCATCGGGTTATGGGCCAGCGTCACCACCTGATGCGCCAGACCGCCGTTCTCGGCCGCGTAGCCGCAGCTGTTCGTGCCGAAGCCGCCCTCGAACACGTTCATGTGCCACAGATCAGCGCCGACCTTCT
>OIXA01003756.1_pt1 | contig 15491 bp, 16 predicted proteins | sample 1587721 | NCBI WGS metagenome assembly OIXA01 (sample SAMEA3888900, study PRJEB22519) | human gut metagenome | biome: human gut; feature: human-associated habitat; material: faeces | place: Denmark | collected 2013 | reverse complement strand
GGTGCATGAAGCTCCAGTAGCTTTCCGGGTGGTCCTTGGGCAGGCCGCGGTACTCATCCAGATTGACGGTCGTCACCCCCGAAAAGTCGAGGTCACCCTTGTTGTACCACTCCACCAACTGCTGGTAGGCACCCACCGGGGTGCCGCCGGTGGCCAGACCCAGCACGCAGTCGGGTTTCAGGATGATCTGCGCCGAAAGGATGTTGGCCGCCTTGCGGGACATGTCTGCGTAATCGTTTGCGCGAATGGTCTTCATCGGTTCTCCGCTCCTTTGTTTTTACTTCAGCAACAGCGGCAGAAAGCTGGTGCCGTTTTCCGGTGCCTTGCTGTGGAAATAGTCCGCAGCGGTCGCACCGACATCGCTGAGGGTCTTGCGGATCCCGATATTCTTGGGGGTGGAGTGGGCGCTGTGGATCATCAGCGGCACCATCTCACGGGTGTGGTGCGGGTGTCCGATGGTCGGGTCGTTGCCGTGGTCCGCCTGCACGATGAGGATATCGTCCTCGCCCAAGGCGTCGCGGATCTTACCGATCCATTCGTCCGCCACCCGCAGGCGGTCTGCGTAGGCCGCGACATTCTCCCGGTGGCCGCACAGGTCCGTTTCCTGCACGTTGGTGCAGATGAACGCAGTCTCCTGCTCCTTTACGATCTCCAGGGTGCGCTGCAGCACGCTGGCCGTGTCCACCATGGGGATGCTGGTGCCGTAATTGTTCGTGACCACGTCGGCCACCTTGCCCAGCAGGAACACCGGCAGGCCGCTCTTGCCCAAAATCGTCGGGATCTGCACCTCCGGGTCAACGCCGTAGCCCATGTGGATGCAATGGTAGTCGTTGTTGTAAACGCCGCTGGCCGGGGCATTCACGCCGATGTAATCGCCGTGTTCCTCAATGGCATCCAGCAGGTTCTGCAGATGCACGCCGCGCCCACCGAAGGTGATGACGCGGGGCACGACCGACACGCTGCGCACCAGATGACCGATCTTGAGCTCTTCCTCAAAATCAAGGTCGTCGATGGCCGCCGTGACGTTGAAGGCCTGACCCGGATCGCATTCCACATTGTCGGCCACGGTGCAGGCCTCGTTGACGATCAGCAGGCGCTTGCCGGATGTTCCGGTGTAATACCGGACATGGTAACCCGCATCCTCCAGCGTCTTTTTGATGAGCTCGATCTTATTGCAGATCGGCTCGCCGAAAGGCTTTGCCGGGCGGGTGCCCATGATCTCCTGATGGCCGAAGAAGGTATCCGCACCATCGTGCATCAGCTCGGCACGGCCGAACGTTGCATCCGTCGCAAACGGCAGGCCGGGGAACTCCCGCCCCACGATGTTCGCCAGACCAAGGCTTGCCAGATTGGGCAGCTTCAGGTCCGGCGTGCGCTCAAAGATATGCACGCAGGTGTTGGCACCGCAGTCCGCAGGGCGCACCTGCGGCACATCCGGCATTGCGCCCACACCAAAACCATCCAGAACGATTACAACAAACTTTCCCATTGCGAATTATCCTTTCTGTCATTCCCGGACCGGTTCTCCCAGCGCAGAATACAGGCCCGCCAGCTCCGGCTTGCCGGAGGACAGCCCTTTGACCACTGCCACCCGGCTCCGGGTCACAAAGAACTGTGTCCGGAACGCCATGACCGCCGCAGCCGAGACCGGACAGTTCTGCTGCAGTTCAAAATGATAGTCGATGCTGGAGTCGTCCGGCGGCAGCACCGGCACGACCTTTGCATTTTCCGGCGTCGTGCCCACCAGGGCGTTTTTCATATGGCCGCGGCGGTAATGCCCGCCGCCGTAGCAGTACGCCTTATCGCCCAGATTGTGGCTGACCTCCGAAACATACAGGTAGCCGGGGCGCTCCTCGGCATCCGGGTGGCCGGCATGATACGGTGTCGTTCCGGTCAAGCCGTGTCCCGGTTCCCCGTGGGTGCCGCCTGCCGCCGCGATCATCGGGATGCTGTGGGTGCAGGTGGCACTGGGCGTATTGAGCATCAGGTCCCGGTAGCCGCGGGCGCGCAGCATTTCGGCTGCGGTCTGCACGGTCCGGAGGTTGGGCATGGGCAGGATGTCCTGTGCCGCTTCGTCGTACAAAAAGCAAGGGAAGCTGCACACGCCGCCCACCTCCACATTCGGCATCGCCTCGATCGCACGCACTGCACTGTCCAGTTCCTGCAATTCAAAGCCGCCGTACTGCCCGGAATACAGCATGTCGCCTTCTCCCAGAACACGGAGCATCAGCTTCTGGTGCAGGCCCAGCTCGGTGCAGACTGCGCTGATCTCGCGGGCTTTTTCCAGCGTGTACACCGTTACGATCACCGGCTTTGCGCGGAGGATCTTTTTCAGGGCCGCCCGGGGGATCTGGACCAGATGTCCTACGTTGCCGAGGGGGATCTGATTTTCCACCATCGTCAGCGCCTCGCGGAAGTCCACGCACACAGCGCCCACATATCCCATGTCGGTCAGCGCACGGGCGATCAGGGGGTTGCGTCCGATCTGCTTGAGCATGAAAAAGTTCTGCACGCCGTTTGCGTCGCCTGCCTGTTTGATGCTGCGGGCATTTTCCAGGATCGTGTCGTAATCCAGCAGATAGGTGTCCGGCAGGATCACGCCATTCTGCTGCCATTCAATGCCCAGACGCACCAACGGCTGGTTGCGCTCCATTACGGTCTTTAAAAACACAGGGCATCTCTCCTTTTCCTCTCGTTTTTTCAGCGGTTCAGTTTTCCTCGACCTGCTCCATGCAGCTGCGCAGGATGCGGATGATGGTGTCCGGGCCGCTGCGCATGGGGTTGATGCGGATCATCCGGTGTTCAATGGTCGGGTCCTGCGCACGGAACGTTCCACTGACACGGTAGATCATGGGGGCAAACTCGTATTTGCTCTCGCTGCCCACCGGATGCGGCGCTGCGCCGAACTTCGGGGCAGCGTCCAGAATTTTTTCGGCGATTTCCTGATCAAACTCCACCAGCAGCACCTTGCTCTGCGCGTTTGCCAGGAACGCCTGCCGCACATGGGGAATCTCGCCGGCGTTCAGGCGGCGGACCAGCTCCTCGTTGACCTCGCTCTGGATGGCGAGCGCCACCGGCGCATAGATCAGGCCGCGCAGGGCCTCCATGGCTTCGTGTCCCTGCACCTGACTGCCGCCGGAATACTGCATCTTGTAGATGCGGTCGATCAGCTCCTTGCTGCCGATCACTGCACCGACGCCCTCCGGACCAAGGATCTTGAAGCAGGAGAAGGTAGACAGGTCGGCCCCCGCCTGGCAGCCGATGGCGTCCACTTTCAGGGCGGCGTAGTTGTCATCGGTCACCACCGGGATGCCCGGCAGCGCAGCCTTGATGGCTGCGATCACGGCTTTGTAGTCGTAGCGGTCCTCCGGCTTCTGCCGGGTCAGCTGCACCAGGGCGCCGCGGATCTCGTCCTTGTGCTGCGCACAGACGGCCTTGAGCTGTTCCAGATCGTTGAAGTCCGCGCGGATGGGTTTCAGCCCCATGGCGTCGATGGTCACCTGCGTCGTCGTATAGATGGGCGAGGTGTGCACCAGAATGGCATCCCCCGGTTTCAGGCAGGCGGTCAGAGCCCAGCGGATCGCGCCCGTGCCGGAGCCGCGCACAAGCAGTGCCGCCGGGGCATCAAAGGTGTCGGCAAAGACCTTTTCCACCTTTACCGTGCAGCGGGGCTTGTTCAGCCCTTTCACCACGCCGAGGTCGCCCAGCGAGAGGACTTCCTCTCCCTGAAAATTGCGGGTCACTGCGTCAATGACCTTGAACTGGAGCTGTTTTGCCTGTTCCAGCGAGATAGAATGCAGGGGATAGGTTTTCATTGTCAATTCCTCGAATCCTTGTTATTTCTGTCCTTTATAGATGCGCAGTGCATTGCGGTACAGCAGGTTCTCCCATGCGCGGTCCGGCACGCCTGCCTCGCTTGCCAGCGGAGCAAAGGTGTCCAGCAGGTAGCTGTAGCCCACACCGCCCCGGTCTGCAAAGTTGCTGCGGCGGGTGATGTCCATGCTCATGACGATCTGCGTGTCGTACCCTTCCGCACAAAGGCGGCTGAGCCAGTCTGCACGGGAGACATCGGGCTGGTAGTTGCACTTGCCGATGGTGTCGAACGCAATGTTGACCCCCTGATCCAGCAGGCGCTTCATGTAATCCAGATCGGCCGACAGGTCGATGTGGCTCAGCACCACCCGGCTCAGGTCAACGCCAAAGCTCTTGAAGATCTCCAGCTGCTCCAGGCCGCGCGTGCCCAGCGTTGTGTGGGTGCAGATGGGTGCCCCCGTTTCTGCATGGGCGCGGGATGCCGCACGGAACACCTTGGCCTCCGTCTCGGTGATGTCCTTCGAGGTGCCGATCTCGCCGATGACGGTCGCCCGGACACCGGTGCCTTCAATGCCCTCGGTCAGTTCCTTCACCATGATGTCACACAGCTGCTGTTCGGTCAGCGTATAGCACTCCGGCGGGAGAAAAGGCTCCTTGTAGTAGCCCGTCGCGTGGGTGATTTCCACCCCCGCCTGTGCAGCCATTTTCTGCACATAGGCCACGTTCCGGCCCATCCCGCGGTTGGTCTGGTCGATGATGCCGACCACACCGTGTTCCGCCAGCCGCCGGTATTCTGCCGCGGTCGCGTCAAAATCATCCAGCCTGCAGTCGATGTTCTTCTTCGGACCGGACAGGTCGATCGTCGTATGCTCGTGCGCATACAGAATCTTTTCAGGCAGTTTCAAAAGGATTCGCCTCCTGTATTGTTTCTTAACCAGAGCCGCCTCCCGGCGCAGGCCGGGAGGCGCTCATTTTATCCGGGGATCAGGCGGCAGGGGTGTACAGAGACAGCAGGAACAGCACGTTTGCGATCAGGCCGACCAGGATCGCGCCCAGAGGACCGACCGCCATGGAGACCAGAGGCTTCTTGCTGCACTTGTTGATGCACCAGAATGCCACGATGATGAACAGACCCGTCGTGGGCATGATTGCCTGAGCAGCCAGGATGCCGCCGATCAGCAGGGCGATGTCGATGACGTAGCTCATAGCGGTACGGATGTTGTCGCCGCAGCGCTTGATGCCGGGGAACTTGTCCAGACCCTTTGCGATGACGTTCAGCAGCAGGATCTCCACGCAGATGCAGGCTGCACCGGCGATCAGGGCGATAAAGGGGTTGGGGATCAGCAGACCGATCACAAAGACGAAGGTCATGCCGGCCGGAGCGTAGACGCCGGTGGTGATGGCGGTGGTGGCAACCAGCGGGATAAAGCCGATGGCACGGGCCAGAGCGGTCAGACCTGCGTTGACGCGGTCACCCTCGGCCAGCAGGCCCAGGCTGATGGGGTCACCGGCCATGATGCTCATGCTGGTGCCTGCTGCGATCAGGCCGCCCATGAGGGCCAGAACCGGCATATACTTGCGGATGCGTGCGACCTTGTCGGCAAAGATCTGGGTCAGCATTTCGTTGGAGTTCTGGTCGTTGCCTTCCTTATCCATGGCAGCGAACACCAGCATGATGATCATACCGGCCAGCAGGGCCATACCGTCCTTGTTCAGGCTGATCGTGTGCTCAGCGTCCAGTGCGATCTTGCCGTAGGTCTCAACGATCTGACGGACCAGCAGGGTCACAACGGCGGTGATGATGCCCTTGGCAGCGCCGAACTGCAGGGCAACCGTCACAGCCGGGAAGATGGCGAAGGCCAGCGTGATACCGGCAGAGACCTGGCCCAGGCTGCCCAGGAAGTTGACCGGCAGCAGGTTGAACAGGTCGATGATCACCTGCAGGCCGAACAGCAGGGCCACGCCGTACACAGCGCCGATGACGCCGGAAACGATCATGCCCTTTTTGGTGTCCGGGCACCAGGTGCCGATGATGTCGGTGGTGAGCAGGATGCAGTGGATCAGGATGATGCTTGCGGCAATGGACGTGGGCAGGCCGTAGCCGATGACCAGACCAAAGCCGATGGCAAAGCTGGTGGCTGCCAGAGCCTTGCGGTCCATGCGCTTTTCCAGATACTCCGGCAGGACCGGGCGCAGGCCGTCGTTGAACACGGCGATGCTCTGGTTTGCCAGGATCGATGCCAACGCACCAACTGCCGCGATGATAACGTAGCGCAGAATGGTTTCCATATGTAATCCTCCTTATTTGACGATCCGGATCAGAAGCCCAGACCCTTGAGAATGATCGGCACAACCTTTTCGATGTGCTGATCCGTAAAGCCGTATGCCTTCTTGCCGGCCTTGACCTGTGCCAGGATCTCGTCCTCGCTCAGCATTTTGCCCGGCATGGACACCGTTGCGCACTGGTTCATGCCCAGCAGGGCAATGGCCATTGCCAGCGCACCGCCGCCGCCCGTCTTGCAGGCGCCGAAGTAGTAATCTGCCTGCCCGGTCTTGACCGCCATTGCCGCCGCAATGTCATCCTTGATCTCCACCGAGGCACGGTCGCCTACAACACCCTTGATGGTGTCATAAACCTTCTGCTTGTCGATCTGGCCGCCTACTACGATTTTCATAAGCTAGCCCTCCTTTCTGATGTGGGTTTTATGCAAATGCTGTCACGATTGTGCCAGCACGACCCCGATGTGCATGGTCAGGAACTTCTGCTCGTCCTCCGGCAGGTCCGGCAGGATCTCCCGCACCAGCGCCTGCGTTGCTTCCAGTGCCTTGGGGAAGGTGGGCTCCTGGCTGGTCTCTTCGTAGACCTCCTCGTCCAGCGGCTCCACCGGCTCTCCGCGGTGGATGCGCCCCAGCGCAGCGCACAGGTGCGTGATCATGGCGGAGGCGTTTTCTTCGGTCAATGTCAGACCGTATTTCTCCTGAAAAAAGCGGATCACATCCTGTACCTTCCGGCAATCCTCCTCGGACAGCATCCCTGCCTGGTGCAGGATCGTTAATCTCGGTTCAAAATCCATCTCTGACATCTCCCAATGATTTTCTGTTTTGCTTACAGCCAGGTGCCGATCTTGTCGGCCAGCGTCTCAGCCGGAGCTTCGGTTCCAAAAATGTTCCAGACCAGCTCACAGATCTCGCCGCAGCAGCTATAGGGGCTGTAGTACGAGGTGGAGTCCGGCTTGAAGCCGACGTTCTGCTTGTTGGTCAGGAAAATGACGGCGGTCTTGTTGGTCTTGTTCATGACCACATGGGTGCCGGTAAAGCCTGCGTGGCCAAAGGCGTCGTAGTGGCGGTCGCCGCGGCCCATGAACGAGGAGCCCCGCTCAAAGCCCAGCCCGCGGGACGGCTTGCCGTTCTGCTCGCTGGTGAACTCGTCGATGACTTCCTTCTTGTAAAGGCGGACGCCCTTGTAGATGCCGCCGTTCAGCATGGCCTGGCACAGCACGGCCAGATCTTCCGCGTCGGAGTACAGGCCCGCGTGACCGGCCACGCCGCCGTTTGCCATCCATGCATTGCCGTCGTTGCACTCGCCCTGCAGGGTGTAGTTGCGCCAGCCGGTGAAGGTGCGGAACGCGTCCAGATCGGCGGTACAGTCGTAGCCAAAGCCCGGGTAGTCGATCTCGTCCACCATGGCATACTCATACGGGTTGCCGAAGGAGGTGGCTGCCACATCCTCGGTGGTAAAGCCGTTGGCCAGCGGCAGATAGGTGGTGCGCTTCAGCCCCAGAGGCTTGTAGATCTCGTTCTTGACGTATTCGTCCATCGAGCGCCCGGTGATCCGCTCCACCAGGAAGCCCAGCATCTGGAAGCCCAGGTCGCTGTACTTTTCCTCGCCGGGGGCGAACATCAGCTCACAGTTGCAGATGTAATCCAGCACCTTGGCCTTGTCCTTCTCGATGTAGAGGAACATCGCCTTCCACTGCGGCAGACCGGAGGTGTGAGTCAGCAGCTGATGCACGGTGACGTTTTCCTTCCCGTTCTTGGCAAACTCCGGAATGTAGCTTGCTACCGTGGCATTCAGGTCGATCTTGCCCTCGCTGTACAGCTTCATGATGGACTGTGTCGTGGCCATGATCTTGGTGCAGGATGCCATGTCGAACATGGTATCCATCTGCATGGGGCGGGGATCGTCCAGCCGCACGCCCATGTCGTTGAGCATTGCGTAGCCGTATGCCTTTTCATACACGATCTTGCCGCCGCGTGCCACCACGATCGTTGCGCCGGGGAAATATCCCTGTCCCATGTAGTTTTCCACAATGTCGTCGATGGCCGTCAGGCGGTCATCGGTCCGGACGGGCATTGCAGACCGGGGGAAGCAGTTCTCCGCCTGCTCCGGGCTGGCACACCCCATAAAGGCAGAGGCAGCTGCCAGTGTGCCAACGGTTTTGCCGGATGCGATCAGGAAGTTGCGCCGAGTGATCTTTTTCATGCGAGATTTCCTTTTCTTTCTGCAAAAAAATCAGACATCCTGTATCGGTTTTCGGAAGAAAATGTTTTATACAATATCTTGTATTTTCATCCCGAAAGAAACATCCGCATGTCCTCCATGCAGATGTGACTTCTGTTTGACCGCACCTTTGCTTAGTAGCGCGGAATGATCTGCTTGCGCATCACCTGCTGCTGGATGTGGTCCACACGCTCCACCGACAGGATCTTGCGCACCAGCTGCGCGGTGATGTTATCACTTTTCCGGCAGGCAAGCACGGCCACGGTATCTTTTCCCTGCTCATCCAGCCGGGGCATCGGATAATAGCTCAGCCCCTCCGGCAGCATATCGGCGCTCCAGACGCCGGCATCAATGACGCCGCTGTGCAGAAACGGCACCAGTTGACTATAGATGATGGGCACATATTGCACCGGCTTATCGGCAAAACAGAACCGGGTCAGCATCTCCTGGTCCACCGAGGAGGTATCCACGCCCACCTTGCAGTTCTGCCAGTCGCCCTTGAAGTCCGGGCGGACAAAGACCCGATGCTGTTCCACATAGCTCTGCGGGCCAAAGGCCGCGATCAGCTGGATGTCCTTGCCCTCCTGCGCATAGTGTTCAAATGCAAGCTGGCTCATGACGCACAGATGAAAGCGCCCTTCTTCCACACAGTTCAGCCGGTAGCCGGAACCGCGCATAAATGCGATCGCACCCGTGACCCCTTTCTGATTCAGTTCCTCATACAGTCCGCTGGCCAGACCTTCATAGCGCAGGCCATACGGCATAGGCATCACGCAGGTCAGACCCGTATTGCTGCAATACTGCGCCATTGCCACATAGTCGATCTCTGTTGCAATGGTGCCGTTCTGCCCATGGGATTCCAGACGGATCACATGATTCTGTTTCAGGTTGTTCAGCGCGATCTGGATATTTCCCCGTGCCATCTCGCATTGTTCACTCAGTTCCGTCACCGTGGGGATCCGGTTTCCCGGTTCCAGCCCTGCCAGGATCTGCGCGACCTGCAGCGTTGCCAGACCAGACTTCTGGAGCAGACTTGTGTTCATCATGGTTGCTCTTCCCTTCTCGACCTATCTTTCAATCCGCATCAGGTGGACCGTGGGAAATTCCACAGGAAAGAAGCGTATTTTGGGCGTTCCGCCCCTCCTCACAAGAGACAGATCGCTTGCAGATTTATGATAATACAAAATTTCATATATTGCAATATGGAGTCTTGCATAAACTTTTTCCATCGAATTTGTACAACCTGATTTTTCATCCGCCGCGGCTTTCCGGTCCGTCACCAGTCTCCCCGGCAGGAACACCATGCGCCGCTTGCCCTTGAGGTCACCCCCGCGTATGCGGGGAAAAGGCAATCTGCTGCTCGATGGAAACATCCCTCTGGGGATCACCCCCGCGTATGCGGGGAAAAGAGACTTAGTTATTTCTGGGAGCGGCGATATTGAGGATCACCCCCGCGTATGCGGGGAAAAGTGGCAGAACCGTGTTAATCAGCTTCTTGTTAGAGGATCACCCCCGCGTATGCGGGGAAAAGGCCGTCGCAATCATCCGGTGATATTCGTGGATGGGATCACCCCCGCGTGTGCGGGGAAAAGGCTCCTGCCCCTCCCGGTGTGCTTGCACCGCCGGGATCACCCCCGCGTGTGCGGGGAAAAGGCCCACATGAGCCAGCCCGCGCCCAAGGCCTGAGGATCACCCCCGCGTGTGCGGGGAAAAGGAGGACATGAAAAAAGCTGGCCTTAATCCTATAGGATCACCCCCGCGTGTGCGGGGAAAAGTCGCCTGTCAAGGGCCGCGCGTAGCGCGGTACAGGATCACCCCCGCGTATGCGGGGAAAAGGGGTCATCGACGTTTTGGTCCCGGAACCATTCGGGATCACCCCCGCGTATGCGGGGAAAAGTCTAAGACACAGCCTGACTGCCTATATCCTGTGGGATCACCCCCGCGTATGCGGGGAAAAGTCAAAGTACAGGTTGCAAATAAACTGGTGGCTGGGATCACCCCCGCGTATGCGGGGAAAAGAGCAGGCCGCTGTCCAGATGGGTGTACGCCTTGGGATCACCCCCGCGTATGCGGGGAAAAGTGTTCATCGGTCAGGTCTGCATCGCACCGAAGGGGATCACCCCCGCGTATGCGGGGAAAAGATTTACCCTTTACTTGCGATTGCGAGTCCACTGGGATCACCCCCGCGTGTGCGGGGAAAAGGGTAAGCACGACGTGAAATAGTCGTGGAATTTGGGATCACCCCCGCGTGTGCGGGGAAAAGTTTGCGACCTGACAATAATCCGAGTACATCATGGGATCACCCCCGCGCATGCGGGGAAAAGCGAAGAACAACCATTCAGCGAGTTAGGCAGGAGGGATCACCCCCGCGTATGCGGGGAAAAGCTGTTCCTCTTCGGTCAGCAGCAGCCAGCGGATGTCGTGGACCATCCGTTCCAGAATATGATGCTCCACCATAGCATCCCGGACACGGCGGCGCACGACGGCAGGCAGGTCCTCCGGGGCCTGCGCCGCCACCTCAAATGCGATCGGGATGGTCACCTCCGCCTTGTACAGGTCGGCAATGTCGTACACGAAAGAGCACTCATGCCCGACGTGCACGAATCCCAGCCCCGGCGCACACCCCAGCGCCACAATGACCGCATAGGCCAGCCCGTACAGGCAGGCATGCACGGTGGGTCACACGGGTGCCGGGGCCGAGCAGCAGCACCGAAATGCCCGCCGCCGGAATCTGAACGATACCCTTTTCATCCGTTACGGTGATGGCACCGTCCTGACGGCCCAGCGTGCAGTGTTCCAGGTACAGAAAGGTCATCCGGTCCCGGACCTGCGGCAGCGCCTGCAGATCAGGGCGGATCATGCCCGGCACATCATCCATGGCTGCTTCCTCCGTGCAGGATGGTCATCAGGCCAAGGCCGTAGGCTTTTCCGCGGCCAATGCCCTGACACAGCATCTCCCGGAACGCTTCCGGGTCGGTCACCTGCAGGATGCCCTCATAGGTCACCGCCAGCAATGTGACCGGCCGCTTTCCGTTCTTCCGGAAGTGACAGGTCTGTTTCCGGGTCACCTGAAAAGTGCCCTCCGTCAGGGCAAAGCCGTGCTTCCCGGCCTGCTCCAGCAGCCACTGTTCCTGCTCCGCTTCCAGATAGCAGGGCTTCAGGGCACCCCGCGCCAGCGGGTCCGCCGGGTCTTTCCGGGTGCGGGTCGGGTTTGCCGTCAGACGGAACTGCCAGCAGCTGCCCGGGGTCACCCGTTCCAGCAGCGGCTCGTAGCGGCGCGTTTCCGGTGCGGCACCCGTCCCGAACTGCGCACACAGTCCGGTCAGGTCGGGGAGCTCCTCGCTGAGCAGCAGCAGATACAGTTTTCCGTTCAGGCTGTCCAGCCGCCACAGCCTGCGGCGTCGTTCGCCGGAGAACGAGTTTTCCACCGCGCCGTGGAACTTCTGTGGAGAAGTCAGCGCGATCATGGTACTGCGGCGGGTGGGGTCAAGTTCTGCGCGGGACAAATACATTGCATCTCACCTCAATTCTGCAATTCCGCCATGGGGTCGTGCTCCGTCGGTTCCGGCATTTCCGGCCGGTCCAGCCGCCATTCCCGCACCGGGCGGAACCCGTACTGCCGGTGCACCGGGCTGAAGGACATCGGCAGATCCTGCCGGGGCACTGCCGCAGGGTCTGCTGGGTCGGCGTCGGCCACGATGCGCAGCTTCCCTGTTTCCGGTTTTCGTCCCTGCATGGGTTCCGTCCGGAGGACGTCCAGCAGGCTCCCCTGCCGGATGCCCAGACAGAGCGGCAGGGTGGGCGGGCAGGAGCGCCGCCCCAGATACAGCGGGTAGACCGGGTGCCGCAGAGCCGCTTCCAGCTCCCGCAGCAGAGCTTCGTCCTCGCTTTCCAGCCCTGCCAGAAAAACGGCATCCTGCAGATAGTGGCGGTAGGTCACATAGGAGGTGTCCCGGCTTTTGGCGGTGTGAAAATCCACCAGCAGGCTGCCCTCCTGATCCGCCCGCACGGCAAAGCGCAGGCCGTTCAGCCGGGCAAGGCCCTCCGTGTCGTCCCGGCGCAGCCCCAGCGCCGCCGCCAACAGGCCGACCACGCCGCTCTTGGTGGGTTCCCGGTCGGTCTTGCGGGTCTCAAACTTGGAGTCCGAACCCCAGGACTGCAGGGGTGCAGCCAGCCGAAGCAATAAGGTCGCCATGGTCACACCTCATTCCCGGACAGCTTCTCCTCTACGGCCTTTTCCAGTACCGCCAGCATGGTGTTCAGCGGCATGGGCTGTGCCAGTTCTTCCAGCCCGGTACCCACCGTAAAGCTCTGCTCCGGTGCCTCTGCAAAGGTATTGTAGAGTTCCTTTGCATACTGTTTCAGCGCCATCTTGGACGGTTCTGCATAGCCTTCTTCGCTCTTGTGCACCGGCTTTTCAAAGGCTCTGCTGAGGTTCACCGGCTGGTCCTGCCGCAGGGTGACGTAAACGGCATCCGGCAGGGTGCGGTTGGCAAAGCTGTTCTGCTTGCCGGTGGGCATGGAGCGGATGAACGCCTCACCGAACGCCCGGACCGTCTGTGCCGTCTGCTCTGCGCCCAGCGTGCGCACCAGCTCCAGAACATTGACCGTCGCATAGCGGTACAGGGTGGCGGAATTGTATTCCACCGTGCCCAGATGCCCGGCACCGGCGTTGTCCTCCGGGGCACAGTCGTCCACGGCGGTGAAATAGTCGAACTCGTTCTGCACAGTGTGGGTGGAGATGCTGTGGGCCACCTGTGCGGCAGCGTCGTAGTTCAGCGACGGGTCATCTGCCACCATGCGGCCAAACAGCGCCATGTCCGCAGAGGGAGCCTCTTTCAAAGCCTCCTTATACCGATTCTTGTCCTTGCAGCCTTCCACCGCCAGCTTTGCCAGCGCCTTTGCCTGTGCATCGCTCAGGAAGAACAATGCTTTGGTGCCATCCTCGTCAGCCTTGATCTTCAGCATCTTAAAGATTTCCTGTGTCAGCTTGAAGGCATCCGCATCCGGAGCAAGGGCTTTGATTTGCTTTGCCACCAGATCCGTGCCCTTCTTGGTGCGGTAACCGGTCTCAACTGCATCGCTCATTTCCCCGGTGAACATCACGCGCATGGCGTGCTTCCACGCCTGCGAGGACACCCGGGCACGGACGGCCCCGCCATAGACAGCGGTCTTGGGGCTGCCGGTGTCGTCGCGGTTGACGCAGCTGGGCGGCACGGTCTGCAGAACATGAAAATCAACATACAGGCGTTTGGTATCCATCTCAATTCTCCTTTTCGTTCTCTTTGGTTTTCTCCGTGGGGCTCGCATAAAGGTCCCGGCCCCACCGCAAACGGACATTCGGCGCACCGTCCACAAACTGGTATTGATACAGATCCTCGGCCAGCTGCGGATAATCCAGCGGGATCCCTTCCCGCCGCAGCAGCTGGATCATCCCGCGCAGGTGGTGCGAGACTTCCGGCATGGAATCCGCCGTTGCCAGCGCGTTGAACCGCCGGAGCACACTGCTCTCGGTCCAGTCCTGCCCGGCAGCCGTTTTTTCGGCCAGCTGCCGCACTGCACTGCCCAGTGTTCTGCCCGGCTGGTTCATGGAAACACCGGCTTCCCCCTGCTGGTGCAGGGCAAACAGGGTCAACGCCGTATAGACGGCCCATTCCGCCTTTGACGGGCCATTGCTGCCCTGCAGCTGCTCCGGCATGTCGGCCAGCAGAGCACCCCACAACGCAGGCAGGTCTCCGGGCTGACGCCCCACGCCCCGGCGCAGCTCGGCAAGCTCGGCCCGTCTCTGCGGCTCCGGCAGAACTTGCAGCCGACGCAGCTGCCGGGTCACGCAGGCTTTCACCTCATTGGTTTTCATTCTGTCCCTCCTTCATCCTGTTTCGGGTACAGCTTCCGCAAATCATACAGAAAGCTGTTGTAGGTCTTGGGCGCTGTATACAGATAACTCTTTTCCGAATTCTTTTTATCCGGAACGCGATGCCCGATGAATGCAGCGGTCCCCGCCTGCTCCACCATCTGTCTGCCCAATTCTGCCGCAAGCCGGTATGCCTGCACCTGCCACTCGGCCGCCTTCTCGACCGGTTCATCCGTCTCCGGGTCAATGCCTTGCAGCCACCGCCGGAACGGCTGGTCTACCGCAAAATAGAACTGCGCGCGGGCGGCTTCGGCACCGGTGTCGTTCTTGTCCCCTGCCGCAAGGGCCAGGTTCTGTGCCAGACGACCCACGATCCATGCAGCCTGCTCACAGTTGTTCACCTCATCGTCAACACAGATCTGCCATGTACGGCCCAATTCATTTAGCAGTTCAAGATTCATCGAAAGCGCATCCGTGTAACAATCTTTCATGGAGGCACTTTGCGCTCCGTATTCCACCCCAACTGCACAAACCTGTAGAATTTCTTTTCTGCTCAGCAATTTCCGGCCCTGCAAATAGGTATTCCACCAGATCACGCCGGGTTTATGGCCGCCCCTATCACTGATAGCGGAAAACTCCCGCCAGAGCTGTTTTCCCATCTCATGTTTCCGCAGATCGTAATACACCAGCCCTGTCTTTTTGTCCTCTTTTTTATTCCAGAGCGTCATCGGTTCTGCAAATGCATTCTTGGAATCAAAGAAGTCTCCTCCCAAGACCGTATAGCCCACAACTTTGTTTTCCTTCCGTTCCAGAAGGATCCGTCGAAACTGCGTCGTCATCAGCTCCGCAAAGTTATCCGGGCATGCCACCTCCGTTCGTTCGCCGCTTCTTGCATCCTCAAGCTCCCAACACGGAACATCCGGTTCCCAGAGTTCTCCGCCATCTTGCAGGAACATCAGGTTCCGCATCAGTGTTTCAAACAGATTGCTGCCTTTTACATAGATCACACCGATCCGGCCGAGCCACCCCGGCCCCATCGACGGCAGCGGCCGGTCTTTTGCCTTTTTCTTAGCCGCCGCATCGTCATAATTGTTTAAAGACACAAGCCATCGTGCAGCCTGCGGGTAGTCCATGCTTTCCTTTCCTGTTCCCGCACAGGCAGAAAACAGGCTGGTTTTATTCTCGCTTTCAAACACTTCTCCGTTCAGCTTTTTCGCTCCGAATGGACTGCCGATCTTCGCTTCCGGCACCTGCCAGAAGGGGCGCTCCGGGTGGAACAGCCAGAAGCGGTCCTGCCATTTGTCCAGATAATCCCGGATCGGC
>OIXA01003749.1_pt1 | contig 15512 bp, 22 predicted proteins | sample 1587721 | NCBI WGS metagenome assembly OIXA01 (sample SAMEA3888900, study PRJEB22519) | human gut metagenome | biome: human gut; feature: human-associated habitat; material: faeces | place: Denmark | collected 2013 | reverse complement strand
AATGAACAAAATATAGTAGCACATATATTTTATTATAGAAGAGAACTAGATTGCATCAGAGAAATTTCATATGATATCTCAGAAGAAAGAGCAACTATTTTAGAATACTCTTCCAATATCCAAAAAAAAAGAAACCGAAATATTGATTATATAATTCTTACACCTTTAGAAAACGGTTTTTTAGAAAATGATTTTTTATTATGCCAATATAAAAATGAGGAAATAAAATGAAATCAGAGAGGGAGGATTTTTTAGATACGTATCCATATAGAAAACTCTGGTAGACAACCTGCTATTTGCGTTGTCCACCAGAGTTTCATAAAGTCTTACTATAAGACAAAATCAACGAACACAGAGAAATTTTTCTGCTGTCCGATCATAATAAAATACATGATACGATAAAATTTCTTGCTTCTGCAATGTGTTATTTACTTCACCTACAACCTCTTTTATATGATCCAAATCAGAATCATATTCAAATTGCTTTCTTGGAAAAACGATCCATTCGTGAACGCTTGATGGGAGCAGGATCAGATCATCCTGGATGGTTTCGGCCACTTCTTCTAAAAATTCCGGAAATAATACTGCAGCAGCTCCGTATTCAAGCGAATTAGTCCGCAGGATCATCATATTCTCCATATCCTTCATAGCTTTCTCAGATACACGACCTTCTAACTCAACATCACCAATTATATCCGTCATATTTTCCAGGCAGTATCCATTTTCTATTCCATTCTGATATGCCCACGAATCAAGCTCCTCAAAGGAAAAGCCAAAGTGTTTCTGCATTGTCTGGCTTACTAAATAGGAAGCTTGCTTTCCCAACATCACGCGATAGATAACTGCTAATCCCTGTACCTCACGATATATCAAGTCTTTTAAGAACTTTTCATTACCCTCTATACTGATCAGCTGATATTGCACATGTTCTCTCAGATACTCAACATTATTATAGCGGTTCAGATCCTGGATAATGTCAGGGCAAGGAGCCTCTTTCAGTGTTTCCAATAACTGCCGGGCTACAAAATCCGATGTTATCCTTCTATTCTTCAGATCGTCCAAATATGGATCTACATATATAATAGAACAGATAGGATCATCTGCTTTTTTAATCGTTATCCCATGGAGCAGTATGTTATTCTTTCGTACTTCCCTAAGCATAACGGTTCCCTCGTCCCTCACCAGTTTCTGAAGTCTGTCTTTGATCTCCTCCAATAACTTTTTCATATCAATTTCTCCTTTCGTTAAATACCGAACACGACTTCCGGTCTCTCTTTGAATTTCTCAATCTGGTCTTGCAACCTACGCTCCTTAAAATCTATTTTACAAATAAAATTTTCAGGAGGATCAGCATAACGATCAGTACAAGCTCAACTATAATAATCTCAACACTTTTGAATTTTCGGCTATTGTGGTGCTGCTTTTTATGCTTTATCCAAAATCTCATATGATGGTCCCCCTATCAATGGAATGGTAATTCTTCATCCACTCCATCCGGGATATTCATGAATCCATCCCCGGTTTCTGGTGCACTTGTTACAGTCTTCTTGCTATCCGCAAACTCCTGGCTTTCCACTACTACATCAGTCGTATAGACCTTCTGGCCTTCCCGGTTGGTGTAAGATCCCGTTTGGATCCTGCCACTAACAGCAACTCGCATTCCCTGGCGGAAATATTTTTCAACAAACTCACCTCTACTGCCAAATGCAACGCAGCTGATATAGTCTGCCGTTTTTTCATCCTTATTCCCCCATCGGTCTACTGCCAGAGTAAATCTGGCTACTGCTACTGGCTCATTGCCATTTGAATATCTAACCTCTGAATCTCTGGTCAACCGACCAATTAAAATTACCTTATTCATTCTTTGTTCCTCTCTCTTTGTAATAAATAGTGTCTGATTTCTGTACCAAAGTTTAGGATCTCTGCAAGTCCGCTGCGCTCCAGAATCGGAACTCCTCCATATCTCAAAAGCTGGCTTAACGTATGAAACATAAATCTATTAAACGCTCCCTCTTTTGTAATAAAAATCCCTATATCCGGAATCGTATCCAGTCCATCCATCGTCAATTTCAAACTTCGATACTGATCAGATACGTCCAGATATGCTGCTGTGCAGGCAAGAACCAGATCTTCTTCACTCTCTGGATCCCGAATCACTCTCTGGTACTCACAATAAGTAATTGCCAGTAACCGAATGAGACTCTGCCGTTGTCGCTTTGCTCTCATGCTGGCAATTGCTCTTTTCCGGTATAAACGATCCTGTCTGAATTTCCATACGCTTCAAATATGCCCTGGATCATTACTTCATTACCAGCTGCAATAAAATCTGCCAGTTTATCAGGTGATGCATACTTATTCTTCCAGATCAGAACCTGTGTCTTTCTACCATTGAGGAATTCAACTGGTACCAGTAAATAAGAAGAGGCATTCCGGATCTTCCCATTCTGTTGAAATCGTACCCGGTAAGTACCTTCTCCATAAGGATTTTCAGTTCCAGAACTTCGAACCTCCTTTGCTGATCCGGCCCTTTGGCTTCCTTTTCCAGACTTCCGCCTTTTTTCTTTCTCCAGATCAAGCTGTCTCTGTCCACAGCCAAATGCCATCATGCAAGCTTTTAACGCATTCGTATAAGCGGATCTTGCTGTTACGGATGGATCTACCGTCCTCCCACTCGTGGATGACACATTGATGTTGGCTGCTCCTATACTGGAACGTTTCCTGATTTGCCTACCAGAATCATCATAAATGATGATTGTACCTTTACAGGTAAGAAATCCTGCATCTTTTGTCTGCTGCAGCCTCACTTCTCCGCAAAGAAAATCGTAGTTTTCCGGTGGAACATACTTTTCAAAGTATGCCCGGAGCCTGAAGATATCCAGATACGGATATCCTGTGTCTTTTTGGAAGCAAACCACTCCCGGAATGTCTTTTTGAAAAGCTGCAAAGACTTCCGAGACCAATCTCCCACCAATCATACCCTCCATAATTCATCTCTCCTTTCTGATTTTGGGCATAAAAAAAACCACCGCTTTCGCGATGGCAATAAAAAATGCCCTTATCTTTTCCACACCACGTTTGCATGGCACTCTGTACTCTCGGTTCCCTTAAGTACTCAAAAAGATAAAGACAATATAAATTACAAAATTATCTTAGCATAATTCAGTTGGAAAGGCAAGAAATGAAGGATAGATCAACCATGGAATTGATTGACGGTTTTTTCTCCATATTTCTGCATGGATACAGTATCTTCATGCTGATCTGTATGAACAACAGTTTCAGGAATCAAATAATTGAATTGTACGTTGAGGATTCATCCGATCGTCTCACAAGAGGGTGTAGTTCCTTTCCCCATAGAATAGTATAGGAAAAGCTTGATTTTATTATATATTTTGTCTTCTCTTCTGTCAAATATATGTTTACGAAGCGAGCACAAATAGATCATTTTTTCTCAAAATCAACCCATTTGTGTTCAGTTCGTAACAACATTTTTTACATCATTTTCTAATATAAGAGATTCTTTTCTACCTTACAATTCCAGTATTCTTTCTATACTCATCATTGATCTGTCGAAGTTCTTTTTCCCCATTTACATATGGTTCATAAAATGCATCCACAGACCCGCCACCCAGATTGTCACATCCATTACAGAAATCACATGCTCCACCGCACTGATTGAGACCTTCCTGGACGATCCGTATCCGCTCCTCTCTTGTCGTGTCCTTGATGAGTATACTTTTTATCTCCATAATCTCACTTCTTCCATCTTAAAATTTCTCTACCTCTGGTTCATGTGTAAAGGAAGAAAATGTTGCCGTAGCATTCTGAAAGTAGAATACTTCTGTATTTCCATCATCGGCCGAGTACATTTTCTGCAAGGAGGGATATGCATCCAACATAGACTGTCTTGCTTCCCGACGGTCATCTTCTATAAGTTCCCCAGATACACGTAACCATTCCCCATTTTTGAATGCGCAGATCTCTGCTTTCGGATTGATGTGCAGCTGCTTAGACACATCTTTTTTCTTTCCCGTCTGGATATAAAGCTTCCCTTCAAAAATATGGATCGTACCAAATGGCCGGACTCTTGGCTGATCACCTTCCATTGTTGCCAGGTAATAGGTATCGGCTTCTTTTAAAAATTTTTCTACTCGTTCCATAATCAGAACCTCCTACTTCAGTATTTTCTTTATCTGTTTATCCGTTGCAATCGGATAAATCTCATGCATATAATCTACGATCCGTTTCCATGACTGCTGCGGATCCTCTTTATAACAGGATGTCACATAATCGTATCCATGTATATGTTCCAGGGATGAGTATACTGCCACATCCCAACCATATACTTCCCCTTTTTTATTTACTCTCTTCCGGAAATCACAGTTGCAAAGGTAGAGCTGCATCATAAGTGTTGTAATCGCGCCATCGAATCCTTTCTCTCCATCTTTTCCAAATCCTGCCTGCTTTTTTAATAGATTTGAAAAGATCTCGGATTCTGCCTTATCTTCCATGAAATGATCCATGATCATTTTATGTTTATATGGTGCCTTTCCATCTTCATATAGGGCATCAAAATCATAGCCGTCCCTTCGGTAATTTGCGAACACAGGCAACCACTTTTTTGATATGAATCCCGCCTTTTTATCAAAGAATTTTCCATAGACAATATCATGCTTTCTTGCAATGATAGCTCTCCACATCCAGGGATCTTTTTCTGGATCCTCGCACCACCAGTGTGCCGGCACCGTTCTCTCTTCCAGAGAAAATCCTGGGATTTCATTCTTAAATAGAGGAAGAAACCCAATTTCATCTATATAGTCTATTGCATCTTCGACAGTCCGAAGGCATTCTGGATCATCCCAGTCCACTCCATACATGATCCATGTACCAGATTCGTTTCCCATGGCCATTGTCTCTCTTTCACATCAAAATCTGTTCCCACATTTGGGACAGTAAACAAAATCCTCTGTGGTCTCATATCCGCAGTAAGAGCACCGACGGAAGGAATACCTTCCCTGATTGATCTTTTGCAAATGTTCTGGCAGTATCTTAGGTTTCTCACCTTTTGCAATCGCTTTTCCTACTTCCGGATCCAATTCATATAACGTATTACAGCAGCTTGTCCTTACATAATAGTGCCTGTTCCACTTAACACATGGGATAAAAAATAGTGACAATACTGTATAGGTCATAAACACATGAAAGCTTCCATATTTCCCACAAATATTACACGTAATAAGCTGCGAAAAATCCAAATCTTTTCTTCCATCCGTAATTCCCATCATAAAAAACATATTATTTTTTCACTCCGTATCTATCAAGCTCTTGTTGGATCCAGGTCATAATCACATCTACCAGGTATTCCTGTTGAATCTGACTCAAATTCCTGCCCGGTTGAATTTTATGCCACTTCCTGATACATTCCCGGCAACAGGTGGCAGTTGCATGCTGGGCAATAAATACTGGATGTCCTTTGGTCGGTGTCTGCTTCCCATCATTGGGAATTACTGCAGGTGCTTCTCGTTTGGCAATGAAATCCCGCGCATGCTCCCTTATAGTTTCCAAACCTTTTTCATTGATATAATAAATATCTTTTTGCTTCAAGTGAAAACTGCTCCGAAATTTTGAATTTCCGAGATGCTCAAATAATTGTGTATACCATTCTTCTTTTGTCACGTAACGTCACTCTTTCTGGTCTAAACACCACAGATTCTTGTGATATTGGATGAGTTTCTTCCTTATTATAATACAATCAATAGCTCTGCTCCATATTATCTCTATCATTTTCATCTTTCTCAGAATATCTCCATAATGTTACGCTGAAGTGATTACGGCTTCTGGTACTATCCGAAATCCCTGAGCATCATCGCTATCCAGTAATCCGAGTGACCTTCCGCTCTCCACTTGTTGACCAATCCCTGATCGCATTTGTCTAAGTCGCTCAACATTTCGTTCACGAGTGCTTCCTGATCCGATGTTAACTGTATTCCTTTCCAACGATCCAGCATCAAAGTGTACCCCCTTCTCTTATTTGCATTATAGCTTTTGCTCATTAAAGTTTCAATCCTTAAGCGTTGACATTTGCCTTCGTAGGATCTATATTAGAATCAAATAGAGGAGAACGTCGAGGCGTTTCGGACGTGAGAGGTGGGGCATCATTATTTGCATTTATTGCGGCGCTAACTCTAATTTTTATGTCTGTAAGATCATCTGCTACCGTTCCCATCCGCGGAGAATTTTCATATACTATAATTTTCCATTTTTCTTTACCTACATAAAGAATATGTTCTGGAGCTATTTTAGGGATGCTTTTCCCTTCCACTGCTATCCTCCACCATTTTCCAATTACTAAATGTTATCATGTTGATGCCATATGCCATTGCTCCTCTAATGATCTGACACACTAAGAGTCTTAAAACGGAGGTCATGATAAAAAGTATCAAATTTCAATTGACTTTGCATCTGTTTTAAATTACCATAATAGTATGAATACAAAGGAACCCTCATTTTAATACAAAAAGGAAGTCTATTTATGAAAATATTTGGTTACTGCAGAATTTCTACTGCTCATCAAAATATAGAACGCCAGGTCAGAAATATCCTTGCTGTTTATCCTGATGCCATCATCGTAAAAGAAACCTATACTGGAACCAAATTTCAGGGACGAAAAGAATTAGATAAGATTCTGAAGCATGTCCTTCCAGATGATAAAATTGTATTCGACTCCGTCTCTCGTATGGCCAGAAACGCGGAAGAAGGATTCAAAGAATATGAAGAGCTTTTTGCTAAGGGCGTCATACTGGAATTTCTAAACGAACCTCATGTAAATACACAGGTTTACAAAAAAGCTCTGCAATACAGGATTGAACTATCTCTTAATACAGGAAATCAGGCCGCCGACAGATTTATGAACACTATGATCGACGGCATGAATAATCTTCTGATGGACATTGCAAAAGAGCAAATTCGCCTTGCCTTCCTGCAGGCAGAAAAAGAAGTACAAGATCTTCATGAGCGTACAAAACAGGGAATGCTTACTGCAAAACTGAATGGAAAACAGATTGGCGGTGTTCCTGGCAAAAAGTTAATCACAAAGAAAAGTCTCGAAAAAAAGTCTGAGATTCTAAAACATGCTAAAACTTTTGGTGGGAGTCTCACCGATATTGAATGCATGAAATTAACTGGAATTTCCAGAAATACTTATTATAAGTACAAAAAAGAGCTATTAGCGGACCAAAAATAAAATTCTCTTACAAACAACTATGCCGACTGTCCTCTCACGGACAGTCGGTGGTATTTGTTTAAAAAAGAAATATCAGATAAAATCGATTGTAGCAGCATGTCTTTCAGGCATGACTGAATCTAACAATTTTTTTGCATTTACTTGATTACTCTTTTCCCAAATCACTGCTCACTCTCGGATTCTCTCAAGTGTCCATAGATCGTTCTTTTTATGGTAATATAAAATAACTTCCTGAACCCGATCCTGCAAGGTAATCTCACAACAAAATTTGATCACATAAACCATCCGATCACTGGACCATTTGATGTGATCAATCTTCAACCGGAGACCTTCGTATCGTATATATAAAGGGATGATCTTTCCTGATGTGTCAAACGATGCGATCACCGGCACCAGCACCAGATTGGGATTATATGCAAATGGATTTTCTTCCTCTACTTCTACCGGTAAATGCGCCATCTTAACACCTCTCTTTCCCTATATTGTATCCTTATATATCTTTGATTATAGCAATCTCTTTTTATCCTTGCAACATTTTATCGAACATTTGTTTGTTTTTCCAGTTGATTTTTCTTTGCAAAGTGATACAATGGATTACAGAAGCAGAACTTACGTTCTATTACTTGAGGTGTTTTCTATGAGTAACTATTACATCTGCATTGACCTGAAATCCTTCTACGCTTCCGTAGAATGTGCGGAACGTGGGCTGGATCCTATGACAACAGATCTGGTCGTGGCTGATCCATCCCGTGACAAAGGAACGATCTGTCTGGCAGTTTCACCATCCCTCAAAGCCAAAGGAGTCAAAAACCGTTGCCGGGTATATGAGATTCCAGAACATCTTACCTATATCATGGCTCCGCCACGGATGCAGCTCTATCTCGACTATTCCGCAAAGATTTATGGGATCTATCTGAAATATATTGCGAAAGAAGATATCCATGTCTACTCCATTGATGAAGCTTTTATGGATGTTACAAAATACATGGAACTATACCAGCTGGATGCCAGGCAGATCGGCATCATGATTATGAAAGATATCAAAGATTCTCTTGGCATTACTGCTACCTGCGGTATCGGAACAAATCTTTACCTTACCAAGATTGCCCTTGATATTACTGCCAAGCATGCTCCTGATCGAATCGGATTTCTGGATGAAACGACTTATCAGGAAACGCTTTGGCACCACCGCCCATTAACTGATTTCTGGAGAATAGGACCAGGCACACAAAAACGTCTTGCATCGATTGGCATCCACGATATGTTTGGAATTGCACATACAAATGCAAAATATCTTTACAAACTGTTTGGTGTTGATTCAGATATCCTGATCGACCATGCCTGGGGAAGGGAACCAACAACTATCGCAGATATTAAACAATATAAAAGCAAGACCCACTCCATTTCAAGCGGTCAGGTACTATTGCGGGATTATGCCTTTGGTGAAGCACTTTTGATTGTAAAAGAGATGGCAGATCTTATCTGTCTGGAACTCTTTGACAAGCAGCTCATTACCGAAAGTATCACCTTATATATCGGCTACTCAAAAGATATGTGTCCTTCGACCAAAGGCACGGTCCGATTTACAACGGCGACAAATTCTCCGGATATCATCACACCGGCTCTGGCTAAGTTTTACACACAGAATGCTAACCGATTCATTCCTGTCCGCCGGATCAATATCAGTTGTAATAAGGTAGTATCTGAAGACTTTCAGCAATTTGATCTTTTTACGGATCCTATTCAAAAGGAAAAAGAACGAAATATGCAGCGGGCTGTACTGGAACTAAAGGCAAGATTTGGAAATACTGCAGTCATTAAAGGCATGAATTTACTGGAAGCCGGCACGACAAAAGACCGGCTCCATCAGATTGGAGGACATAAAAGTGGCATATAATAGTCGAGCGGAACGAGCCAAGATTTTTGCACCTTTTGATGCATTAAAAGGATTTCAGGAAGCACTTCTGGCAGAAGAATTTGTTCCTACTCCCAAAACAGAATTATCAGAAGATCAGATTGAAGAGATTGATACAAAGCTCAGGCGGCTAAATGGACACCCTATGATTACAGTCACCTATTACTCATTTACTGCACAAGCATACCTGGAGATCACTGGAAGCGTAACAAAAGTTTCTCCTGCTGATCAGATCCTGCAAATCGAGCAGACCAAAATTTCTTTCTCAGATATTTATAGCATAAATGGCCCATGATGTTTTTTTACAGAAACCCTGGAAACGATACTATTTCCAGAAAATGGTACTTATGAAAACCTCTAAAAACATTGTCTTTTATAGCAGATTTGACTATAATATAATTAAATAGAAGGAGTGAAACAGGTGACTAAAGAATGGACTGAACTTGGAATAAGCAATGATTTTTTATTTGGAAAAATCATGCGGGATCCCGAGCTATGTAAGGAACTTTTGGAAGTAATTTTAAATGTACCCATTGCACGGGTAGAATATCCAGAAGAGCAAAAAACAATAGATATTTCACAGGATGCAAGAAGTGTCCGCTTAGATGTCTATGTTGCAGATGGAAATAATACCGTGTACGATATAGAAATGCAAACCGTTCAAGAAAAAGACTTACCAAAAAGAAGCCGCTACTATCAGGGAATGATTGATTTATCCCTGATAGAAAAAGGGGAACCTTACAACCATTTAAACCGAAGCTATGTCATTTTTATTTGCACATTTGATGCTTTTGGAAAAGAGGAAAGCGTATATACATTTGAGAATATGTGTAAAGAAGTGGAAAATCTTCCATTGGGCGATGAAACCCATAAAATTTTCTTAAATGCCCAAGGTGCAAGCAAAAATGTAAGTCCACAGTTAAAAGCATTTTTGCAGTATGTGGCAGGTAATCTAAGCGAAGATCCATTTGTTAAAAAACTGGATAACGCTGTTATAAAAGCTAAAAATAATGAGGAATGGAGGCGTGAATACATGACACTACTGATGAGAGACAGAGAAAACCTGGAAAAAGGTCGTGCTGAAGGCCGTGCTGAAGGTCGTGCTGAAGGTCGGACAGATGGATATATTGCAAATATTCGATTATGTCAGCGATTCCATATGTCCAAGGAAGCAGCTCTGAATGAACTTAAACATGCCTTTTCTTCATCTGATGCCGAAGCCCAGATGATTCTCAACCGCTATTGGGATATATCACTTTGACACTCCGCATGGCTAAAGCCGTGGGATTCTTACTTCTACCACTACTGCATTGACCGATACCTGAAGGTATTGCAACGACTTACACAGTGTCCACAAGCTAGATTATACTGTTCCCGTATGCCCTACGGTGCAGTCTGTATTTACATTTATGCTGACTGCATCTGCAGCCCTTTATTCATGATGTTTAGCCCTGCATTGATATCTCTGTCATGTACGGCATGGCAGGCGGGACATTTCCAACGGCGGACAGTCAGATTTTTCACAAGTGGATTTTTATATCCACAACATGAGCATGTCTGACTGCTTGGATACATGGTAGGCACTTTGCTGCATCATCCAAATAACCAATTCCCGGAATCCAATCTGGAATAAGATCAATCGGACACACCAAATAGCCAAGTGCAATCACAATTGTGACGATCGTTGCCAGTGGTACTTCCCTATAATTGCCCTTCACAAAATCCTTTACAAACATGCATGCTAATGGTACATCTGTAAAAATGACCCCAATTTTCGGGATTCTGGACAACCGCTCACACAATTTTAATGCCTTTTCTAACAGCGTATTTACCTTCTCCTCATCCTGAAGGATCTGCTCTGCTTCCTCTTTACCGTCTTCAAATACACCTTCCAGATCTTCCTCTGTGATTCCTGCCTCTTTAACATTTTCAAACAACATCCTGGTCTCCTCCTTTGAATTATCTCTTCTGTTTCTTTTTCCTACGGCTCTTGTCTCTGGTTCTCTCAATATCCTTCTTCCAGTCATCATCCAGGAAATCTACCCCTTTTCCGGTCGTAACTGCCTTCCGGAGAAATTTTCCAATGGTTAAATAGTTTTCCTGAATCCCCGCCGCATCATTTTCATAGGTTACTGCATGCTTTCGGTCGATCCCCATCCTCTGTGCTTCCTCTTCTGCATCAATATTGGCACCAAGGAAAATAAATTCCCAGCCACACTCTTTCTTAGCACTGATCAGCTTACGAATACTTTCATATCCATAGTGTGTACTGGAGTTTTCCAGCCCATCTGTGGTGATCACAAAAATAATCTTTTCCGCTCGGTGTTCTTCCGGAAGCCGCTTCTCAATATTTTCCATCTTTTTAATGGAAAAACCAATGGCATCCAGAAGGGCTGTGCAGCCTCTCACAGAATAATCCTCTTCCGTAAGAGGCTTTACTGCCTCCAACGGAAATCTGTCATGGATTATCTCAATCTTGTCATCAAAAAGAACAGTAGTAACATTGATCTTTCCCTCCCCGTTTTTCTGTTTTTCAATCATTCCATTGAATCCGCCGATCGTATCCTTCTCAAGTCCATTCATAGACCCGCTTCTATCCAGCAGGAAGACCAGCTCTGTTAATTTTGTATCCATATCATCCGCTCCTTTACATTTGATATCCGAATTGTATAAGAAACTTAAGTAGCATTGGTCTCTTCACAGGAGACATTTTTCTATACATCACCTTCCTGTTCTCTTATAAACGCATTTTACAAAAAGCCTTTCCGAATAGGTCACCTGACAGAGGACTTCTATTTTTCTGACCGGCTCTTTCGTTAGCTTCTACTGGTATCATAAAATAGGAACTGGTCAAAAATTGCCCATTTTCAAAAAAGAAGATGGAATTTTGTAACTCTTAGAACATTGGGATATAAAAAACAGCCTGTCAAAATTGTGAAAGGCTGTTTGATACATATTTATTCCATTCAGTATATGTTATAATATCCTATAACATATACTGAAATCAGATAAAAAACTATAGACAAAGTACGTTTTCCAAAGTCTTTTCTTTTACAATATGTTGTTGTATCTGCATATATTCCGGTTAGGTCCGCCAGTACAAAGCGATGGCACTCGAAATCATTCCCACTACCAAACAGATCCCTGATTTGCAGCTGTCAGAAGCATTCGCTGCCTGGCGCACGATAAAAAAGCTATGCAAATGGACTCACACTTACACAGCTTTTCATTTACTCGACTATTTGCTTAGACCAATTATCAGAATGTCTCCTTATCCCCCTCTGCAAAATGCTGCCGATTTTACCTGCAGTCTTAATATTTGTGACAATATGGAATAACACATATTGCAATTTTCTTTTTTACAGAATGCTTAAATTCATTCTGTCTTTATATAAAAGGTAATCCGAATACTTCATCAGTACCGCCTGCGCTGTATTATTAAGATTGATATCATCATTGGGAAACAAATAATATATCTTCTTTGAAACACAACCATTTTTATCTGGGATTGCAACTTCAAGCTTAATACTTCCCTTTCGAAATAACCCTCGATATATCATTTCATCTGTCTCGCCATAATCTTTTAAATCATGTACAGCCATCATATCCTTTAAGTCAAAAGATGGCAATGGTACCTGCACTGCCTTGGCATTGCTCCGCTTATACGGTGATGCCTGCATATCCCAGAGTGCAAGCCCTTCAGCAGTAGCATAACGTTTCACTACTTCCCGCTTCTCTTTCGAAATAAATCTATCCATCAAAGCACACACCGCTTGGTATTCGATCCTAAACCGTTCCATCTGATCAGGGTTAATCAAGGCCTCTACTGGAACTAATATTGTTTGTCGTGTACATGATTTGATATTAGATTTAATCAATTTAACAAATTCTTTCTCATTAAACCACACACTATCCATTTCCTCAAAACCCAATATTTCTTGTGCGTAGCTATGATAATTTATGCCTATACGACTCAGATAAATATAATGGCAATTAGGTTTTATATATGACGACACCCAATCACGACTGCATTTCAGAATCTTACAGGCCTTCCTAAATGGCAGCGTATAATCCGTATCAAGTGCATGTAAACATGCCGCCCACCTTTTTTCTTTCGGTAACTCTTCAAAACCTACCAACGTTGGATTCTTTATATAATCTGGCATTTCTTAACCCTTCCAATATATGTTATTGTATATTGTAACATATATTAAAAATGAGGTACACCGTTTCTTTATAAAACAATTTATTGTTTTATAATACGCAGCAGCCAAAAGACCATTCATTGCTTATCTGCCATTCCTATTATTCTATAATACGCCATCTTAGGGCATTTGCTATTATATAGGTATCAGACGGTTCATGGATCGAATTATCTATTTCCCCTACATCAAACCAGTCTTTATCAGACCATATAATTACCCGTTCAGGTTCTCCCGGCAATAAATTATCGTGAAAAGCCAAGTATGCACTCGAAATGTCACACAGATAATTCTCCTGCCACCCCACCAGATGCATCTGGCGCATTCCTAAAAATTGCAGCTCCATCGCTTTTGGATTCCACTGTCGATGAAATATTACGGAAACAATTTGTTCTTCTGCACCCCCGAAGTGCATTGTCATATCATCGTCCACAAATACACCGCTTTGATAGTTCAGTGACGTAATGCACGCATCGTGAAAATCACCATAGGTAGACATTAATAAGTCGATATCTTCCTGCTTTTCGATATTACACCAACAACTCATTTTTCCTCCACTAATTATACAAAAGGCAAGATTATTCATAGCAAAATCTTATAGCCATACTGATCCAACACATCATTAAGGACATCAATATTATAAATTTCCTTTTCCAGAAAATACATTACAATCAGGTCAGATTTAATGCTTTTGGAAAGACTGTATCCCGCACTGTCAAGAAGATCCTTTGCGCTGTCTACACTCAGGTGCAATCCCAGGCAGAGTGCAACTGCGGTATTTTTGCTTGGACGATACTCTGTATTCGATCGGATTTTGGAAAAATTCCTCCGGTCTACATGAGCCCGCTTATAGACTTCCACATCTGTCATCCCACTTTCATCGATCAGTCGAAGAAGTCTTTCAGAGAACGTCTCTTCTCTTTGTGCCAGAACCTCATCCAGACTTTTTGCTTTTCTTAGAAAGACAGGTGCCTGTATTGCATCCTGCCTTTCTTCTATAAGTCCTGGTTCATAATGTAACACAATATATTTCTCAATTTCCCCAAATAGTTTCCTACTTATCATAACGCATCCCCTTGTCAAACATCAAAATTCTCCATCATATCTACAAATAGAATAAAACCTGCAAACAAGACAGTTTCCTACGCACTTTCTCATTCTTTTCCGTTTCTTCCACTGCAGCCAAAACATAAAGCGTTCCATCTTTATCAGCCTCCTTTGATATCCTTGATACATAAAGAATATCAAAGGAGCTGTACCAAAAAAAAGACAGCTATAAATAGCACTGAGCACTGAAGAATACTTACGGCATGATTGATGATGTTATTAATAACATCAGACCCAGAAAAGAATCTAAAAACCTAGGGGTACACAGAGCGGACAATACTCGAAAATTCTTCCATACGTGAGTGGTTTGAGGATGAAAACAGGAGTACAGTTTTTCGATTCGTCCAATCGGCTGTACTCCCGCTTTTTATTTACTTTCTTCATTATCAGACTTTTCCGTTTCCACTACACTTTCTATCATGTCAACGACTACTGCATTTAGCTGTGCGGCATTCTGCGATGTGATGACCGGACGCCCGGTATCCTTTTCAATATCCTGTCGAACCTGACCGGCATAGCTACCGCCACGACGAGCAATCTTCTGACTTTCAGAAAATCCTTCCGGCTGATGTGCTTTAGACAGTTCTGTTGTTGTTGCTTCTGCCAGCATATTCAGCACAATTTCCATCGTACTCATATTATCTCGAAGATTTTCTTTTTTCAGACCTTTCAGCTTCTTATATTGCCGGGTGGTCATGCCGGACCAGGCTTTTGTGATCTCATCGGTGAGAATCGCATACTCCTTGCCTCGCTGTACACCGCGCTCCTGCCATTCAGATGTAAGTTCGTTACGGACTCGGATGGAAAGGAGCCGCTGATGAATCCAGTCTGTATCATAGCCTTTTTTCTGATAAGTCTCTAACGCACGGTCGATTGCCTGTTCCGGATCGATGGTTTCCTCAATGCGTTCACGGCCAACCTGTGCGAGCCAAAGTTTGAACGGTTCAGCTTTAGGCGATGGAATGGACTGAATAATGCGTAAAAGCTGTTCAGCCGTTGCCGCCAACACTTTACGCTTTTTACCGGTTGCGCCCATCATTGCTACCTG
>OIXA01003748.1_pt1 | contig 15520 bp, 10 predicted proteins | sample 1587721 | NCBI WGS metagenome assembly OIXA01 (sample SAMEA3888900, study PRJEB22519) | human gut metagenome | biome: human gut; feature: human-associated habitat; material: faeces | place: Denmark | collected 2013 | reverse complement strand
CACAAGAAGTTTACCGCTCAGGTATACGTTCTGACCAAGGATGAGGGTGGTCGTCATACTCCATTCTTCAACAACTACAGACCGCAGTTCTACTTCAGAACAACTGACGTTACTGGTGTTTGTGAGCTTCCGGCTGGTACCGAGATGTGTATGCCAGGTGATAACGTAGAGATGACCATCGAGCTGATTCACCCAGTAGCTATGGAGCAGGGTCTTCGTTTCGCTATCCGTGAGGGTGGACGTACCGTTGGTTCTGGTAGAGTAGTTTCTATCGTTGAATAATTTACGTTTGAGTAATTAAATAAGCGTGTGAAAGCGCGTGAGAGACAGTCATTGCAGGCTTGCCTGCAAGTGGCTGTCTTTTTTTTATATCTTTTGGTCTAAATCATGCTGACATGCAAAAGAAATAGCAATAAAATATTGTAGCTTTTTACCACACTAAACTGCTGAATAAAAAATCAGAATTAAACTAATATAGAAGAACTGTATAGAATGAATTTCTAATATCTTGCAAAATCAAGCAAAATGACTGCTGCAATCATAAAATCAACATTTGGAAAGTATTAAAAATAATAAAATACACAAAATTTCAATGGTTTATATAAAAATTTTCTGTATGATTATGCGCTTGTGAATAATATAATAAGGACAGTTAATAAAGCACATACTTCAAAGGAGGAGTAAAACATGAAAAAGAGCAGAATCTTTCCATTACTTGTAGGAGCAGCACTTTCCAGTTCATTGGTAGCCTGCAGTTCAGGATCGGGATCAGGAAACAAGACGAGTGTTGACAATAGCAAGAAGCCATTAGTATGGTTCAACCGTCAGCCATCTAACAGTTCTACAGGAGAGCTTGACAAGGATGCTTTGAACTTTAACGATAAGACATATTATGTTGGTTTTGATGCAAATCAGGGTGCTGAACTTCAGGGACAGATGGTACTTGATTATATTAAGGAAAATGCAGCATCTATGGACCGTAACGGTGACGGCGTAATCGGTTATATCTTAGCAATTGGTGATATCGGACATAACGATTCCATCGCACGAACACGTGGTGTTCGTTCTGCACTGGGAACTGGCGTTGAGACTGATGGAGTAGTTGATGCATCTCCTATCGGAACAAATGCAGATGGTTCTTCTAAGATCGTTCAGGATTCTACTATCGAGGTAGATGGAAAAGAATATACCATCCGTGAGCTGGCAGCACAGGAAATGAAGAACTCAGCAGGTGCTACATGGGATGCAGCTACTGCTGGTAATGCAATCGGAACTTGGGCAGCATCTTTTGGTGATGAGATCGATGTTGTTGTATCTAACAATGATGGTATGGGAATGTCTATGTTCAATGCATGGGCAAAGGAGAACGAAGTACCTACATTTGGTTATGATGCAAACAGTGACGCAGTTGCAGCAATTGCAGAAGGCTACGGCGGAACAATTTCCCAGCATGCAGACGTTCAGGCTTACCTGACACTGAGAGTTTTAAGAAATGCACTGGACGGTGTAGATATCGATACTGGTATTGGTACTGCAGATGCAGCAGGCAACAAGCTGGAAGAAGGCGTTGATTACAGATATAGTGCAGATGAGAGATCCTACTATGCATTAAATATTGCGATCACAGCAGATAACTATAAGGATTTCACCGATTCTACCAAGGTATACAGCAAGGTTTCAAATCAGCTGGATGCTTCTAAGAGCCCAGAGAAGAAGGTATGGTTAAATATCTACAATGCTTCTGATAACTTCTTAAGCTCAACTTATCAGCCACTTCTTCAGAACTATGATGATCTGCTGAACTTAAAGGTTGAATACATTGGTGGTGATGGTCAGACAGAGTCTAACATTACAAACCGTCTTGGTAATCCAGGCGAGTATGATGCATTCGCAATCAATATGGTTAAGACAGACAATGCAGCATCTTATACATCTCTCCTTAAGCAGTAATTGATAGAGATTTTTTGCTAGCAAAAGGTCCGAGGGTGTTAGAACTTCTGACACCCTCTTTTTCTGAAAGGAGTAAGGATATGGCAGAAGGTAAGAAAGATATCGTCTTGTCGATCCGCGGCATGAGCAAATCATTCGGAAGGAACAAGGTTCTAAAGCATATCGACATGGATGTGCCGAGAGGATCAATCATGGGTTTGATGGGTGAGAATGGTGCTGGTAAATCGACAATGATGAAATGTCTTTTTGGTACGTATCAAAAAGATGAAGGAATAATAATTTTAGACGGGAAAGAGATTAGCTTTACAGGTCCAAAGGATGCTTTGGAAAATGGTGTGGCAATGGTTCATCAGGAGTTGAATCAGTGTCTGGAAAGAAATGTAATTGACAATCTATTCCTGGGTCGCTACCCGAAAACATCCCTCGGAGTAATTGATGAGGGAAGAATGAAAAAAGAGGCTTCTGATTTATTCCGTAAGCTTGGCATTACGGTAGATCTTTCACAGCCGATGAAAAAAATGTCTGTTTCAAAGAGACAGATGTGTGAAATTGCAAAGGCAATTTCTTATAATTCAAAGGTGATTGTTTTGGATGAGCCAACCTCATCTCTGACAGCACCAGAAGTTGAAAAATTATTTAAGATGATGAGACAGCTTCGTGAACAGGGAATTTCACTGATCTATATCTCTCACAAGATGGATGAGATCTTTGAGATCTGTGACCAGGTTTCTGTTCTTCGAGATGGTGCTCTTGTAATGACTAAAAACTGTAGTGATACCAACATGAATGAGTTGATTTCTGCTATGGTAGGAAGATCATTAGATAATCGTTTCCCGCCTGTTGATAATACACCGGGTGATGTGATTTTAAGAGTAGAGCATTTATCTACGAAATATGCACCGAAGCTTCAAGATATAACCTTTGATGTAAAAAAGGGAGAAATATTTGGTTTATATGGTCTGGTTGGTGCGGGTCGTACAGAGCTTCTTGAGACAATATTTGGTATTCGTACAAGAGCAGCCGGACGTGTCTACTATGATGATAAGCTGATGAATTTCAATTCATCAAAAGATGCAATGGATCATGGATTTGCGTTAATTACTGAGGAACGTAAGGCTGATGGATTATTCTTAAAAGCAGATATCACCTTTAATACAACAATTGCTAATATGAATCAGTATAAATCTGGCATTGCATTATCTAAGGATGAAATGGTAAGAGCAACTGCAGAAGAAATTCGTATTATGCATACAAAGTGCATGGGACCAGATGATATGATTGCAAACCTTTCTGGTGGAAATCAGCAGAAGGCAATCTTTGGAAGATGGTTGGAGCGTTCACCAAAGATTTTCATGATGGATGATCCGACACGAGGCATTGATGTTGGTGCTAAGTACGAGATTTATGAACTGATTATTGATATGGCTAAGCAGGGAAAGACAATCATTGTTGTTTCATCTGAGATGCCGGAGATTCTTGGAATTACAAACCGAATCGGTGTAATGTCAAACGGTCATCTGGCAGGAATTGTAAACACCAAGGAAACAAATCAGGAAGAACTGCTTAGACTTAGTGCAAAGTATTTGTAATAGAGAGGAGTACGAGAGCTATGGCAAATGATATGAGATATCTTTCGGCAGAAGAGGAAGCAAAGCTTTTAAAGCCGATTGATGAATATGTTGGTAAAATACAGGCACAGATAGATGCTCTGCGTGTAGATGGTTCTGATAAGGTGCAGGCATTAAAGACACATATCTCTTTAACAAAGGAAGATAAGAATTATACAAAAGAGGAGCAGAATGCAATTATCCGAAAGGATCAGGAGCTTCTTGTAAAGGCAAGAGAGGTAGAAAATGCAAATAAAGATAAAGTTTCCAAGCTGATTGTAGATGCAGAATCTTATCTGAAGACTCATTTTAAGAAAGATTATTACGATAAGGTTGCAGCAAGCTGTGCAGCTCAAAAGGAAGCTGAGAATGCAGAATATGAAAAGATTCGCGCAAATCTCAAAGCAGAGCACGAGCGCACAATTTCCGGCATGACAGATAAGCAGGAGCTTAAAGACGAGAAGTATGTATATAAGAATCGTCTGTATGATGCACAGATGGTGCATGAGTCAAAGCTTCAGGAAATAAAGGACAGAAAGCATGAGGCATTTGTGCATCAGTATCATCTGATTGATTTGCTTCGTATGTCCAAGTTTACTTATGGACAGAAGAAGCTTCAGAAACTGGAAAATTACAAGTATACATTTAACACACCGCAGTTCCTTTATAAGAACGGACTTTATATTGTAATTATCCTGATTTTTATCGCACTTTGCTTTATAACACCAGTTGTAAAGGATACGCAGCTTCTGACAACAGCTAATATTTTGAATATTCTTCAGCAGGCATCACCTCGTATCTTCCTGGCTCTTGGTGTAGCAGGATTGATTCTGTTAACCGGTACTGATCTTTCTGTAGGCCGAATGGTTGGTATGGGTATGGTAACAGCAACCATTATTATGCACAATGGTATTAATACAGGCGGTGTATTTGGCCATATCTTTGACTTCACTGGAATCCCTGCACCGGCTCGTGCAATATTTGCACTGCTTGTATGTGTGATTCTGACAACTGGATTTGCATCAATTGCAGGTTTCTTTATGGCAAGATTTAAGATGCATCCATTTATCTCTACTAAGGCAAACATGCTTATTATCTTTGGTCTTGTAACATATGCAACAAAGGGCGTATCCTTTGGAGCAATTGATTCTTCCATCCCGGCAATGTTTATTCCAAGAATTGGAAATTTCCCAACCATTATTCTGTGGGCAGTTGTTGCAGTTGCAGTTGTATGGTTTATCTGGAATAAGACAACGTTTGGTAAGAATCTGTATGCAGTTGGTGGTAATCCAGAAGCAGCTGCTGTATCTGGTATTTCTGTATTTGCAGTAACAATGGGCGCATTCGTTCTTGCAGGTATCCTGTATGGATTTGGTGCTTGGCTGGAATGTAATCGTATGATCGGTTCTGGTAGTGCAGCTTATGGACAAGGATGGGATATGGATGCTATCGCTGCCTGCGTTGTTGGTGGTGTATCCTTTACTGGTGGTATTGGTAAGATCTCTGGTGTTGTAACTGGTGTATTGATCTTTACTGCACTGACTTATTCCCTTACTATTCTTGGTATTGATACAAACCTTCAGTTTATCTTTGAAGGTATTATCATTCTCGTAGCAGTTACACTCGACTGTCTCAAGTACGTAAAGAAGAAGTAATGCACAAAAAATGTATAAAAAAATAATATTACTAGTGGAAAATTGGTAAAAAAAGAGTATAATGAAGATGGCACGAATCTATTTATAAAGAAGTTCGTGCCATTTTTTGTAAATGCAGAAAGATTTCTTAGTAAACATGGAGGAATATAGATGACTACATATAAAGTACTTCTTGTAGATGATGAGGAAGAAGTCAGAAATGCAATTGAACAAAGAATTAATTGGGAAGAATTGGGATTTGAGGTAATCGGAAAAGCACAGAATGGTGTAAAAGCTATGGAAATAGCAGAAAAACTGCAGCCAGATGTGGTCATTACCGATATCAAAATGCCATATATGAATGGATTGGAACTGGCACGTAATTTAAAGGAAGAGAATCCAGGCGTGCGAATTTTAATTCTGACTGGATTTGACGAGTTTGAATATGCCAAAGAAGCAGTTCATCTTGAAATTGAAGAGTATATATTAAAACCGATCAATGCCAATGAGCTTTCTGAATGTCTCAAACGATTAAAAAACGTACTCGATAAAGAGAGAGAAGAAAAATTAAATGTCAGAAAGCTAGAGCAGTACTACACAGATTCCCTTCCTGTACTTCAAACAAATTTCTTTTGTTCTCTTGTGGAGGGACGCATTTCGGACAGTGAAATAAATAAATATTTAAATGATTATCAGATTTCTTTGCCAGGTTCATATTTTTGCTGCGCTGTTTTCCATACATCAGAAAATCATGTTCCTGACGGGATGACACCACTTCTGCTTTCGATATCTGTACAAAGAGAAGTAAAGGAAAAATTCCGCGGCAAATGGGACTGCAGATATTTTTCTTATCTGGGAAATATTGTTATGGTAGCAAATTTAGGCAAAGAAGATGAAATCACGAGACTGACGGATGACTGTGACCGCTTCTGCAAATGGGCAGACCGCTTTTTTGGTGCAGTTGTTACTGTTGGAATAGGTAAGGTGTGCAATGAAGTATCAAATCTTCGTTTTTCCTATGAAGGGGCATGGGAAGCACTTTCGTATCGTGTTATTTACGGATCAGGCTGTTCTATCAATATTGCAGATATTGCACCGAAGGGGCAGGGACTTTCCATGCAGCCAGATGATATTAATATGAATGATGTGTTCAAGGCAGTTCATATTGGGGTACGTGAAGATATTGAACATGCAGTTTTTTCTTTAGTGAAGGAACTAAAAGATAATGCAAAAACAATTATGCAGTATAATTTTACTGTGCTGGAAATTGTAGGGCATCTATATCGTTTCTGTGGAAATAATCATATGAAATTTGAAGATCATGCCGGAGAAATCAAAAATGCGTATGAAGAAATTACAAAGATGGATGAAAGTGCATTAATGGCCTGGCTTGTCAGAGTAGCACTATCGATCAGTGATGAACTAAAAAATGCCAGAAATTCTTCACTGCGTTACCTTATTTCAGAAGCAAAAAATATTGTTCGTGATGAGTATGCAGATGCAGATCTGTCACTTGATACCGTATGTTCAAAGCTTGGTGTATCAAATTCCTATTTTTCTTCTATTTTTAAGAAAGAAGTGGGTATTTCATTTATTACATATTTGACAGATTACAGAATGCAGCAGGCTGTTCATCTGATGCTTGAAACAAATGAAAAAAATTATGAAATTGCAGAACATGTTGGCTATGAGGACGCAAACTATTTTGGATATGTTTTTAAACGCAAGTATGGAATGTCGCCTTCAAAATATCGCACAGAGCATATGGGAAAATGAGTATGAAAAAAAGAAAAGTGTCAGATATTCAGTCTGTCATTATGACGGTTCTTTCTTTGATGACGGTAATTACGTCTATATCTATGGGGTTATTGCTTTACAATCGATATGAAATGGCTATGCGTCAGAATGAAGTTCGCAACACACAAAACCTGATGGAAAGCACAGTCAATTCCATGGAGCAGTATCTGAAAAATATGAGACAGATTTCAGATACTGTCACATATAATATTATACAGGCATTTGATGTGTCTAGTCCGGAGTTTAATCAGCAGCTGAGTTTTCTATATGATTTTAATAAGGACAAAATACAGAGTATTGCGCTTTATGATATGGAAGGAAATCTTATTGTGGCAGAGCCAGTTACGCTGCAGAAGGATGGCATAGAGGTGCTTTGGCAGTCTTGGTTTGAAAATGCAGCAGAGGAAATTGAAAATATGCACTTTTCAACGCCTCATATGCAGAATTTATTTCAGGATGATGCAAAGAGCTATCATTGGGTGATTTCCCTAAGTCGTGCGGTAGACGGTATTGATGGAGACAGACCTGAAAATGGTATTTTGCTTGTTGATATGAAATATTCCTTTATTGAGGAAATGATGAATCAGGTGAACGATCAAAACAGGGGGCGATATTATTATGTCTGTGATGGGGAAGGAAATCTGATTTATCATCCTTATGCAAATGAAATCAGCAATGGATTGTTTGAGGAAGATTTCAGTATTGTATGCAGCAATGAAGATGGCGTATATAAAAATTTGCGCAGCCCAAGTGGAGATAAGCAGACTGCAATTGTAAGCACTATATCATATACGGGCTGGAAGATGGTAGGCATTGTAAAGCAGGACATTAGAACAGACAGCCGAGAACAGTTTCGTATTTATATGGTAATTGTTGTGATTATGCTGATTATGATGCTTCTTTTAGTCAATCGCATTGTGTCGAAAAGGATTTCAAGTCCAATTCTTAAACTGGATGCATCTGTAAGGGCATATGAAGCTGGGGAAAAGCCTGATATCTATATTGGAGGCTCATATGAGATTCGTCATCTTGGAAAATCTGTCCAGCATTCGTATGAAGAAATTGAGCGGTTAATGAAAGAAATTGTGAAGCAGCAGAATGAGAGAAGAAAGAGTGAACTGGCAGCACTGCAAAGTCAGATCAACCCGCATTTTCTTTATAATACTTTGGAATCTATTACTTGGATGGTTGAGGCCAATAAAAATCAGGATGCAGTTTTTATGATATCTGAGCTGGCCAAGCTGTTTAGAATCAGTTTGTCAAGAGGAAAGACGATTATTAGTATTGAGGATGAGCTAAAGCACTGCAAAAATTATATGAATATTCAAAAGTATCGCTACAAGGAGCGTTTTGTGACAGAATATGATGTTTCAGAAGAAATTTATCCGTTCTGTACGGTAAAGCTTATTTTGCAGCCGATTCTTGAAAATGCTATATATTATGGTGTAGGAAATATGGATGAGGATGACCAGCCTAAAATTATTGTCAAAGGCTGGAAAGATGATGCAGAAATCTATCTTTCAGTTACGGATAATGGAATGGGAATGCGTCATGAAGATGTAGAAAATATTTTAAAAGATAATCAGAAAGGACCCAAACATGGTTCTGGTGTAGGACTCATTAATGTGCACACGCGTATTCAGCTGATGTTTGGAAATAAATATGGCCTTATTGTGGAGAGTGAACCAGATGAGGGAACAACGGTCACGATTCATTTGCCTGCTGTGCCATATACTAAGGAAAATTGTGAAGTGCTTGAGACTCCGGGGAAGCCAGTCAGAAAAGAGGGTGAATCATGAAAAAAACAAAAACTACTTTTTTGTTAGCAGAAATTTGTCTTGGCATATTACTGCTGTTTTGTGTGCATCTGATTTTTGAAGATGAAAAGCCTCAGAAGCGTGTAGCAGTTATTGTTGAAAAATCAGGTGATGAAAAATGGAACTCCTTTATGAATGGTCTAAAGCAGGCAGCTGGAATCGCAAATATACATTTGATTATTTGCAATACAGATGAAATTGAAAATGCAGATGAGGAGAAGAACTTGATTTATGATCAGCTGGATAATCAGGTTGATGCATTTATTGTTCAGGCGGCGCCTGGCAGGGATACTATTGATATGCTTAGAGAAATTCGCGTACAAAAGCCAATGCTTCTTGTAGCAAATGATGCGCTGCGTGAAAAAGAGGAAGACCATACATCAAAATATTCTGATTTGCCTGTTATTACGCCGGACTATTACCGTATGGGATATACATTGGCACAGGATTTATTAAGCCGCAATCAAAATAATATTCAAGGCAAAACTGTTGGAATTATAAGCGGATTTAAGAAAACAGACTGTACTGATAAATGTATGCAGGGTGTATTAGATGTGCTTTCTGATACGGGATGTGAGATTCAGTTTGATATGAATATCACATATGATATGGCAATTACACAGAGGTTAAAAGAGCAGCAGCCAGTTGACTATTTGATTGTATTTGACACAAGTGCCTTAGAGCAGGTAGCAGGGATGTATGCACAGAAAAAAGAGAGTGACACGAAAATCTATGGGATTGGAAATAGTATAAAGTGTGTATATTATCTTGATGATTCTGTGATTGACGGATTGATTGCGATAGATGGATATGGAATGGGATATCATAGCGCTATAGAAATTTCAAAAGTGCTGAAAAATCATCTGTATACGATTAACAACCAGACGATTGAGTATCATCTGCTGCATAAAGAAGATATTTTCAGAGAAGAGGTACAGCATTTTCTTCATACGTATGATTGAGAATTTGCATATAGTCAGCCAAAAAGGAATGGAGATTTCAATGAAACAGTATCAGATAAGAAGTATTCTGATCGGATGCATGTTGTTGTGTCTGACAGGATGTACGGCGAATAGTGAGAAAAAAAGAGATGTTCTTCGTGTTGGTGTTGTGCTATACACGCAGGATGACCCCTTTATTAATGCGCTTACAGATTGTCTGAAGGAAGATCTGGCAGAATACGAGTCAGATTCTCTAAAGGTGATTATGACTGTAAGGGATGGAAAAAATGATCAGAAGATTCAAAATGAAGTTGTGAAGGAGATGCTTGATGCTGGCTGTGAGATACTTGCTGTTGATCTCGTTGACAGGACAGAGCCGTCAAATATAATAAAGATGGCAAAAAAGGAAAATATACCTGTTATTTTCTTTAATAGAGAGCCAGTGAGAGAGGATTTGATGCAGTGGGATAAGCTGTATTATGTAGGCGGAGATGCCAGACAGTCTGGTATGATGCAGGGTGAGATTGCAGCAGATATGATACGAGACAATGACGCAGTAGATCGAAATCAGGACGGAAAGATTCAATATGTACTTCTTGAGGGTGAGACAGGTCATCAGGATGCAATCATTCGAACAGACAGTGTGGTAAAAACAATTAAAGAACAGGGCATTATATTAGAAAGACTAAGTTTACAGTTTGCAAACTGGAATCGTGGACAAGCTGAAAATAAGATGACACAGCTGATTAATCAATATGGAGACGAGATTGAACTAGTCCTTTCTAATAATGATGAGATGGCTCTTGGTGCAGTTGCTGCGTATGATGCACTTGATTATGATAAAGACAGACGTCCGATGATTTTTGGAATAGATGGTTTGGAAGGTGCATTGGATGCTGTCCAAAAAGGCACCATTCAGGGGACTGTGTATAATGACAGACATGGACAAGCTGAGCAGATTTCGCGCCTTGCGATGACACTGTTTCAAGGTCAGACACCGCCAAAGGAGGATCTGGAAAATGAACGATATATTTTTTTGCCGTATAAAAAGGTGACAGTAGAAAATGTGGAATCATTTATGGAACAATAAAAAGGTTCATTTTCGGAAAGGAAAGATTGAAAATGGAAGATTGGCTGATAAACTATTATGAACAGACAGATCCGCTTAAAAGACAGCAGATGCTTCTGGAAAATAAAAATGAAACCATGAGTGAAGAAGATAAACTTCGAATGAAGCTCTGGGAGACCAGATATGGAAAAGGTAAGCCAAGGAAGGATATGTTTGTTGGTTATCTTATGAATTTAAAATATATTGTAGAAAGTGGAAGCATGGAATTGGGAGGCAGAAAGAAAAAGCTTGCGATAGAAGCTATTCTTGGTCTGAATTTATATGAATTTGAAAGAAAGCCAAAGACTCAGCAGGAAATAATTTTTTTAGAGTTAAAAAACACATGCAGAAAATATATTGAGATTAGTACAGGAGGACGTGGCTTTACTTCTGTTATTTTTGGAATGGGACAGCTGTCAGATGAAAGCATTGCAGGAAAGATCGCTGAACAAATAAGCAGAATTGTGTTTGATGCACCTCATAGTCTGCGAATGGAAAAAGAATTTGAGCCGCTTCAAAGAGCTGCTTTAGAGGTGTTTAGGGAAATTTATCCTAATCGCGAACATTTTCTGAAAAAAAGATAAGGAATGATAAACGGTGCATTTTCTCTTTAACGCTACTTGTATTTGTAAAGCAAAAAAGATATACTGTAACTGTTTTAATGCTTTAATTATAAGGAGGAGATGAGTATGGCAGAATATTGCATCAGCTGCTGTTCTACAGCTGATTTGACGAAGGAATATTTTGATAAGCGTGGAATCCGCTATGTGTGCTTTCACTATGAACTGGGGGGAACGGACTATCTGGATGATCTTGGTCAGACGATGCCTCCGGCAGAATTATATCGCAGAATGCTTGCAGGTGAGGATGTAAAGACATCACAGGTTAGTATCGGTGAGTATGCAGATTTTTTTAGAAAAATATTTGATGAGGGAAAGGATATCCTTCATTTAACGCTTTCAAGCGGAATTTCAGGCAGCTACAATTCAGCATGTATTGCAGCAGAACAGGTAAGAGAAGAATATCCAAACAGAAAAATTTATGTAGTGGATTCATTGGCAGCTTCCTCTGGTTATGGTTTGTTAGTAGATACTCTGGCAGACAGAAGGGATGCAGGAGAGGGCATAGATGAATTGTATGCATGGGTGTGTGAAAATAAAAAGAAACTGCAGCACTGGTTTTTTACTTCTGATCTTACTTTTTTTATCAGAGGCGGAAGAGTATCAAAGGCAGCTGGATTTTTTGGAGGTATGCTTGGAATCTGTCCTTTGTTAAATGTGGACTATGAGGGACATTTGACAGCAAGAGAGAAGGTGCGCACGAAGAAAAAAGTGATTCAGCGCATCGTTCAGAAGATGGAAGAAAATGCTGAGGGAGGTTTGGCATATTCGGGCAAATGCTATATCTGTCAGTCAGAGTGTATGGATGACGCAAAAGCTGTTGCAATGCTTGTTGAGAGCCGCTTTCCTAATTTAAATGGAAAAGTTGAAATTTATCCGATTGGTGCTACAATTGGCAGTCATACCGGCCCGGGAACAGTAGCATTATTTTTCTGGGGAAAGGAACGCGTGGATTGACGCAGTTTTGTAAAAGAAATGTAATGTTTTTGGATATTTGAAACATTGAAATAAACTCATACTTATGGTATGATACGAAAGGTTAAAGGTGTTATCGTTTACGTTACACGCAGACGATAACTTAAAAAAAGCCGCAAAAATGCGGCAGAACGGAGAAGCATATGATTTGCCCGAAATGTGGTGCCAGACTAGCGCAGGGAAGCACGATTTGTCCAATTTGCGGAACAAAGATACGCCCCTCTAAAGTCAAGGTACAAGACAATTATGAAGAGCAGCCAGATCAAGGCTACGATTCAGATTCAGATGATGATTATGAAGAAAATCTGAATGATGATTACGATTATGACGAAGAGGATGACAGCTACGGTAATGATGATTACGACAATGATGATTATGAACCGGCTCGTCCAAAAACAAATCGTATTCTTGTTGTTATTATTGTCACAGTAATTGCATTGATTGCTGCGATGATCGTATTGATTGTTCTTCTTTTCAGCAGTGGAAAAAAGAGCAATAAGCAGATTCCGTATACAGTAGATAAGATACAGGATACGGATACGAAGAAAGAAACACAGAAAGAAACTCAAAAGGAGACAGAAACTGAAGTAGTTGAAATCAAAGACAACAAGGTTACTTCTGGAAGAAATGTCTATGAGCTTTCAAATGATGAGTTAAAGCTTGTTGAGTACAATGATCAGGGACGAGTTGTTCGTATTCCAGCAGAAATCGGCGGATATTCGGTAACTTCAATTGGTTCACATGCATTTAAGAACAATACGTCAGTTCAGTATTTAAAGCTTCCAGATGGAATGAAGAAACTGGATGATTCTGCATTGTCTGATATTGAGCTTTTGAAAGAAGTTGTAGTTCCGGAATCAGTTGAAGAGATTGGAAACCTTGCTTTTTCAAAGGTTCAGAAGGCAATTTGTGTAAAGGGAAGCTTTGCATGGAATTATATGAAATATATGGCAGATGAGGTAGTTGAGGGAACTTCACTTTCACTTGACAATAATGCGTCCACGCCATCAAGCTCTGCGCAGCAGACAGTTCCAACACAGCCGACGACCGCACAGCAGGCAGCGTCACAGCCGCAGCCGCAGCAGACGCCAGCCCCAGCCCCGTCCCCAGAGCAGACACCGGCCACAGCCCCGTCTTCAGAGCAGCAGCCAGCCACAAACCCATCACCGGATCAGACACCAGCCACGGCTCCATCTTCAGAGCAGCAGCCAGCGACAAATCCATCACCGGATCAGACACCAGCCCCGGCTCCATCTTCAGATCAGACGCCAGCAACAGATCCATCACCAGATGAGACACCAGCACCAGCACCGTCACCAGATGAGACGCCAGCAACAGATCCATCACCAGATGAGACGCCGGAAGCACCAACGGAGCGAAATGCAGAAAATATTCTTGCAAAGATTTCTGCAGATTCTGGTGGAAGTGTTGTAGGAAACAGCTATATGTTCTACGATTTTAATGGAAATGGTGTTCAGGAAGCATTTGCACTTGTTGATGTAGGCGGACGAAAGGAAATCTGGTACAATGGAGAGGATTCTACTTCCAATGCAGTTGAGATTTTCCCAATCACTGATGTTGCATCATGCAGTGTTAATGCTATTGCAAACGGCACAACACAGTTTGTTTTGAGCGTCACCACTTCAACAGGAGAATCATATTCCTGCATTTATGGAGCAGATGGTGCAAATGGCTATATGGTAGCAGATTTGCTTCCGGGTGTATTTGTATCAGATGGCGTAAGCTTACAGTTAGACAATGGAATGAATGGAGTTGCATATCTGCTTGCTTCTGACGGAGGCTATAGTGAGTATGCAGCACAGGAACTGGCAAAGAGTCAGTTTGATGCGATGCCGGGTGCACAGGATATCTGGTCACAGGTAAGCGCACTAATTGGTGCAGAACCAACAGACCTTCATTTCTGGAATCGTTCAAGTGCAGTTGGCAATTTAATTCAGATTGCATTTACAGATGCAGCAGGAACACCGAGCTATATCAATGTATCATGGACTCAGGATGGAATGCAGTTTGAAGATGGTGCACTTAATGTTCATAATGGTGTGGTAAAATCTTCTTATACAGGATTAAATCAGATTCAGCCGCAGGAAGTTCCGCAGGTAGAGACAGAGCCGGCTGATCCAGCTACAGAGATTTCATTTGCAGATGGAACAGCAGTTACACTTTCAGCAGAAGGAACTAATTATACGGCAGATCTTAATGGAGATGGTGCAGCAGACTTCTTCAAATATCGTACTGAGGTAGCAGAGGATGGAAGTACAACCAGCCTTATCGTCAATGTGAATGGTACCGATTATACAGTTGGTACAGGAATCAGTGCAGCATATAAGGTAGAGGTATGTGATTTAAATACATCCGATAATCAGCTTAATATTGTAGTTGTTGGAACAGGTGCAGACAACTCTGTTACCAGTTTCCGCGTATTAAGCGGAACCGATCTTTCTACACCGCTTATGCAGGATGGAACATTTACCGTGCTTAACGGATATGGAAATGCAGCGCGCCTGTATAATACGTCCCATGTACTTACACCTTCTTCTGCAAATGGAACATTTGATGAAAATGGTGGATTTACGTTAGCAGTGACAAGCCCAATTTCTATTGACAGTCTTGGACGTTATGTTTGCAAGATTCCATATGAATTAAAAGATGGTGTGATTGCAGAGGATGCATTAAGTGAGACAACTGGAAACTACGAATATGAGCTTGTTGATCTGACATCACAGGAACAGTTTAATTATATTCTGGCAGCAGATACGAATTTGTTAAGTTCGGCAGCAGCAGATGCTGCGCCAGCGGCAACACTTGGCACGGGAACACAGGTATTTCCAAGAAAGCTGATTCAGGCGGCAAATGAACCAGGTGCATTTTATCTTTACGTAGAGGATGCATCAGGAAACGCTGGATATCTTCCACTTGGTGAGGGACAGACATTGTTCCAGAGCGTACCACAATAATTTATAAGTAGACAAAAAACTGGCCTCCCACGGGAGACCAGTTTTTTTATGTCTGATAATTAAATACTTGTCCAGCGACCAGATGAACCGCATGGA
>OIXA01003737.1_pt1 | contig 15561 bp, 14 predicted proteins | sample 1587721 | NCBI WGS metagenome assembly OIXA01 (sample SAMEA3888900, study PRJEB22519) | human gut metagenome | biome: human gut; feature: human-associated habitat; material: faeces | place: Denmark | collected 2013 | reverse complement strand
GCATATGAGAAATTAGGTGTTTCCTATGAAGATGCCTGTAATTATGCAAATTCCAACTGCTGGGAGACTCTTTTGCAGGGAGTCAGCAATCAGGAGATGATTCGCGGCATTAATTTTCTGTATCTGCTGGAACTTGCTTTAAACAGAGGAAAATCTTTTGTATATGCGGCTGATCATGCTGCGGAACCAGTTCCGGATGTGAATGATCCAATGACATTTTCGCCTTGGTGCGGCCCGGTCAACAATGTGATAGACGGAATTGATACGGGTGATGCCGGAGCCTTTGAAAGCATTGGGGACGTATTAGAGGCATGGAAAAAGCAGATGGACTATATGCTGGGAACCTGTATCCGTGAATTTTCGGAGGAAATTTATACCAACGGAAGCCATGGCCCTTTCAGCAGCAATCCATTGCTGTCTGTACTGACAAAGGATTGTGTTGAGAAGTTAACAGACACCTGTCACCGGGGAGCACGGTATGATTTGTGGCATATTTTATGCGAAGCTGTCTCCAATGCGGCGGATGCGGCAGCAGCAATTCAAAAGTTTGTATTTGAGGAAAAGGTATTTGGCGGTTCTGCGGAACTGCTGTTTGCATCTATTCTGAGTGACCGGTCATTATCGAAAGAAGAGCTTGCGCGGCTAAAAGCGCTTGTGGAGGAATACGAGGGATGAATGGCGTACAGGCTGCGATTTTCGGCGGCAGCGCAATGATCCTGCTGGTGCTTGCGCTGCGGCTGTTTTTGAAAAAGCATCTGCCACGCGGGATCTTTCCGACGCTCTGGTGCGCAGCCGCTGTGCGGCTGCTGCTTCCAATCACGATTCCAACGCATCTAAGTGTCTGGAATCTGCTGCAAACGGTGTCATATCAGATGTGCTAACGCCGTTTCCGTCTTTGGCGACCAACAGCATCACAGAACCGGCAGCGGATGCTGCGGGCATCCGTCCGATACTTCTCGTCTGGCTCGTTTGCGCGATACTTTTTGCAGCATATTTTGTGATCGGATATGCCTGCCTGGTGCGCCGGTTTCGCGGAACACGGCTTGCTCCGCAGCCGTCCATTGACGCGCTGCTTGACCGCTTCCGCTTTTCGCGCGATCCGCGCATCTGCATGAGCAACAGCCATCGCGCACCGCTCACCTTCGGCGTTTTTCGTCCGACCGTTCTTTTGCCGGAAGATCTGCCGGTTGGAGACGCACAATTTCAGCTGATCTTGGCGCACGAACTGGCGCACATCCGGCGGAAGGACTGTCTGCGTAAGCTGCTTTTGACGGTATGCTTATGCCTGCATTGGTGGAATCCGCTAGTCTGGCTGATGGTATGGCTTGCGAATCGCGATATGGAGTTTGCCTGTGATGAAGCGGTTCTGTGCGCGCTGGGGCCGGATTGCAGGAAGGCTTACGCGCTGACGCTGCTTGACATGGCGCGGCGAAAGCCAAAATCAGCGCCTCTGTGCAGCAGTTTTGCAAAAAGCAGCGCAGAAGAACGGATTTGCGCGATTTTAAGCTTCAAACGGATCCCAGCATGGGCTGGAATCTGCGCAGCCGTTCTGTTCGTACTGACGGCAAGTGTCTTTACAACGCAGGCAGTAAGCCCGGCTGTTGCTCCGGAGCCGGCGCCCATCGTGCAGGCGGCATTGCCGGAAGAAAAGGCGCCTGCGCCGAAGTCGGAACAGATGCAGACCGCGCCGCCGAACACGCCGATATATATCTGGCCGCTGGAGGACGTAAACGCTGAGGTGACAGAGTTCTATGGCTGGCGAGAAAATCCGGCCGTAAGGCAGAAATCCTTCCACGCCGGTGTCGATTTTGCGGCAGACTACGGCACGAATGTTCTGGCCGTGGCAGATGGTACGGTTTTGGATTGCAGCTATGACGCCGCATACGGCTATATCCTGACGCTGGCGCACAAGGACGGCGTTCAGACGCAATATGCGCATTTATCAGAATTTCTGGTGAAAGCCGGAGATGCCGTCCGGCAGGGACAGATCATTGCGAAAACCGGCGGCTCCGGCTGGACGACCGGTTCGCACCTGCATTTGGGTGTTCTGATCGACGGTGAAGCCGTTGACCCATTGGAAGCCCTGAAAAGTGAATGATAAAGAGCAGCGTTGAAGTGAAGAATACATCACTTCAGCGCTGTTTTTCGGAATATTGGCAAACGCAAAAACTGCGCCGCAAGCGGCGCGGAAGCTGGTATGGAATATCTCCCGTGACGCGCACCGTGCCGAGTGGGAGGGGTTATGACCGAAAGCAAATGAAGAGAGAGGATCGACAAGCTTGTGGAGAATACACCCTGGACAAACTGGCCGCGGATTCGGATTTTTGCTATTATCGAAGCAATGGCCGATGGATCACTGCGCCTGCAAGCAGAAAAGAAGCCCTGCTCCCCATTTTGGGGAGCAGGGCGAATGTTATCAGGGGCGAAACGGCTTAAGCGTCTTCCCAGGACGGATGCATATGCACCTTGCCGCTCTTAAAGCGAAGCAGGGAGTAGACGATGGAGGCGGCCAGCACCACGATGTTGATCAGAATCATCTTCGGATCGGCGGCGATGGCATTGACGATCAGCTGATAAGCAGCAACAACCGCGCAGCTGAGCATCAGAAGAGTGTAAGCCCATTTCGGCATATGGAACTGGGATTTTTCCCACTGCTCGGGGAACATCTTGGGCATTTTCAGGAAGCCGATGGCATAGATGATCGAGCGCAGATAGGTGATGAACATGACAAGGTCAGCCAGCTGACTGACACTGACGTTCAGAGCCAGAGGAATGACGCAGATCAGATACCACACCAGCAGCCAGCGATGGGGGGTCTTGTACTTGGGATGCAGCTGGCCCATCTTTTCCGGGAACCAGCCGTCGCGGGAAGCGAAGACCAGAGGCTTTGTGATGTAGGCTACGGTGACGTTCAGCGTCGTAGCGGTAGCGCCCAGAGCGCCGCAGACGATGAACAGAACCAGCATGGGACGATTGAAGATGACCTCGCCCACAACGGTCAGAGGCTTGCCGATGACGCTGTCAAGCGGCAGAACGCCGGAAGCGACAATGGACAGCAGGGAGAACAGAACTGCAACGAAGGCCGTGCAGAGAATGATGGTCATGGGGATATCCTTCTTGGGGTCCTTGGTTTCCGCGGAGAAGGACATCAGCTCAGAAGCACCCAGCAGTGCATAGTTCAAAAATGCAGCGCCGGCGAAGATACCGGACAGACCGTTGGTCGTGAAGCCGGGGTTGGTGAAGTAGGTGCTCCACTGGACATGGGGCATGCCGCAGACGATAAACAGGACGATTGCAGAGACAAGAGCGACCGTCAGGAAGTTCTCGATCTTGGACATGATATTGATGCCGAAGAAGTTGAGGACAAAGAAGAACGTTGCAATCAGGATTGCGACAACGCGCGGGTTTGCCCAGGTGAACAGCTGGCAGAAATATTCTGCGAAGGACAGTGCGTACATGCAGATACCCATTTCGCCGAGGAAGTAAACGATGAGCCATGCACCGCTCCACTTTGCGCCGACGAAGAGGGACCAGGTGGTGTAGCTGCCGCCCTTAAAACGTGCTACGCTGGTGCTCATGATAGAGGGCACAGCGAAGAACAGAGCGAAGAAGGTGGCCAGCAGATAGGAAATAAATACAGATCTGCCGGTACGGCCGATACCGATGCCGGTCAGCGTCATGACGCCGGCGCCGATGATCATGCCGATGCCGATGCCGAACAGGTCTTTCTTGGTCAGAACCTGTTTAAAGTCAGCACCCTGACCGGACGTTGCAGGTTGGTTGGACATTTTAATTTCTCCCTTTCAAAAAATTATTTCAATTCGCCGCCGACAGACCAGAGCCTGCCGGCAACGGGTTGAACACACTTAAGCGCGGTCTTCCACGCAGTTGGTTACCAGCTTCAAGATCAGGCTCAGCGCCTTCTGCATGGACTGGATGCAGCAGTACTCAAAGCGAGTGTGGCAGTTGTCGCTGCCGGTGAACAGGTTGGGGCAGGGAAGACCCATGAAGGTGATCTCTGCACCGTCTACACCGCCGCGGACGGGGATAATGACAGGCTCGATGCCCAGCTCGCCCATGGCCTTGACGGCGTTGTCGATGATGAAGGGGTTTTCCAGAATCTTATCGCGCATGTTGAACATGGTGTCGCGGAAGGTGATCTCCACGGTCCCCTCGCCGTACTTGGCGTTCATGAAGTCGACGATGCGCTGCAGCTGCTGACGCTTGTCGTTGTAAAGCGTCATCTCGTGATCGCGATAGATGTAGGACATTTTGGCGATGCCGACCTCGCTCTGGATACCGCCGAGATGGATGAAGCCTTCGCGGTTTTCAGTGTTGGCAGGCACAGCCAGCGGATCAAGCATGCCGTGGAACTCAATGGCCAGATGGCTTGCATTGACCATACGGCCCTTGGCATAGCCGGTGTGTGCTACCACGCCGTGGATGGTCACATCAGCCTGACCGCAGTTGAAGTTGTCATAGTAGAACTCGCCCTCTTCGCCGCCGTCAAGAGAGTATGCAAAGTCGGGGTTGAACTTTTCAAGGTTCAGATGCGTTGTGCTCTGGCCGATCTCCTCGTCACAGGTGAAGCAGATCTTCACGGTGCCGTGGCGGATGGAGGGATCAGAGGTCAACGTAGCAGCCAGCTCCATGATCTCAGCAACACCGGCTTTATCGTCGGCGCCAAGCAGCGTGGTACCGTCGCAGACGATCAGGTCCTTGCCCTTGTAGACGTTCAAACGGGGGAACTGCTCCGGACGGAAGACGATGTTCTGCTCAGCGTTGAGCACGATGTCCTTGCCGTCGTAGTTCTCAATGATGCGGGGCTTGATGTCATGACCGGGAAGCTCCAGAGCGGTGTCCATATGGGCGGTAAAGCCAATCGCGGGGACATCCGCAGGCACGCCGTCGCTGGCGGGGATGGTGGCGTAAACGGTGCCGTATTCGTCCATCTCAGCAGACGTGAGCCCCATCTGCTGCAGCTCCTGAACCAGCAGACGGCCCAGGTTCTTCTGCTTTTCGGTGCTGGGGAAGGTGCCGGTGCCGCGGGCAGACTGGGTGTCAATGGCAATGTAACGCAGCAGGCGTTCGACGAGAGAAGTCATGGGTAGTTCCTCCTTGTGTGTTTTCCGGGTGCAAGCTTGACGCTTGCACCGTGGATATGATATGATAAATTTGTATCGGGTTTCCTTCAGACATTCTGCCGTAAGGGCATTTTACAGCCCCAGAAATTTCTCAACGTTTGCAATAGGCTTCTCAGAGAGCCGTCTTGTGCACTGCTCGGAGCTGCCTGCGCAGCCCTGCGCGTAGCAGAAGTTCGGGTAGTCCTTGAGTTCGTCATAGATATCACCCACGCCGACTTCCTCGCAGATGTAGAAGTTGCTCGGATCGTTCAGCCACTGCTTCAGAGCGGGTACGGAGAAGGTGGGGCCGATGGAGGTATTGAGCAGGATCTTGCCGTTGCCGAACAGCTCAAATTCCTTCTCTTTGATGAGGCAGGAGTTGCGGGGCAGCTGGGTGGTCAGGATGTCTACGGTCTGGAGCATCTCATGCAGCGGCATATATTTCATACCCAGAGCGTCTGCCTCCGGCTTGCGGACAAGATCGGAATAGTGGATGTCGGCACCGAAATACTGCAGGGCCTTGGCCAGCTTGAAGCCGGTGGCGCCCAGACCGAGAACGCCAATCTTCTGACCATCTAGCTCGTTGGGGCGCTGCTTCCAGCGCTTGCCGCCGAATCCATGGAGCAGCCACACCAGAGCGCTGACACCGAATTCGATCACACCGCCGTCGCCATAGTCAAAAATACCGGTGACCGTGATGCCGCGCTCGCGGCAGCAGGCGATATCTACGTTGGCGCTTTTCTCGCTGTAAAGAGAGCAGCACATGCCGATGTAGCGCAGCTCCGGGCAGTTTTCAATAATCTCGCGCGTGATTCTGGTATTATAGGAGACCATCAAGCAGTCGGCGTTGCCGATGCGCTGCCGGATCACCGCAGGATCTGTGGGAAAATCATCATAGAACTCGGCGGTCTCGGACAGAGCGCGCAGGCGGTCCTTGACCCACTGGTTCATACCGGTGTTGTCCACGACAACAACTTTACGAAACATTGGAACACATCCTTTCTTCACCTGAATGAGCAAAACACTCACTTGCGGTTATTATATCGGGCGAGCGGCAGGGGCCACAGTGGAAAAAATGGATATTTTGTATAAAAACCGGATATTCCGTGAAAATCGTCCAGATACGACAAAAATATTGGAGAGATTTTAGATATTTTGACGAAAGATGACCGCTGCGGCAGAAAGCGGAACAGACAGGTGCACAAGCGTTTTGCCTCCGGCAGATTTGCACGGAGGGCGCTGCTACGTCCTTTTTTGCCGCGCTATGTCGATTCAGGCAATGAGATGTCCCATGCCTGTGGCGGACGGCCATGAATCGGGGCAAATCCATAGCAACAGGAGAGCAATTAAAATCCATCCCTTTCGAGATGTTTTTTTTTGTTGCACGCAGAGCATGAACATGGAAAAAACGCGACCGGAACGCGCGCCGCTGCGTGTGGTTCTGGTGGATGACGATCAGCTGATGCTGGAATCGCTGCAGGAGATGGTGGACTGGCAGAGTCACGGATGTGTGCTGGCCGGTGCTTTTGACAATGCAGAGGTCGTATTGCGGACGCTGACGAGCCTGATGCCGGATCTGATCATCACAGATATCCAGATGCCGCAGATGGACGGCCTTACGTTTACAGAAACGGTCCGGCGCCAGAGCCCGGTCACCAAGGTGCTGCTGCTGACGGCGTATTCGGATTTCGACTATGCCCGCCGGGCAGTGGAGCTGGGGGCCTGCGGATATCTTTATAAAGCATGAGCTTTCTCCGCAGGTGCTTCAGCAGCGGCTGCACCAGTTGTGCGCAGAGTCGCGGCAGGAGCTTCATGTTCGCGATGCCGCCCGGCGTCAGCTGCTGGAAAATTTGCTTCTGCCATGGGCGGAAGAGGAAACCAGAGAAGCGTTCCGACGGGAATTTTGTCCGGAGCGGGAACGCTATGCCTTCTGTCTGGTGCTGCTGCGTGCGCTGGTCCCGTTCTGGGTGTTCCGACATGACAAGGACGCCGAGCGCAACGCCTCTACCCGACTTTGCATGCAGGCCAGAAGCTGGGGCGCGGCGATGGCCTGCCGGGAGAATCTTCAACTGGAGACGGTGGCCATTCCCTGGAGCGAGGGACAGGCGCTTGTGCTTCTGCGGCTGCCGGATGTGTCCAGCGCCAGACAGTGGCGCGCCATGCTTCAGTCGCTGCTGCCGGGACTGGCAGACTGCGCTGCTGCGCGGCAGGCGCATGTAAACTGCCTGCTCATATCCTCCCCCTGCAAAGGGCCGGAAGGGCTTGCGGATGCTTTGGCAGAGCTGACGGCGGCACGGAAGCTTTGCGTGTTCCGCGGCGAAGAACGGATGCTGTTTTGCGACACACTGGCCGGAAGCCGGCCGGAACAGGAACTGCAGCAGCGCTGCGCCGAGCTGTCACAGAGACTCAGACAGGAAAACGGCGAGGCAGTGCTGGAAGAGCTTGAAGACCTGTATGCCCGAAGCAGGCAGACGATGGATCCGGAGGCGCTGCGGCTTTGTGTGGAGCTGATGGAAAAGCTGGTGCGCCAGAGAATCCTTCAAGAGCAGCTCGATTCTCATCTGGAAGAGCGCTATCGCGAGGAGGTCCTCGCGCAGGTGAGCGCAGGAGGACTCTGGAGCGCCTTCCGTGCGTTCTGGGAGCTGCTCGGCGAGCTGCCGGTCCATGGTCACAGCCCGCGGGTGGCCCGGACGATCCGGATGATCCAGACGCGCTACGGCGAGGATTTGACGCTGCGCGAGGCGGCGGAGGAGCTGGAGCTGAGCGAGGAATATCTTAACAAGCTGTTTCGCAAGGAGACCGGAGTGGGTTTTTCGCGTTATCTCAGCGACTACCGAATGGACATGGCCAAGCGGCTTCTGCGCGCCGGAACGATGCGGGTAGGCGAGGTGGCGGCGCAGGTGGGATACAGGAACAGCCAGTATTTCAGCATTACGTTCCGTAAAATGACCGGAATGACGCCCTCGCAATATGCCGAAGCGCCGGAGTGTGAAGCATGAGACGAAAAATATCCGTGAAGATCTGCGCGTGGCTGGCGGCAGTGCTTCTGGTCATTACGACGGTGGGAGATCTTCTGGTATACAGTTATGTGAAAGATATGCTGGTTCGGGAGAACACCCGGCAGTATGCCGCGGCGCAGGCAGATGGAGCGGCCGTGCTCAGTCTGCAGGTTCACAACATCCAGACACTGATGCAGAGTGTCTGTATGGATCAGGAGGTACTGGCCTATTGCAGATCGCCGCAGAGCCGTCAGGAGTTCGGGATGATCAGCCGGGTATCGCAGCGCCTGCGAAGCTATGCTGGGCTTCGGACCGCGCTGCAGAGCATCACGCTGGTCTGCGACAAGGAAGCCCTCTGGTCTGCCTATCCGTTTGAAACGCATATGACCCGCGCGCTCAAGGAGGCGTGGTATCAGGCATTCCGGCCGGAGGAGGCGACCATACAGTTCAGTGCCCTGCACCGGCTCAACTCTTCCAATGCCAAGCAGGTGGAGGTCTTTACCTGCAAGATGAACATCTACGATCCGGTAGATTCGTTCCGCAAGCTTGGCGAGGTGCTTTTCCATTTTCAGGTGGATGAGTGGCAAAGAGAGCTTGTAGCCATGCTGGATGAGTTCCGGGAATTTGCAGTTGCGAATCAGAGCGGTCAGAGCCTGCTGCTCTATCACGATGAGAACAAAGGCGGCCAGATTTCAGAATATCTCAAGAGGCTGTCGCCGGAGCAGTGGCTATGTTCTTCAGAAGCAGAGCCGGCAGCAGACGGCTTTTTCAGCCGCTCGTCGGTGGAGCCGGGCGGACTGGTCCTGATCACCTATTTCTCCCGGCAGGACATAAGCGCCGGCTCAGGGGTATTGCTCTATTTCTTTGCAGTATTTATCTTCCTTACGGTGGTGATCATCGGGATATGCTGCGCGATTCTGGTGCAGTCGATGATGGCGCAGCTGAATGTGCTGCGCGAGGGCATGGAGCACTTCGTAGAAGGAAATCTGGACACCCGAGTAAGCATCCGGACGGGAGATGAGCTGGAGCAGCTCGGAGAACAGTTCAACCATATGGCAGACGACATCAACGACCTGATCCGGCGGCAGGCGGAGGAAGAGCAGCAGAAGAAAAAGCTGCAGTTTGATATGCTCATGTCCCGGATTCATCCGCATTTTCTCTACAATACGCTCAACTCCAGCGTGTTTTTGGCCAGAAGGGCCGGGGCAGAGGATTGCAGCCAGATGCTTCAGGCCCTGATCCTGATGCTTCAGGACGGCATGGGCATCTATGACGGAAAGCTTTATGATACGCTGGAGCATGAGCTGAAGGTAGTGCAGGCCTACTGCACCATCCAGAGCTACCGCTATAAGGACCGGTTTCAGTTCCTTACGGAGATCGAGCCGGGAGCAGAGGGGCTTTTGATCCCTAAAAATATCCTGCAGCCTCTGGTAGAAAACGCCATCTATCACGGCGTGATCCCGGCAGAAGAGCCAGGGAGCATCGAGCTGTCGGTCCGGGATACGGGCGATGCGGTCGAAATTTTTCTCTCAGATACCGGCGTCGGCATGGAGGAACAGACGCTTCAGCGTCTGAACAGCAGAAAGCGGCAGGAAGCTACGGGCAGCGCCCATTCCATCGGCATCCAGACCATACGCGACAGAATGGATTATCTGTTCGGCAGCGGCTATGCCATGGAGGTATATAGTGAGGTGGGAAAGGGAACCACCTGGTTTTTACAGTTTCCGAAGATCTCGGAAGGAGGAATCCGATGAAATCCCGAATTATGGCCGCGATAGCGGTGCTGATCGCGATCTACGGTATTATGATGGTCGGCTTTTCCAGCAGCCTGGCAACGACCAATAACAAGACAGGGACGCAGCAGACGCAGCAGGAGCCGAAAACGCTGCGCATGATGTATTGGGACCGGTCGGTGGCAGAGCTCTTTCAGGAGTTTGCAGACGGAGATGAAAGCTTACGGCTGGAATTTACCTATGTGCCGATCTATGAGTATGCCAGCAGCCTTTCCAGCGCCATCGCCGCAGGAGAACCGCTGCCGGATATCTGCGTTCTGCACGGGGAGTTTGTATCCGATTTTTTGCCGCTGTCCATTTGGGAGGATCTCTCCGCAGAGCCCTATGGACTGACGGCAGAGCGCTTTCCCAGCTGGTCGCAGGACCGGATCTTTGACGGAGAGGGGAAGCTCTGCGCGGTTCCCTGCGATATTCCGGCTGCCGGAGTGGCCTACCGGGCCGGAACTATGGAGGATGTTTTCGGATATCGGGACCGGGCAGCGGTGGAAAAGACCTTTCCTACATGGCAGGCGCTGATCGAGAAGACGGCGCAGGCGAAGGCGGCAGGGAAGGATGTCTATCTTTTCGCCAGTTTGGATGATCCGGCGACCATCCTTTTCAACCAGACCGACCGGCCGTATCTGGAAGACGGGAAACTCACAAGTGAGAAGACGATCCGCAGAATGCTGGACATTCTTTGCAGCCTGCGGGATCTGGAGCTGACCGATCAGATATCCCAGTGCTCTCCCAACTGGTATGATGCGTTCACAGACGAGCGCTATCTTATGGCGATGTGGTCCGGCTGGCTTCTCCAGAACGGAAGCTTCGATCAAGATCCGCGTCAGGACTGGCAGGTGATACCTGCCCCGGACGGCAACTACGGGTACGGCGCTTCCGTATGCGTGATTCCAAAGTCAAGTCAGCGAAAGCAAGAGGCCTTCGACTTCGTGAAATATTGGCTGCTTTCTTCCGATGGCGCCGACATACAGAAAAACAGCGTCCATATTTTCCTTACCTCGCTTCTTAAAGATGAGCGTCCCGGTGCAAGGAGCTTGTGTCTGGGCAGTTATCAGGGGCAGGATATCGGGCAGACCGTGTTTCAGGAACTGCTGCCCGGAATGCGTATGCGTCCGGCAGAGCCCCATGCTGCGGCGATCCAAAAGGCTTTTTTCAATACGGTTTCGGCGCTTTCGTATGACAGCAGCATAGATGCTGATGCAGGATGGGAGCTGTTTTGTGAGGAGCTTCGCGTGCTGGTTCCCGGCGTGATCATTCCGTAGAGGCGCATGCAAGAGGAAGCTTCCGGATGTTCCAGAGTGCCGGGATCTGAACCGGCGGCGTAAAAACAGCGCAGATGCAAACATGCCGGAGAATGAAAGTACAATATAAAAACGATCTTGCAGCATGGAAAAGCCCGGCCGTAGTGCGAAAGGGACGGTCCAATACGCAAGGCACAGCGCCACCGCCGCCGGCTTTAAGCTGACGGCGGTGGCGCTTTAGAGCAGGGCAAAACGCAGCTGAATGCAATCCGGCAGGATAAAACTTACAGCCCCGGGAAAATTGATGCAACAAAAACAGAGCGCGATGCGACCTGTAAGATGTCAACATGTTGATCGAACAGCAAAGGAGGGATGTACGATCGAAGCGGCAGATTTGCTGCGGCGGCTGCAGCGGAAAAACACGAAAGCACTGGAACAGGCCGTTGCGCAGTACGGCGCATATGTCATGGCCATCATCCGCAACCGAAGCCGCGGCGTTTTGACGGCGGGAGATCAGGAGGAAATCGCGTCCAATGTGTTTTTGAGCTTGTGGCGCGGTGCAAAGGGAATTACGCGCGGGCAGCTTCGGCCATGGCTCGGCGCGGTCGCCAGAAACCGGACAACAGACGCTATGCGGCGAAAGCAGGTGTTTGTTCCTCTGGAAGACGACACGCCGGTCTTGCTGGGGGAGCTTTGGGAGCGGATGTACGAAACGCAGCGCTGTGAGGCGGTCCAAAAGGCGCTTCTGGCGCTGTCAGATGAAGACAGGGAAATCTTTTATCGGTTTTACGATCTGGCGCAGACAACAGCGCAGATCGCAGAAGACCTGCACTTGAATGCGTCGACCGTTCGGTCGCGATTGCTGCGCGGACGACAGACGCTTCGGAAACAGCTTTGTAAAGGAGGAATGCTTTGTGAAGACGACTTGGGATGAGCTTATGCGCTATGCGCCGGAGCGGGAATATCCGCTCGGCACGCTGCAAAAGGACGAAGCGGCGCAGATCTTGGAAAAGACGATGCAAAAAGCAGCGAAAGGCAAACGACGGCCGGCACGCTCCATCCGGGCTGCGCTGCTTGCGGCGGCTATCGCGGCGATTTTGTGTGTCGGCACATTTGCCGCGCACACATTTGGCTGGTTTGAGCGTCTGTTTGGAAGATCTGCGGCGTTGATAGAGGGCAAGGCGGCATCCTACGATGAGGCGGAGCAGTTCGATGTGACGTATCCGACCTACACAGAAGAAGAACAGGCAATGATCGCTGCGGGTGCGATGCAGGTTCCTGCGCAGGCAGAGGTGGCGGAAACGGGCGTATCGGCAAAGACGGACGAGTTCGTCTTCACATTAGATTCGATGCTGGCCTCCAAAGACACCCTGTACGCCATCTTGCGGATCGACGCGCAGACGGAAAAGGCCGGGCATGAGCTTGCCGCGTGGAATGATGCAAGCGGAGAGGAACGGGAGAGAAGCGGGGCGCTTCTTGTCCTCGCGCGGAACAATTCCGGAGCGGGCCGCGCACGCGAATGGAAAAACGGCGGCATGGGTATGGATATTTTAGAGGTGAACGGGAGCACAGCCTATGCGCTTTTGACAAACAACAGCGGCGAATTCGCGCCCGGCGATTCCATCTTATTCGGTATGAGTTACCACGAAGTGCGGTAGTCCATGATACAATGGGCTACCGTACTTTTTTATTTTCTGACGAAAAAGTCCTTGCAGCAAGCAGCTTTCCGAGTATGGGGGTGCAAAAGTCCTCAATGCTCGGATTTTTCTATTTTACCGAAGGTGAGCTGCTGATTTTTGCTTTGCACCCCCTTATGGGAAAAATCAAAAAGTAGATAGATTTATCAAAAGGTTGCAGAGAAAAATCAAATTGTTGTTTCTTGACATTTATTTGCTACGCATTTCCGCTCCAACAGGGAGAGTCAATGTTCCTGCTGATTTTGATACAATAGAAAAATTGAGTATTCCGCGCGAGATTGAGCACCTCGACCGCACAAATTGAGCATCCGTTCGGCGGAATTGAGCACCCTTGCCGCCGTCGTTGAGCAGCACGGTAAAATGTAGATATGCACCGTATTTTGCGGTGTAAATATCTGCAAGGAGGTCACTTGTATGACCAATTACCGTGAGATTCTCAGGCTCCACAGCCTGGGGCTCAACAAGACCGAGATCGCGTCAAGCTGCCAGTGCGCTCGGAACACTGTGGCAGCAACCCTGCAACGGGCGGCGAACTGCGGCCTGCAATGGCCGCTGCCGGAGGAAATGTCGGATAAGCAGCTCTCAGAGCGGCTGTTTCCGACCAGCCCCGCAAAGCCTGCCTACAAGATGCCGGACTACTGCGAGGAGTTTTCTATGATTCTGACGGATTATTTTCTCAGCACCCCCCGACCTGCAGTGGAGGCTTGCAAAGCAGGCAGGCGTGCGGCACGCCGTGGTGCGTCTGCCGGAGGACGAGGCTTTTGATATGACGGACCCGGCGCACATCCGCGCGGTTGCCGGGCGATTTAAGGCAGAAGGGCTTCGCCCGCTTGTCGTCGAGCCGATGCCCAACAGCGTCCACGATCACATCAAGCGCGCAGATGCTCTGCGCGACGCTTTGATCGAAAAGGTCCTTCAAATGATACCGCTGCTGGCAGAAAACGGCTTTACGACCATCTGCATGAACTTCATGGCGGAAATTGGCTGGCTGCGGACCACGTCCGTCTACCCCGAACGCGGCGGCGTGCATGTGACGGGCTTTGATCTGCGCGATGTCTCTGTGGACCCGGCGCTCTCGATCGGCGCCGACACACTCTGGGCAAATCTTCAGTATTTCCTGGACGCGGTTGTGCCGCAGGCAGAACGTTACGGCATTCGCCTTGCCATCCATCCGGACGACCCTCCCCTCGCAAAAATCGGAAACGTCAGCCGGATTCTGATTTCGCGCGATGCGATGCAGAAGGCAATCGATCTTCATAAGAGCGATTGCCTCGGCATCACCATGTGTCAGGCGAACTTTGCCGCGATGGGAGAAGACGTCTACGAATGCATCGAGCATTTTGGCAGGCAGGGGAAAATTTTCTTCGTCCACTTCCGCGACATTGCCGGCACGAAGGCGTGCTTCCACGAGACCTTCCACGACAACGGGCAGACAGACATGGCGCGCGCCATCCGCTGCTATCGGGACGTGCACTGCACCGCGCCGATTCGCATCGATCATGTGCCGACTATGGCAGGCGAGGCGAACAACCGCCCCGGCTATGAGACCGTCGGCAGGCTCTACGCCATCGGCTATCTACGCGGGCTTATGGACGCCAGCGGCTATGATCTTTTGTAGCAGGCAAGTAAAAATCGCCCCCGCTTCCATCGGAAGCGGGGGCGATTTCTATGTTTCGGAGGGTACGGTGACGATTATTTGTCCGTTTTTGTTGCAGTCTGCGCCTGCTCGCGATACGGCAGGTACTCCACAAACTTCTGCATCGCAGGCGTCAGGTGCCCAGCGCGCTTCATCGCAAGACCGATCGGGCGGTAATAGGGCTGCTGCAGGGAGCGAATGCAGTGTTCCGGTTTGCACTCCTCGGTCAGAGGAGCGCGCGCAATGGCGTGTGGAGCATTCTGAAAACCGGCATTCCGTCGGCTGTGCAGGGTGCGGTGTTCTGCTTTGCAAACATTTTTGTGCAGGCGTCGGTTAACTGCCTCGGCGCAGATGCAATTGCCGGAAGCACGATAGCCATGAATTTTGAATACGTTACCTATTACATCATTACCGCGTTCGGTCAAACGGCGACGACCTTTACCAGTCAGAACCACGCCGCCGGGGAATTCGGGCGATGCAGGCGCATTCTGCGGCTGTGTCTGGGCTTGTCGCTGCTTTGCAGCACGGTTCCGTTTTTTGCGATTGTCCTGTTCCGAGATACGCTCTCGGGGCTTTTTACGCCGAATGCTGCGGTCATTCAGAGCGCAGGCGTGCGGATTTTGTGCATGCTGCTCTTTGAGCCGCTGTGCAATTTGTATGAAATACCGGCGGGCGTTCTGCGCGGCAGCGGGCATGCGCTGTATCCGGCGCTCAGCACGATGGTTGGAACGTGCGCATTTCGCATCGCCTGGATTTACACAGTCTTCCGGGCAAAACCGACCCTCCCGATGCTCTGCCATGCGTTTCCTCTTTCATGGGCAGCGACAATTGTGCTGACTGCGCTCGGGCTTCTGGCGCTGCGTCCTTTTGCGCCCGGCAGCGAGCATCCGCATACAACGGCGCAGTCTCGCCGCGTTTGACCTCCGGCGCAGGTCATGTGAAAAAACAAAAAACGGATCTGCTGAAACCGCAGCAGATCCATTTTTTGTATAAAGAAAACCACCGGCAATGCCGGTGGTTCCAAAAAGCTTTAGCTATGCATAGAAAAAATATCCTCCTTTGATAAAATGAAGAT
>OIXA01003735.1_pt1 | contig 15562 bp, 17 predicted proteins | sample 1587721 | NCBI WGS metagenome assembly OIXA01 (sample SAMEA3888900, study PRJEB22519) | human gut metagenome | biome: human gut; feature: human-associated habitat; material: faeces | place: Denmark | collected 2013 | reverse complement strand
GAATTTCATAATTATACCTCCTATTTTTTCTTAAAGATATTTTTCAAGCCTAGTACCGTTCCTAAAACACCTGCGCCTGATCTCTTCCTATTAAAAATACCACTTACCACATTGATAGGTTCATTGAGCTTATCCATTTTATAGTTAATATCATCCACTGTAACATTTACTTTAGAAACTGTTGTTTCTAAATGCTGTGCCAAATGACTGACATCCTTTAAAGTTGTAAGTGCATGGATAAGAAATACTCCTAGAGACACTAATGCAAATACACCAGCGAGCACTAGAATACATAGACAAATTGTTAAGATATCCATGGGATGTCCTCCTATGCCTTTTCTTTTTCCTTAATAACTAAATCTTCTAACTTATAAATATCCTTAGGACTCATAAATAAGAATACTGCATTATCATATTGAGCCAATTCTTTTGCACCTGCTTCATCTTCAGTGACCACTTTAGAACGAGGTAGGTTCTTAGTAATAACACTGACATCAATATCGATTCCTGGTTCTTTTGGCGCATTTTTAGGGAAATCTACAAAATATGGATGATCAACTGTATCCATGATTCGTGCATAATCCTTCGCAAATCTTAAGCCACGTGAATATCTATCTGGCTGATAAACCGCAACAATCTGCTTACCAGGGAAACGTGTTCTTGTTTCTTCAATTACATATTTAATAGCTGTTGGATGATGTGCATAGTCATCAACATATACGTTATTGCCTACTTCTTTCACTGCATAACGTCTCTTAGTTCCCTTAAATGTACTTAACTGACTCTGCATATAATCAAAGTCCATACCTTCAAGATAACCTAAAGTAATAACACCTAATGTGTTATAAAGTGTATGCATACCATAGAACGGTAAAGTGAAATGTCCAAAAAGATCACCATAGATATATACATCAAATGAAAGACCTTTTTCATTATTAATCACATTTTTAGCCTGAACATCATTACCGTCTTTTACACCGAATTTTACAACTCTCTTTGTATAATTCAAATGTGGAAGATGTGGATCATCACCCCAGATGACAATAGCCTTTTTTGCCTGGTTGGCATATTTTTCAAAAGACTGTTCATACTGTTCCATTGACTTGAAATAGTCTACATGATCCATTTCAATATTGTTGATATAAGAATAATCTGGATGATACCATAAGAAATGATCTTTATATTCAAGTAACACGTTAGTCTGTGGCTTCTTTAAATCTGAAACAGACTCCTTCAAGCCTGTAATTTCCGAAATGTTTTTCGATACATTCTCGCTCAACTTCTTCAGATCAATGCCCTCTGCCAACGAAACTCCATTCTCATGCAGGTATTGAGTGATGGCTGCATTGACTTGATCATCTGTAGCTACAAATTGAAGAATTTTTGCAAGAACTTGTCCATTCTTATTAATAAGATTATACGCCATGCTATCTTCCCTCCTTATGCACTCTGGATGCTAATTGTCTTGGCAAACGCTTCAATATAGGTATCATCCCATTTTGCATAACTTTTTCGCATTACCTTAATTGCAAAACCATCATACTCGTCTGCCTTTATAGTTACTACCGCATTGCAAACTGCCCATGATGCGCAAGGAGCAGCCAACTTACCATCTTTATAGTAGTATACCGTATATCTATATGGATCTCCTCCAGTCATAATTATTTCTGTATCGACTGGCGTTGCAATATAAGCAGAAGAAATTCGCATATTCTGAGAATCTCCGGATCTGCTGTAAACACCTCCAACTGCATCACTAATCAATCCAATCTGCCAATCAAAATCTGTGTAAACATACTGCTCAACCGTAATCTTCGCGTTTGCTCTGTAGTTTCCGCAGACCGCCATGATCGATACGCTGCCTGATTTGCCAGTCATCTGCACTGTACCATTTTGTACAGTTGCCATAGCTTCATCACCAGAAAACCAGCGGACCTTTTGGTTACAATCTATTGGTTCTGCTGTTGCAATTAACTCAACTTTTGCTTTACCATACACTGTTGATTCTGCCGGAGATATCGTCAGTCCAGTACAAATAATTTCATTTGCTCGAAATTCATCTAATGCTACGCTATCAATCAAAATATCTCCCATATACAGTCCCAATGCTTGATTCTTGGTTGCCCTAAGTTCCAGCTTTGCCAGTGTCTCGGCTATAATATCATCAGCTGTAACGGCAGTTCCTTCCTCCACCTCTTCATATAGTACAAGATTATTCGGTGTGAATATTCCTTCTACTGTGTTTGATTCCAGATATTTATCTACTGCACTTTGTACATCTGACGGACTCAGCGCCTCTCCCAAATTTTTTGAGAGATTATCAATTTTATTTTTCAAGCTCTCGACCTCTTTCTCCATTGACTCTGCAACTTCCGTCATCTTTGCAAGCGTACTTTTTAATCGTTCCTCCTCTTCTTCTGTATAATCTGTCGGCTTTGCTCTTCTTGCAACGGGCAACGCAATCTCATACAATGTCTTTCCAGATTCACCATTTGTCTGATAAACCCATGCATGCAGTAAGTATGCAGATCGCTCATCGCAGATATCAACAGGATCTTTTAACAAACTATCTGGAATATCTACCGTCGTTACATTGTTCTTGGTTGTCCCAATATGCGTTATAACCTCGCCTTCCAGCTGCAATGCAAAATGCACTTGAACTGCTGCCGGAAGCTTTAAACCTTGAATTTGTAAGGTCTGGCCAAAGTCATACTGCCACAAACCATACGCAACAGTTCCTTTCTTACCCTCTCCAAATACTGCTGTTATCACGCTTTCTCTCCTCTCACTGTCACAATCCGCTTATACAGCAGAATCATCACTTTTATTCGTTCCTTCTTCCTGGCATTCACATTCCTTTAACAATTCAGCATTATAGTCTGCCTTATCCTTCGTTATCTGTTTTTCATACATTGATTTGATCTCAAGGTATAGACCTCTCATTATGAGTTCCCACAAATACAGGGGAAACGAATAATTATTGATTATCTTCCACAATTCAGATTGAGCATTCGTGACAATTAATGAATCTGGCTTTTTAACTTCTGTTTTGTTTTCCTTCTTTTCGTCCATACAATCTATTTCCTCATAAATCATTTAAGCTGTGGTAGCTGCTTTGAGTCTTTCAATCTCTTTCAGCGAATATTGCATTGCCTTAATAAGATCTGCAATAAGCTCCTCATAGCCAAGTGCGCCGTATGTTTTTTTGTCAACTCCACGATATTCCTGCAAGAGCGCAAGGTTTCCAAGTGCTTGATCTGTAACAATTTCTTTTACATTCTGATAAATCAAACCGTGATGTATATTATGGTTAGCATCTCCGATATACTTGTAGCTTACCGGATTAAGAGCCTTTAGAAGATTTATTGCTTTACTTTCAGTAAGCACTTCTATATTTTCCTTCAATCGTATATCAGATGAATGCACGATAGTTCCATTTACGGCTACAGTGCAGGTTCCTGTTTCTGTCCCTTTTACTGTTTTACTTCCCGAAAACACAAATTGGCTCGTCTTATCTGGTGCAAGATAATTTTGTAATCTTCCTGTATAGTCATACAAGCTATCACCAGTTGTAACATCCGCGCCGGAATGAAAATCTATATAAGAAATACCTTCCGCCGAATCGTTACTTCCATAAATCTCAATGCCATAGTTAATCATAATGGCTTTGTCGAAACATACATCCTGATCATCATAATATCCTTGTTCATTTTGGGTACCATTAGTGCTGTACATTGGTCCAACTCTAAATCTTCCATTTTTGTTAATATAAGATTCTGTTCCAAATGAGATTGTACCCGTTTGGATACACTCGCCCGTAACGACAGTTTTACCATTATATAGTCCATTAGATAAGTCAGTAACAGAACTGGAAGCATTTTGAGCTGTACTCAAAGCATTGGAAGCATTTGCCACGGCATCAGTAAATGTGGCTGATCCATTAAAATCTATCTTGCTAGCTGAAATTGTTATTCCTTCTGCTGACTGATTAATAGTAGAAATGATGTCACCTTTGCTGACTTTGCTCTCAATACTATCAGCAGTTTGTTTTATACTTGCCTCGGCATCTGTTATTCGTGTAGTCAGTGGATCAATATAGGTCGTCTTTACCGTTGACTTTATGGAGTCTGGCAGAAGTCTGATTGAGGCAGCATTATCGCTGATCTTTCCGTCTAACTCTTTATACTTTGCTGATACATCCGCCGTGATCCCGTTCAGCGTGACATCAAGCGTCGCACCTGCACTGTCACTAATATCCTTCAAATGAAGATTTATAATCTGTACGATATCTGCATCTAAAGTACCAGTTTTTATATATTTTGCGTCCAGACCAATCACATAAATACGATCCAGTATCGCCTTTCCCGATACATCAAAACCATACGGATACGTTTTTCCACCATCAGTACTGGCACCAAATGCAGTTGCCGTATATTTCCATACAATTAAAGAATCTGATAGTTCAGCTTTTTCATGTAGATAATAGATTGTACTGCCGTCTTCCTGCACCTGCGGAGTACAGTATAATCCCGGTGACTCATCCAACTGTTTGTTCAAATCTTCGATTGCGCTTTCTCTCTCCGTGCGCTCATACTCTACGGCTTCATTTGTATACTTTCTGCTTGCGATGATGGCCTTTGACGTCTCAGATAGACGCTGACCACCATTGACAGTCGGAGAGGCCGCGTTACAAGCGATCTTCTGAGACTCCAATACCGCAAATGTCGTCGTAGTTACTACAGTTTGATATGTATTGCCCTTTTCGTCTTTAACAGCGATTCGATCGCCTGCTTCGATAGACGGATCTGATTGGCAAGAAACTGACAGCGGGCGAAACGTCAATCCTATGAGCTTGTTTCCAAGATAATCCGCAGTTTCCTGCGCTTTCTCTTCCTCCAAAAGAATGTTATCACTAATCGCAAGACGATATCCATCAGCACCAGACTTGGCTGTTGTCTCCCCAGATATGACAGTAATTCCGGTGATTGTAACATCATCGGTGCAAACATTTTTACTGTACAATGTACTGATTGTGTTAGATGCAGCATCCGCATACCATGTAATTGCTATACGACCATTTGGGCGTGCCTTCACATAGCAGCCTGCCAGCTGTGCTACTGCTGCCATGACTTCTCTGCAGGTGGTATCCGTTGGAGCAGTTGTCACAACATAGGAACTACGAGGAAATTGTAGACTTTCTAAAATCACTCCACATTGCACGCAGGCATCCTGTGCGATCTGAGCCAGTGTTGCCGGGTATGTGATGCCAGGAACATACGCCTTGTCCAATAAAATCATGTTGTCATATGCTGTTAAAGCGATACTGATGCCTGGCGAAACAGGCTCATCAACTATGTAATGTCCCATTTCCAGAAACTCTGGTTTCTCATTCACCAAAATTCCTACATATGCAGAGATATGTGCCCCGTAAAAAGTTTTATTATTAAACTTTCCACTTCTGTTATTCAACGTAATCAGCGCTTCACCGATCACGGCAGAGCCAATTTCAAATTCACTAGAGCTAGAACTTTCATCAACAAATTTTAACTGTTTGAAGTCCTGTAGCTCAGTTAATGTCTGAGATGAGCCATCTGCATAGTTGATAATGATCTTCGCGCAAAATTCACGAACTCCTTTGATAAGCTCCTTGTATTTTGATGATGTATTTCGCATTTGCCTCACCTCCTACCTCTGCACAATTTTACAACTCACTGATTTATAGTAAAAAATTCCATCACCAATCTGACCGAGCGCCACTTTGCTTAGTGTTCCTCGATAGGCTTCGATTGTCAGAAACTGTCCAGTATCCCAAAAAGTCACTGGAAAATATCCGGCACATAACTTTTCTTGGATCAGCTTTACCGCTTTCTCTGGAAGCACACCCCAGCCGATTGTTATTGTTTTCTTCTGGGCAATAACATCTCCAGAGAAAAGTCCGGAAAGATCTCTTCCAGAGTCAGATGACCAAATAATTTCATCATCAATTTGAATTGATGTGGGGGATGGCAATGCCACCCCATTTACCGATAATATTGCCATATGTCCCCCTTATATCGTTACTGTTACCGTGCTGTGTCTGCGTTTTAGCCGGAGTGTTCCAGTTATCATTGCTCTGGCAAGCTCCTCACCATCCACTGCCAGGACGATATCGTCACCGCCCTGTACCAGGGAAATCAGTGTTTCCAGTAGACTGATAATCTTCTGCAGTTGCTCTGGGTTTCCTGCCTGAGAAGCTGCCGTCTTGGCCATCTCCAGAAGTTTTCCCTCTGGAGCTACAACCTCGCCCTGATGGCGGTTATCACCAATCATGGCAAGCTGTGGCGTGTTTTTCTTTACAAAGCCACCTTGAGCCAACCATGCAACTTTTACATCTGGTAGGGAAAATCCCACGCCAGCGGCCGATGCGCCAACTGTACCAACACTAAAGCGAGGTGATGGAATATGTACCGATCGAAAGCCGTTTGCCAGCGCCTGGGCTGCATTTCGCCCGATTGGAGCCAGATCACCAATTGCATTCTTGATCTGCTGCGGAATGGACTGAAAAACTGTCAATGCAGCGAGCCAAGGAAATGCAAAACCTGCAAGCAATCCAGCCGGGATCAGCGCACCGGAAAGTGCAAATGTCGCAACCAAATCGCCAAGACATTCGATCATCTTGCCAGGAAGCGAACTCATCAAATCAGTGATTAGATTCTCGGTATTAGTTACACCGTTTACGAGTCCTTCAATCATATATTCGCCATCCTGTTCCGTTTTCTTGGATGGTGAATGGATTTCTGCCTCACTTCTAAACTCTTCGATTGCATCCTTTGCGACATTTCGGAAGGTGTTGTTCAACTCATCTTTCTTGTTGAGGATACCTTCTTCATAGCCCTCAAGCATGTTGGTTCCGTTACCCTTCCAGGTATCGTACCAACTCTTCATTTCCTCATCCGTTTCGGAGAGTACACTTGATAGCGTGCTCTGAGGAACGTAGCGACCATCTTCAATACCTGCACCCAGCTGGAGCATCATGCCGTCTGCCGTCGTGTAGCAGTAATCCGGTGCCTTCTTTAGCTCATCTGCAAATGCTTCATAGAGTTCAATGGCATCTTTTCCTACTACTTGCTTTCCATCAACAAGGATACCGTCCATCTCGTCGATAGCGGTCGCAATGTTGATAATCGACTGACGCATATCAATGGAGTCGGCAGCTGTGTTTAAGCCACCCATATACTCTGTGAGCGCTCCGACCTGAGAGGTCGCATCCATCCAGGCTTGATTGACATCTGTCAACGATGTATTTAACTCATCCTGTGAGTTTCGGCACTGAGCCATCTGCTCCGATAGTGATTCAAGTAAGCCGATGTTCGGCTCTGTTTTAGCCATTTCCTCGTTGTATTGTGCGATTAAGCCATTGTATGTTTCACTTATTGTATTAAGCTCTTTCTGTGCTGACTGTATTCCCACAATCGCTGTTGCTTGTGCTTCGTATGCATCAGCAAGCAAGTTTTGAGCTGCCTGCTTTTTATAGTACTCTTCCGTCTGGTCGACTAATGCTGAAATCTCATCCTTTTGGTCTGTAAAAAGTCCTGTCTGCGTGTTGATGTAGTCGTTTATTTGTGGACAAATCTCGGCCATCATCTCAGCGATATCTTTCATTCTGGCTTCGGCATTTGCACTTTCGCCTGCCTTTTCAGCAAGTGTCTGATACTCTTCCCATAGATCTTTGATTTGTTGCGACTCCGCAATTCCAGCCACATCCAAGGAGTCTTTGATCGTCTTCATCTGGCTCTTGACATTGCTGCTGCATTCGCTCAATGTTTTGCTCAAAGCTTCTACGTCTTCACGGAATGGTCCGTACTTATTTTCTTCGTACTTTGCGCTCGCAAATCCAATAACTGCCAAGGCGAGTGTTGTAAGCCCTGCCGCAATTGTAAGAAGTGGATGTGCAGTTGCTGCCGCAACCAGATTTTTGAGTCCGACTCCGATTTTTGTGAGTGTATTGCCTACGCTTGCATAGAACATGAAAGCGCCTACGCTTACTGCTACTGCTCCGAGAGCCTGGCCAATTGCATTCAGCACAGGAGCAGGAATTAAATCAAGTACACCTGCAAACGTTTTTAAAGCAGCTGCGAACAAATTTACTACCTTTGCAAGTCCATCAGTAATCTTAAAGTTCTTAATAAAATCAATGACTCCCTGACCGATGCCTGTTACCATCTTTGCTAATACCGCATAAAATCTTTCAAATGCACCGTTCAAGAAGTTCCAATCAACTTTGTTATTGAATTTGGTCAGCTCATCAACAAGTTGTGGAATGGCACTACTCATCGTCCATGTTGCCAGCGGGCGCAGGAAGGAGTTATAGAAGTTCATTTTATCCGTCCACTTGAACTTTGCTGGTCCTTGCAATGATGTATAAAACTTGGCAAGCGACGTTTGCAGACGATCCCAGTCAATTTCATTGAGCAAATCATTCGTAATATTAAAAAATCTTGGAAGACCTGCATTATCACTAAGCATCCAGCTTCCCATAGGCTTTAAGAAATTATTCCAAAAGTCTTTGATTGTTCCCCATGTAAAATGCTCAAGTTTCTGAAAGCCTTCGTTGTATAGCTTTTTCATTGCCCGAATGGTGGGGCTTGCAAGCTTTAGCAGCTTATCCAACGATTTGGATAACTTGTCTACTGAATTCTCACCTTCCGCAAGTTTTCCAAAGTTTGTCGCGCCACTACCCAGTCCTGCCAAACCACTTCCACCACCAGATCCACTGCCTCCCGGTTTTGATCCGCTTCCAGATCCACCACCTGAATCGTCACTGGTGTTCGTCTGCTCAGCCAATTTATTGATTTCATCGAATCCCATCAGCGTGCGCATCTCTTTAGCAGCCTTTTTCGCTGCCGCGCCTGCTGCACTTGCATTATCTGCAAGATTTCCAGCCTGATCAGCTGCACTTGCCAGTCCACTTCCAGTATCGCCAGCTGCTGCCGTAGCATCGCTCAAACCACTTGTAAGACTATCTGTAATACCACTACCGCCTTCAGACTTTTTGCCCGTAATCAGTTCTGTGAAGCCCTTAAAGGCCTCTGCCAGTTGCGCAATCTTGCCTAACACAACATTCACAATCTTAATTACTGGAGTAAATAGATTGATCAGGCCTTGGCCAATCGATGCCATAATAGACTGGATCTGTAATGCCATAAGACGGGATTGATTGGCCCATGAGTCTGACGTTCTGGCAAAATCCCCTTGTGCTAAAGAGAGCTGATCAAGTACAAAACGATACCTTAGTGCAACCTTTTCCTGCTCTGTCATGACGGATGTGGTCTTGCCAAATCCTTGTGCCAGCGCATAAGAGTCCAAAGAGGTTTGGGTCATGACAATGCCAATATCTTTTAGGGATTCTGTTTCTCCGGTAAAGACGGATTTTAACTTTGTGTATGCCTCACTCTGATCCAAATTATAGAAGGATGCCACATCACCAGCTAAACCAGTCAGCGCAGTCGACATATCATATGCCTGTTGCTCCGTGAAACCGAAAGCCTTGGCCATGGCTCCGAAGGTTCCTGCATACTGCTTTGCCATGGTCTCAGACAGTCCGAAACTCTTTGCCGCAGACTTAGCAAATGTATCCACTTTTGCAGACATGCTACTAAAAGTGACATCAACGACATTCTGTACCTCTGCCAGATCAGAGCCTAGTTCAATGCATTGTTTGCCAAAGTCTGCCAGTCTTTTTACTGCAAAAGCTCCAGCAAGTGCTGTACCTGCTTTCTTTACAAAGCCAGAAAATCCGCTTGTCCGTTTTCCACTGTCCGAAGTTACTTCTGGCGCGCTAAACTGTTTTGCAAGATAAGATCCGCCTTTTTGAGCTGCATTTTTGCTTACTGCACCAACCTTTTTTGCAAGTCTTAAAAGTTTTTGGGAAATCCCTGCCTCTGCCTGAGATGCATCCTCTTCAATTTGATCAAAGCTTTCTGCAAAAGCTTGTGTTATTTCCTCTGCTGACGTTTTCGCTGACCGTTCAATCAGACTCCACGCTTTCTTCATAGAGTCTGATGCCGAATAGCCCTCTTTTTTGTAAAGAGACGCTATTGATGCCGCTTTTGACTTCATGCTTCTGGTTTGATCGGATAAGATTTCTCGAATTTTAGCATTGCTGCTTTCAACAGCTTCAGTTGCCGCTTTTCCCGCATTTTCAAAGCTTTGTCCTACTTTTTCTTCTACTTCATCACAAGACTTGGCAATCTCAGTGCTTAACTTTTTCCCATCGACAGTCAATTCAAAGCCAATTTTGCCAACACTTGTTGTATCATCTGCCACGCTATCACCTACCTTTTTTATTCAAGGTAGGCACGCGTCGCTACTCTTTGGTGCGACCTATTGGCTCTTGCCCTTGGTAATTAATTTGATTAATTTTTCCGCATCGCGGACACTTGATTTCGCCCTTTACGACCTCTGCCATAAGCAGTGTCTTTCCACACTTTTTACACTTTATCTTCTCAATTTTGATCACCTGCCATTCTGATAAAAGCCTGTTTCATTTGCTCAATGAAATCCATTGTTTCGTCTATTGTTTTTGCCTTTGCACGGTTGCCCATCCACTCTGACCGAATCCGCCTTTGATCAGGCGTGAAGTGTTTTAAGATGTCTTTATCATCTTCCGATCGAATGGATACGATACGGCCAAGCGCCGTGTCTGGACCAATGCCAGTCAACAACTGGCAAAACTCAGCCCACGGCATGTCATGAATTTCTTTTGATAGACGCAGCCCGTACTGTGCCTGAAACGATGATACAATTAAGTCATAATCACCGATCAGGTCGTAATACGGGTCTGATCTTCCCCCTCCGGCTCATCGTCTCCCTGAATCAAGTCCATTGCAGCTTCAATTACACGCTGCAAATCAGCAAAACTCAACTTCTTTTCCTCGATCAACTTCTGACTCTTTGGCGGAAAAATCAAATTATACATCTTAAGCGTATATTGTGCCTGACTCATTCCATTCTCGTTTGACTGGGCATCTTTAAACATGCCCATTATCTTCAGAACCGTTGCTGCATCTGCATTTACTTCAAGTTCTTCTCCCTGAATGATTAAGCACGGATTCTCATCAAGCTCTAATTTCTCCGTAATATCAACTTTTTTTGCCATAATATTCTCCTCCCCTTATGCTGCGTTTACAATTTCTGGTTTGCCATTGCTCTGAACCTCGAATTCGAGCGGTGCAACACCTGTCGAATCGCCCGATCCCACATTGGTAACGTTGATGACCGCATTCTTGAACTTGATAACGGTACCATCCGGGAATGTCCACTGAAAGTTGGCCTCTGCATTGCGACCATTCTTCCATGCCTTACCTGCCACGAAATCATTTCCCGAATCGCCTTTGTTACGCTTGGCTGTAACAGATATAGTAACGCTCTTTGCTGTCATCAGACGTTTTACCCAACCTTCATCCTCAAATGGATGCCACTCCTCAATTCCGTTATCAATCGCCACACCAAAAGTCTCGCAATCTGCGATTGATTCCATATTTTCCTCAGCCGCTGAATCAGATGTGTTAATCTGGAACTGATTCTCATAGCACGGGTATACTCCAGATTTTGTCTCAGCAAATAGCTGGAGATTCATCGGTCTGGTAGTCCCTCTTTCTGTTTTCTCTTTTCTCATATTGTTTTTCCTTTCTGAAAAATCACAGCCGCTTCGATAACCATTTCATAAATACCGGCATCATCAGTGCCTATATCTTGAATTTCGTAAAGCGGCTGAAAAAATTTTATTGTTGCATCATTTATTTTTGCTTCCCTTGTCCTTTTGATCGCTTCAAATAGGTCTGTAGCTGCCTTCTCGGTTTCCCTTGGAGATTTATTCCAATGCACCAGAAGCGTAATGTATCTGGTGCCGTAAGATTCCAGCGCAGGACCACCGATTGCAACCTTGTGCGGATACTGGTGTTTGCTGTTATATACTCCAATGGAGCGATCTTGCTTATCTGGCAGCTTTGCCATATACACGTGATCTGCAAGGTCAAGCGAAGCAATATAATCTCGTACATCTGCCAGTGTCATACGCCTGTTAACCTCCTATAGATCTCTGTGAAAGCCTGTGTGCAAAAGTCTGCATACTTGCCTCCCGGCAGCCAATCCTCATACCATCTGCCCTTTGCGTGCGGATTTGCAGTTTTCTGGAAATCATATTCTGGATGGAAATAGAGACGACGCGCATAAGGTGTGCTTGAAACGATTGTTACTTTGCCTTGATTGCTCTGTGAATAGTCAATAAATGTGCTTTCGTCCTGCAAATGTCCTGTGTCTCGCGGAAAGACTTGCGCTTGTGTAACTTCGGCGTGCAATGCCTCTGCCGTCTGCTCTAATGCTACAACCTGTGCACGCTCCAGAAGGTTGATCTGTGCCATGTTCAGCTTTACTTTCGAACTGACCTTTATCATTCCAACCACACCTCCGTGTAATTAACTGTACCATCTGGATTACGTGCCTTTCGTGCTTCCACAATGCGGCGCTTCATGCCAAACACAGTGGCCTCTCCTCCAGAAATGACTGGCAGTTTCTTGCAAATATCTCCCGGAAACAATGCTGTTCCTGTAATCTGGATCAGCTTTTTTTCAGCTGTTAAAACTGTTTTCGCTTTATCTTGATAGTTGCAATTTCCCGAATATGTTACTGTCGAAAATGGTTCTCCGTATTCATTCAATCCTTCCTGATCGATCTGGATGCTGATTGGCGTCTTGCAAAGCCTTTGGGGAACTAAGCATGGATATCTCATCTCGCCACCTCCTTAGATTGCCAGGCGGCAGCACAAACCAGTTTGGCATAAAAGCGCATATATATCGCGCCGCATAGCAACTCCATGTTCTGTATATATGTTCCAGCTGCTGCCAAACTGGGCTGATACTCCGTTAATACTGTAAGAGGACAAGATCATGTTGATCTCATCCTCATTCTCAGCTTCAAAGTCTGCCTGCTGGCAAACAACCTCTTTGATTATATCCTGCTGAAACGCGGTTAAATGGCTGAACCCCTTAGTGCAAATGCGATTGTATGTCAATGCGTCTACATGCCGTGATGCCTGTCTGAGGGCATTCTGTAGCTTCTCAGGCAGGATACTGCCACTTCCAAGCGTTCCATATTCCTCTGGTGTTACATACGGCGTATACATCAGGCTACCTCAGTGGTATCAACATCAACGTAGATGCTATCAATATTTCCGTCACGACCATTCGGGAAAACGAACACGTCAGATAGGCTACGGTTCTGGTATAAGTAACCATCACCCTTTGTATGTGCGCCAGGATCAAAATAATAGATACTGGAAATCTTTGGTACAATCTTACAGGTCAGACCACATGCAACCAGAACATTAATCTTATGTGCGCCTGTTACACCATCTCCCTTACCTGTAGAAGATTCTGCCTTCTTTTTCATCGGCTGGAAACCACCATTCTCTGGCTCCCAGTCAAATGCATCATAAAAGCGCTCATCATCGATAACTTCCATGATCGGAACGCCATCGATCTCGGTTACTCTGGTCTCAATTCCCAGTCCACCCTCTGCGATCTGAGTCATCTCGATTTTACGTGTAAATTCTGTGGACTGCTCAAGCGCATCCATGATTGCACTGGTAACATACATGATCAAGGCTCCCTGTGCCTTATAGCGTCTAAGCTTACCTTTTGACAAAATGGCTTTCAGCTTGCTATACACCTTTTCTTTTGTGTACTCGGATGCTGCTGTCGAGGAATGATACCCCTCTGTCTTCTGAGCTTTCTGTGCGATCTTTGAGAAAAACAATGCGTCCGTCTCCGGAACGACCTGTGTCTTTTCAAAAACCTCGCTGATATTGTGGATAGATGCGGTTGCGTTGGTCTCGTCCACATCTGCCTTATCTACCAGAAACTCAATATCACGGTCATGTGTCAGGGTGTATGGCACGTCTTTCTGCGCGTACTCACCCACATTCCATCCACCTTTTCTATCGTGGTTCTTGTAACCAGATGTACTCATCTGTGTGAAGTGGAAGCTCTTGGCACCTACCCATCGCACATTGCTGGTTACAAATGGTGAGGTTAAAGTTCCCTGAATAAGGATTTCTAAAAGATCCTTATTCCAGGTCTGTGCATAATTTAAGCTTGGCATATGCTATGCCCTCCTTTCTTAGTTCCAGCGATTCCAACGGTGTGTTGGAACAGCTGATTGATTGTTGTTTGTCTGCTGAGTGTGCTGCGCCGGATTTCCTCCAGTTCCGATCTGTCGAAAGCCTCTGCCAGAAGCTTCCTGCGGCTTTAATGCGGGAACTTCCTCTAACACTTTATTGAGTGCTGCCTGCACTTCCTCTGCATTGATACTTCCGTCTGTTCCTACGGCCTTGCTGAAATCAGCCAGCTTCAGAACATATGGAATCGTTTTGGCATCCACGCCAAGGCTAACAGCTGCAATAGTGGCAGCTGACTCGATCTGAGCCTGCTGTGCCATCTTCTGGGCTGCTGTAAGCTGCGTCTGCGCTTCATTGATCTGACTCTGCATCCCTGCAACATCAGGCTGCTGTGCCGCTTTCTGCTGCTTAAATGCATTGATTGCCTGTTCCACTTCCTGCTGTGAAAGTCCCTGCTGCTTGAAGTATGCTTTCAGTGCGGTGTCCTCTTTAGCTGCCAGTGTGCCGTCAAGCATCTGCTGAATCTTATCATAGTCGATCACCGGATTTGTTGACTGATTCTGTTCCTGCTGTCCCGATGCCTGCTGCTCCTGAGAAGTGTTCGTGTTATCTGCCATGTTACTTGCTCCTTTCCATTTTAAGAGTGTCACTCTATCATCCATTGTCTTCGGTGTCACCGTCCGCGCACCTTTTAGTGCCGTATCGCGTTTGGGCATAAAAATAACACGCATCGCTACGTGCTTATGTTCTGTCGTACTGTTTTGTTTCTCCGCATTTTACACATCTGCAGATATATTTTCTGTTCGCAATATCGTAATGCTTCCGGAATCTGTGTTTGCAGAACTTTCTCCGGATCCAGCGATAGATCTTTTCTACCAGCACTTTCTCACCTCCTTGCACTGGTGCAATTTTTATTCATAGATAATTTCCAGACCATATGCCACTGCTGCATCGTGTTCGATTCTGCATCCTCTGGCATTTTCCCATCCTTTACAGAAATACGCCGCATGACACAGGCTCATATTCTCCAAAGACTTTGCTAAGAAGCAGAGTGGAATCTGCACAACGCCACGTTCCTTCATAGCCTCGTTGCTATACCACTCATCTGTAAAGAGAGTATTTACAACCTCGTAGCCTTTTTCATTTAAAACTTTCATAGCCTTCTCTCTGGTTTCGATGATCTCCTCATCCGTTTTTCCAGCCATCGGCTGACTCAACATTGCTTTTTTCATTTTTTATCCTTTCTTTTTTAAAAATGAGTATAAAAATACCACCGGCCATTATTGACTGGTGGTAGCTACAAGACTATTGCTTTCAGTGCTTTCTTGTATTCAATTTCTAACTTACGTTTAAATTTTTCAATCTCTTCTGGCTTCATTCCCGGTTCTGCTGATGCACAAATGTCTG
>OIXA01003732.1_pt1 | contig 15565 bp, 18 predicted proteins | sample 1587721 | NCBI WGS metagenome assembly OIXA01 (sample SAMEA3888900, study PRJEB22519) | human gut metagenome | biome: human gut; feature: human-associated habitat; material: faeces | place: Denmark | collected 2013 | reverse complement strand
CCCTGGCGTTCATCCTCGTGATTGCAGCCTTGGTTCAGATGGTAGAGATTATCCTCAAGAAGGTTTCTCCTGCACTTTATCAGGCGCTCGGTATCTTCCTGCCTTTGATTACTACCAACTGTGCTGTGCTGGGTGTAGCCATCCTGGTTATCCAGAAGGACTACAATCTCTTGGAGAGTGTGGTTTATGCCTTCTCTACCGCTCTCGGCTTTGCCCTGGCTCTCATCGTCTTTGCCGGCATTCGTGAGCAGCAGGCATTGGTCCGCATTCCTAAGGGTATGCAGGGCGTAGCTATCGTGATGGTTACAGCTGCTCTCCTCAGTCTAGCCTTCATGGGCTTCTCTGGTGTAGACGGTGGTCTGAAGGCTTTGTTTGGATTGGAATAAAAAAGGCTGAATGAATAAAAAAGGCTGAATGAATAAAAAAGCCGATTGAATAAAAAAGAGGCTGGTGTTGTTATCGGTTAACGATGACAGCATCAGCCTCTTATCTTTTCTGGAACTTACATTTTCTTTGTTTCCTTCTCCTTGATATAGCCATGACGGTAAGCATACAGAAGTTCCTTCAGGTCTTCTACCTGTTTACGGAGTTCCTGACCTATATCGGTATCGGCAACCAGCATACGGCGGTTGGACATTTCCACAATCTGGGTGGTACTCTTGATGTCGGTACCTTGCTTGATGGCATCTTCGGTACTGGTAAACGGTTCGTGCTGTACCAGTTGGAAACCACGGGAATGGTATACCAGCGTGTAGCCGGCGATACCCGTCTCGTTGTGGTATGCCTTGGAGAAACCACCGTCTATCACCATCAGCTTGCCGTTTGCCTTGATAGGATTTTCGCCCTTCAGGGTACGTACCGGCACGTGGCCGTTGATGATGTGGCGGTTTGGGCCGGTAACGCCAAACTCATCCATGATATGGTCTATCACCTCCTCGTTGTCGCGCAGGAGGAAGTAATAACCCTTCTCCTCCTTATGGGTCTCCTTGTCAGCCACGAAATAGCGCTCAAAGGTAGCCATCTTGCTCTTGTCAAAGAGCGGACTGTCCGGACCGCACCAGAGATACAGGAAGTAGTCGATGGCATATTCCTTCTCGGCTGGGTCGCTGTCCTGCTGGAAGGCGGTACGAATCTGCATGCCGGTATAGTGCATCAGGTCGCGACCGCTGTATTTATGACCCGGATAGATTTCTACCTCTTTCAAGGAACCATCTGCATTGAGCGGACAGGAAGCATGGAAGAGCAGGTTGTTGTTGAAGATGGCATACATGCAGCCATGCTGCAACATCACCCGGATATGCTTGTGCAGCTTTTCGCAGACTTTGAAAGAGTGGTGCAGTTTCTGCATCAGTATCGTTTCTTCTTCAGAGAGACGGTTTGGGTATTTCGGGTCGATGGTAGGGAAGTTGCAGGAACTCATCTCGTATTCCTTGCCATCGATTTCTACCGTACCCTTTTCATAATTGATGTGTTCGAAGAGGCGTCTGCCGTCCATCTTCCATTCCGGATGCTTCTCGATGAGCTGACCCTCAATCTTGAACTGGATGACGGCTATCGCCTTATGCATCTGTGCTGTGAGTCGGGTAGTCTTGTCGTCAAGACTGGCAGCGCCACCGCTCAGCTTAGGCAGGAACTCGGTGCAAGAATCATCATTGTAGGTCTCCATGGCGAAGGTGGCAAGCGGAATGAGGTTAATGCCGTAGCCTTCCTCTAGGGTAGAGAGATTGGCATAACGCAGGGAGAGGCGGATGACATTGCAGATGCAGGCATCATTGCCCGCAGCAGCACCCATCCACAAAACATCGTGGTTGCCCCACTGGATGTCCCAGCTGTGGTAGCGGCGCATCTTGTCGAGGATGATATGCGCACCCGGACCACGGTCGTAGATATCGCCCAGGATATGCAGCTGGTCGATAGCAAGGCGCTGGATGACATTGGCGATGGCAATGATGAAATCATCGGCACGGCCGGTAGAGATGATGGTATCTACGATGACATTGACGTATGCCGTCTTGTCATGGTCTTCGGTATGCTCGTGGAGCAGTTCCTGGATGATATAGGAGAAATCGCAAGGCAGCGACTTGCGCACCTTGGAACGGGTATACTTGCTGGAAACATCACGGCATACAGCCACCAGGCGGTGGAGCGTGATGTGATACCAGTCATCAATATCCTTCTCGTTGATCTTGACGAGTTCGAGTTTCTGCTCCGGATAATAGATGAGCGAGCAGAGGTCACGTTTCTCCTGTTCGCGCAGGGTAGTGCCGAAGAGTTCGTTCACCTTACGCTTGATGTTACCCGAAGCGTTTTTCAATACATGCAGAAAAGCCTCGTACTCACCGTGGATGTCGGCAAGGAAATGCTCAGTGCCCTTAGGCAGGTTGAGGATAGCCTTGAGATTGATGATCTCAGTGCTGGCTTCTGCTATCGTAGGAAACGATTGCGACAGCAGTTGCAAGTATCTTATGTCTTTTTCAATATCGTACTGTTTCATAATAATTTTGTTTTCTATGAATGTTAAATTCAAAAGATTTCTTCCGCTGATCATTCTGATTCAGTTGCAAAGTTACGTTGAATTCTTGAAAATAAAGAATAAGTAAGCATATTTTTTCAGAATTATTTTGTAGTTTCACTTTTTTGCAGTACTTTTGCAACCATCTAAGCGATAAACGCTAGACACTATCAATTATTCAATCAAAGACTAAGAAGTATGAAACAGACAATTTTGGTAACTGGCGGTACAGGTTTTATCGGTAGTCATACCACAGTAGAATTACAGCAGGCAGGTTACAATGTAGTCATTGTAGACGATCTCTCCAACTCAAAGATTGAGGTTCTCGACGGTATCGAGAAGATCACAGGTATTCGTCCTGCTTTCGAGAAAGTAGACTTGCGTGACAAGGAAGCAACAGAGGCTATTTTCCAGAAGTATCCTGAAATCCAGGGTATCATCCATTTCGCTGCCAGCAAGGCAGTAGGCGAGAGCGTTCAGAAACCTCTGATGTATTATCGTAACAATGTAGTATCGCTCATCAACCTGCTGGAGTTGATGCCAAAATATAATGTCAAGGGTATCATCTTCTCTTCTTCTTGCACCGTTTACGGTCAGCCAAAGCCAGAGAACCTTCCTGTTACTGAGGAGGCTCCTCACCAGAAGGCTACCTCTCCTTACGGTAATACTAAGGAAATCAACGAGCAGATCATTGCCGACTATATCCACAGCGGTGCCAACATCAAGAGCATCGTGCTGAGATACTTCAACCCAATCGGTGCACACCCATCTGCAGAAATCGGTGAGTTGCCTAACGGCGTGCCAAACAACCTGATTCCTTACGTTACTCAGACCGCTATGGGCATCCGCAAGGAGTTGACCATCTTCGGTAACGACTATGATACTCCAGACGGAACCTGCATCCGCGACTATATCTATGTAGTAGACCTTGCCAAGGCTCACGTTTGCGCTATGGCTCGTGTACTTGACAAGGAGACAGAGCCTATCGAGTACTTCAACATTGGTACAGGCAACGGTAATTCAACCCTCGAAATCGTAGAGACCTTCGAGAAGGCTACCGGTGTGAAGCTGAATTGGAAGTATGGTCCTCGCCGTGAGGGTGATATCGAGAAGATCTGGGGCGACTGCACCAAGGCAAACAAGGTATTGGGCTGGAAGGCAGAAGCTAATCTTTCTGACGTCCTGGCTTCTGCATGGAAGTGGCAGCAGAAACTCCGTGAAGACGGTATCATGTAATCATGATGAAATCATATTGCCTGTTAGGTTAAAAATATAAAAATAATAGGAACTTTACCAGCTATATGTTGGAAGGTTCCTATTTTTTGTATACCTTTGCAGAAAGAATTTTACGTAAAATCATTATATAAGGAATCACAATATGAAGAAAACTATACTTTCTATGATAACATTGGCTGCAATGATGATGGCAGCACCTACCCAGGTGCTGGCAGGAACCAGTGCTGTGGAAATGATAGACCTGGAAGCACAGGACATTGCCGTAAGCTATACCAATGGCGTGATGCATATCACGGGTGCCAACGGGCTGGTAGTTAAGGTTTATAACCTGGCTGGCATCGTTGTCAAATCCTTTATGGTAGAAGGTCAGGACAAGCGCATCTCCATGCCTTTGTCGGATGGTATCTATATTATTAAAGTAGGTCCATCGTTTACACGTAAAATTACTGTCAATCGTAGGTAAAAGTGAAGTTATTGAGATTTTTACCCCTGTTGCTCGGTTTGATGATGATGGGGTGTAAGGATTCGCAACCCAATAGCAACAGGCTGTTGACGTTAGAATACTATCAGGATTTTAACGAGAAGGCGTATGCTGTCAATTCTAAAGTGATTCGAGGATTGATGGATAGCCTCATGCAGCAGGATAAAGACCGTCTTGTTGCCGACCTCCATACTCGGAAATATTATCAGCACCGTGGCGGCTTCCTGTGGATTGACCGTCATGGTATAGATCATCGTGCCGATTCGCTGCTCTCGTTTCTGAAAACTGTAGATGAATTCGGATTCAATAAGCGACGCTTTTTTGTGGATGAGATTGCGGAAGACATCGAACGGCTCAGAACCCTGCACCTGGACAGACAGCAGAACCAGGTGAACAGGGTGATGGCTAGATTGGAGTACCGGCTTACCAAATCGTATCTGAGATACGTTGCCGGTCAGCGCTTTGGTTATATGAATCCCAGCTTCGTGCTGAACCGCCTGGATACGGTGGCTCCTAATCCCTATGATACCATCAAGCAACCGGTAAGATTCAGGGAGCTCTTTGATGTGAAGATGGAACATCCTGATGATTCGTTCTTTGCCCAGGCGATGGAAAGAATCGGTATGGGAACAGATTCGCTTACCGCATTCCTGAAATCAGTACAGCCGGAAAATCCGTTCTACCGCGTATTCAAGGAAAAACTGAACAGGGGAGGACTTTCCAAAGGAGAGCGTGACCGGGTGCTGGTGAATATGGAAAGGAGCAGATGGAGACAGAAGGACAATATCTGGAACCATCAGAAATATGTTGTGGTCAATATCCCGGCTTACCAGCTGATGGCGGTAGACGGGCAGGATACGCTCACCATGCGTATCGGCTGCGGATCGCTCAAGACCAAGACCCCATTGCTCAACAGCCATATCAAGAGAATGGATATCAATCCGAAATGGTTTGTGCCACGCAGCATCATTCTTCACGATATGGCCCGCCATGCCGGAAACCCAGGCTATTTCCTGGCACGTAACTACTATGTGAGGGATGTGAAGACCGGCGAGGAGGTGGATCTGCATCGGGTGACGAGAGCCATGCTGGTTTCTGGTGCCTATGGAGTGGTGCAGCGCGGAGGAAAGGGCAATGCCCTGGGACGCATCATCTTCCGATTCGACAACAACTTCTCGGTCTATCTGCATGATACCAGCAGCAGGGGAGTCTTTGAAAGAGAGGAGAGGGGAGTATCGCATGGATGTATCAGAATAGAGAAGCCTTACGATTTTGCAGTATTCCTCCTGGCAGAAAAGAACCGGAAGTTGATGGATAAAATCAAGTATTCGATGACGGACGACTCGCTGAGCAACCGCAAGATGGTGGTGAATGGCGTGAAGGTGAAGCCGGAGGTGCCTCTCTTCATCACCTACTATACGCTCTATCCGCTGGCAGGTGGACGCACGAGGGAATATCCTGACGTTTACGGATATGACAAGGTGATATGGGAGCATCTGAAGAAATATTTATAAGAAAATAAATCTTAATTATGATCAAAGATAAAGAACTTTTGGAAATGTTGAGCGATCCGAAGACGCAACGGGCAGGATTCGCTGTGCTGGTGAGTCAGTACAGCGAGACGTTGTATTGGAAGATTCGCAACATCGTACTCAATCATGACGATGCCGATGACATTTTACAGAATGTCTTTATCAAGGCATGGACCAATCTGGCAACCTTTCAGGGTAAGTCATCCCTGTCCACCTGGCTTTACCGCATCGCCATCAACGAATCCCTGGATTTCCTCAGAAAGAAGAAGCAGTCCACGCAGGTGAGTGCGGATGATGAACCCGGCATCGCTTCACGCTTGCTTGCCGATGAATATTTCGACGGGGATGAGATCCAGGTACATCTGCAGGAAGCCGTAGCCCTGTTGCCCGATGTGCAGCGCACGGTGTTCACCCTGAAGTATTTCGACAACATGAAATATTCTGAGATAAGCAAGATCCTCTCTACCAGCGAAGGCGCCTTGAAGGCATCTTACCATCTGGCAGTGAAGAAAATAACAGAATTCTTGCAGAAATATTAAACCTTTTGAGGTTGAATCCGTCAATAATAAAAAAGAAGGAAAGGTAGTAGTATATGACAAGAGAAGAAAACATATTGAAAGAACGTTTTGGCAAGGAGAATCCCTTCAAGGTTCCTGATGGTTACTTCGATCATCTCACCGAGAGAATCATGGAGAAATTGCCGGAACAGGAGATTCGTGTCATCGACATACGCAGCCGTCAGACGCTCTGGCAGAAGTTGCCATTGCGCAAGATAGCTGCTGCCGTTGCTGTCGTGGCGCTGCTGGGCGGCGGCTCGTTCTGGGCTTGGCAGCATGAAGGCAACAGCAAGGGGGTGGCTCATGTGAAGCAGAATGAACAGAAAACTGTGGCCAGTGAGGAAGCCGCCTTCAATGAGATGGCAGACTATGCGATGATAGACAATGAGACTATCTATGCATCATTGATGACAGAGAACTAAGATAGTAACGTTTAGGTTACGGAATCAGATGAAATAAACAATAATTAAAGATATGAAATGGAATTTCCAACATAGAATCATCATTTTGATGGTCATGCTGCTGATGGGCATCACTGGCATTCAGGCTCAGCATGGCAGAAAGCATGCTGCATTCGACCCTAAGAAGTTTCAGGTGGAACTGGAGCAGTATATCACAACCAATGCTGCCCTGACACCTGGAGAGGCTGCCAGATTCTTCCCCATGTATCGGCAGATGGGCAAGAAGATGCGTATGCTTTTCGATGAGATGCGCCGGTACAGACACATCAATCCTAAGGACAACGAGGCGTGCGAAGCGGCTATCCGCCGACAGGATGAGATAGACATCCAGCTGAAACAGCTGCAGCAGGAATATCATGCAAGATTCTTGACCGTGCTGCCTGCCTATAAGGTGCTCAGCGTTATCAAGGCAGAGGAGAAATTCCACAGACAGGCATTCCGCAGGATGCACAAATAATATTTCGTCTTGGATAGAAATAAGATTCCTGCAAGATGCACAAATGGGCAGGAATGATGCAAATTGATAGTTGGTTTATAATAGAATAAGGTCGCGAAGGTATTATTTTATAATATTTTCGCGTTTTTTTTTTGTTTTCTCCTCTTTTTGTCGTAACTTTGCACATTGTAGTAAATAAATATATATAATATAAAGGTATGTACAGAAGTAATACTTGTGGAGAGCTTCGTCTCTCTGATGCAGGCAAAGAGGTAACTCTTGCCGGATGGGTACAGCGCACAAGAAAGATGGGTGGTATGACATTCGTTGACTTGCGCGACCGTTATGGTATCACACAGTTGGTCTTCAATGAGGCCGATAACAAGGACTTGTGCGATGCAGCTAATAAGCTGGGTCGTGAATACTGCATCCAGATTAAGGGTACAGTAAGCGAGCGACAGAGCAAGAATCCTAAGATGGATACCGGTGATATTGAAATCCTGGTGAAGGAACTTAACGTGCTCTCTAAGAGCCAGACTCCTCCTTTCACTATCGAAGATAATACTGATGGTGGTGATGATATCCGTATGAAGTATCGTTACCTCGACTTGCGTCGCCCTGCCGTACGCAAGAACCTGGAGTTGCGCCATCGTATGTGCATCCTCATCCGTAACTTCCTCGACAGCCAGAACTTCATGGAGGTTGAGACTCCTATCCTCATCGGTAGTACTCCAGAGGGTGCCCGCGACTTCGTGGTTCCTTCCCGTATGAACCCAGGACAGTTCTATGCACTTCCTCAGAGCCCTCAGACCCTGAAGCAGCTTCTGATGGTAGCTGGTTTCGACCGCTACTTCCAGATTGCCAAGTGCTTCCGTGATGAGGACCTCCGTGCTGACCGTCAGCCAGAGTTTACACAGATTGACTGCGAGATGAGTTTCGTAGACCAGGATGATGTCATCAATCTTTTCGAAGAGATGGCACGCCACCTGTTTAAGGAAATCCGTGGCGTAGAATTGCCTAAGCTGGAGCAGATGACATGGCATGATGCTATGCGCCGCTTCGGTAGCGACAAGCCAGACTTGCGCTTCGGCATGGAGTTTGTAGAACTCAAGGAAGCTTTCAAGGGCAAGGGAATCTTCGCCGTATTCGATGAGGCTAAGTATATCGGTGGTATCTGCGTTCCTGGATGCGCTGACTATAGCCGCAAGCAGCTTAATGAACTGACCGATTTCGTGAAGCGTCCACAGGTAGGTGCCAAGGGATTGGTTTACATCAAGTATAATGCTGATGGTACTATCAAGAGTAGCATCGATAAGTTCTATACTCCAGAGGAATTGGCTGAGATCAAGACCGTGATGGGTGCCAAGGATGGCGACCTGGTATTGATCCTGAGTGGCGACAATGCCAACAAGACCCGTATCCAGCTCTGCTCTCTGCGTCTTGAAATGGGTGAGCGTCTTGGTTTGCGCGACAAGAACGTATTCAAGTGTCTCTGGATTATTGACTTCCCTCTCTTCGAGTGGAGCGACGAGGAGCAGCGCCTGATGGCTACCCACCATCCATTCACCATGCCAAATCCAGACGATATCCCATTGCTCGATGAGCATCCAGAGCAGGTTCGTGCCAAGGCATACGACTTTGTCTGCAACGGTATCGAAGTGGGTGGAGGTTCTCTCCGTATCCACGACACCCAGTTGCAGGAGAAGATGTTCGAGGTTCTCGGCTTCACACCAGAGCGTGCTGAGGCTCAGTTCGGCTTCCTGATGAATGCCTTCAAGTATGGAGCACCACCTCACGCAGGTCTTGCTTTCGGTCTCGACCGCTTCGTCAGCATCTTGGCAGGTCTCGACAGCATTCGCGACTGTATCGCATTCCCTAAGAACAATTCCGGCCGCGATGTGATGCTTGATGCACCATCAGAGTTGGATCCAAAACAGCTCGATGAGTTGGAAATCAAGTTAGACTTAAAGGATTAATATTTTAGCTAAATCGCTGAATATAAGCAAAAAAGCGTAGCATTATCTTGATGTAAGTCAAGAAATGCTGCGCTTTTATTTATTATACGTCATTTTTTTCAATAAAAAGTTGATAATCTGAAAAAAATGTTATAAATTTGCAGTACAAAATAAAAGATAACGCTGAAAGGTGTTAAAAAATGACTAAAGCAAGGGCATCATCAGATGCTTCCTTCAAAAGGAAGTGAAGCATCAAGTGGTGCTTATATAGAGACTATAATTATTTTACTAAAATCATGGTAGAAAAGAAATCAACAACAAAGACAGCTGCCACAAAGAAGACAGCTACAAAGAAGGCTCCAGTTGCAAAGAAGACAACTGTTGCAAAGAAGGACGTTCTTTACTTGAACGCAGAAAACGCTGGCTTCCGTGCTGGTGATGTTTATCAGGCTCTTGCTGCTGCAGAGAAGCCTCAGACAGTTGCAGAGATTGCTAAGGCTGCTGGTATCAGCACAGAGGAAACTATCCTCGGTCTCGGTTGGCTCTTCAAAGAGGGTAAGATTAAGGACGAGGACAACAAGGTTGCTCTCGCTTAAATAAGAAATCTCAAGGAGCCGCGGTTTTCTTTTCAGGAGAATGCCGCGGCTCTTTCTGTCTCTAGTCTTTCTTTTTCTTTGTTCTTTATCTTTGTTTTGACTTAAAAACTTTATTATTACAGTAACCATGTCTATAGATCAGGAGATATTCAGAGTGTTGATGGCTGCGGGCAGCAATGGTCTCAAACTTGAGAAGATTGCCCGTCATGTTTATAATTCATGTAATTCAATCTTTACACCATTGAATTATAAGGATGTGCATGCCTATGTCACACAGTATCTCACCCGTTGCGCCAAAGACCCAGGTTCGCTTATTGAGAAAGGCAAGGGGTATGGTGTTTATCATATCAATTTCAAGTCGGTTCAGGTTCAGCAGCTCATGCTCGACTTCTCTTCTTCTGCCACGGCTGGCATCAATAACGAGGAGGATAATTCCGGTTCCGACAGCGGAAATGGCTACGTTTGCAACGATCTCTTTGGCGATAATCTGTAAATAGCAAGAAAAAATATATTTCATTTCGGGGGGAATTCCATGTTGGTTCGTATTATATAAAGAAAGAACAATTTAATTATAATAAACATATAAAATGAACTAATTATGGCTAGAAGATATTTATTAGGCTTTGATGTAGGTTCCAGTTCGGTAAAGGCATCTCTTACCGATGTAGACAACGGTGAAATTGTAGCGTCTGCGTTTTATCCAGACCATGAGGCGCCTATCATGGCGGTGAAGGCTGGATGGGCTGAGCAGGATCCACAGATGTGGTGGGATAATGCCAAGCTGGCGCTGAAGAAAATCATGACTGAATGCGGTGCCAAGGGTGAGGATATCCTCGCTATCGGTATCTCTTATCAGATGCACGGATTGGTTTGCGTTGACAAGAACCAGCAGGTGTTGCGCCCATCTATCATCTGGTGCGACTCCCGTGCCGTACCTTATGGCGAGAAGGCTTTCCGTGAACTGGGAGAAGACCTCTGCTTGCGCAATCTGCTCAACTCTCCTGGCAACTTTACTGCCTCTAAGCTGGCATGGGTGAAGGAGAACGAGCCAGAGCTCTTCGACAAGATTGATAAGATCATGCTCCCAGGCGATTATCTCGCCATGAAACTTTCCGGTGAGGTGAAGACTACCATCAGCGGTCTTTCTGAGGGTATGATGTGGGACTTTACAGCCAAGAAGCCTGCCAAGTTCCTGTTCGATTACTTCGGATTTGATGAGAGTATGATTGCCGACATCGCTCCTACATTCTCTGTACAGAGCGTAGTCTGCAAGGCTGCTGCTGATGAACTCGGACTCAAGGAGGGTACTCCTATCTCTTACCGTGCCGGCGACCAGCCTAACAATGCTGTCAGCCTCAATGTATTCAACCCTGGTGAAATCGCAAGTACAGCGGGTACATCTGGCGTGGTCTACGGTGTGCTCGGTGATGTGAACTACGATCCTAAGAGTCGCGTGAATACCTTCGCACATGTCAACTATACCACAGAGCTTGACCGTCTCGGCGTATTGCTCTGCATCAATGGTACCGGCATCCTGAATGCCTGGGTTCATCGCAATGTTACTCCAGATGTCAGCTATGCTGATATGAATGACCTGGCTGCCGGTGTGCCAATCGGTAGCGACGGCGTGAAGATTATCCCATTCGGAAATGGTGCTGAGCGTGTATTGGAGAACAGAGAGGTGGGCTGCTCCATCCGTGGCTTGAGCTTCACCAAGCACAACCGTGCCCACATCGTACGTGCAGCTCAGGAGGGTATCGTATTCAGCTTCTGCTATGGTATGGAAATCATGCAGCAGATGGGTATGGACATCAAGAAAATCCACGCCGGTAAGGCTAACATGTTCCTCAGCCCATTGTTCAGAGATACATTGGCTGGCGTAAGTGGAGCCACCATCGAACTCTATGAGACAGATGGTAGTGCCGGTGCTGCCAAGGGTGCTGGTATCGGTGCCGGTATCTACAAGGACCATGATGAGGCATTTGCAACCCTGAAGAAGTTGGCTGTTATCGAACCGGATGAGGCTAACCGCCAGGCTTATCTCGCAGCTTATGCCAACTGGAAGGCAGAATTGGCAAAGCTCTAAACGGGCTTTTGCTGAAAATCATGATCATGTAAATCAGTCTTTAGGGATTGAAATCAGTCTTTTTTGATATAAATCAGTCAGAAAATGACAAATAATAAAGGATGGAAGTTTTTTCCATCCTTTTTTTTCGTTTATACAGATAATTTTTAGTACCTTTGCCCATTATTAAAATATATTTTTAAATTATGGCTCATAAAAATAATCATTTAGTAATAATGGCAGGTGGAGTAGGCAGTAGATTCTGGCCTATGAGTACCATTGAAAAGCCAAAGCAATTTATCGATGTTCTAGGAACGGGACGTACGCTGTTGCAACTCACCTTCGACCGTTTTGAAGGTATTTGTGACCCGGAAAACGTGTGGGTTGTCACCAACAAGAAATATGCAGCATTGGTTCATGAGCAGTTGCCTGAGATACCGGAGAGTAACATCCTTCAGGAACCTTGCCGCAGAAATACGGCTCCTTGCATCGCTTATATCAGTTGGCGCATCAAGGAGAAGGATGCACATGCCAATATCGTGGTAACACCATCCGACCATATTGTTACTAATGGTAATGAGTTCAGAAGAGTGATTGCTTCTGCCATGAAATTTACCAGCGAGACCGACAGTATCGTGACGCTCGGTATGAAGCCCAACCGTCCGGAGACAGGCTACGGTTATATTCAGGCAGATTTGACTACTCCTTCGGCAAGAAACAAGGAAATATTCCGTGTAGACCAGTTTAGGGAGAAGCCTGATCTGGCAACGGCAACAGAATATATCAAGGATAAGAGTTTCTTCTGGAATGCGGGCATCTTCGTGATGAGTGCTGCCACCATCGTGAATGCTTTCCGCGTTTATCAGCCTGCCATCGCCAAGATTTTCGAGAGCATGAGAAGCATCTATGGCACCGACAAGGAGCAGGAAGAGATAGATCTCCGTTATCCTGAATGTGAGAGTATCTCGGTAGACTATGCCATCATGGAGAAGGCAGAGGAGATTTTCGTGATGCCAGCCGATTTCGGTTGGAGTGATTTGGGCACATGGGGCAGTCTGCTGGCTCAGAGCCGCAAGGACCTCAACGGCAATGCCCTGATTGGCAAAAACATCGAGATGATAGAATCAAAGAACAACATCATCCATACGATGAACGAGAAGAAGGTGGTTATCCAGGGACTCGACGGCTATATCGTAGCTGAGGAAGACGGAACGCTTCTCATCTGCAAGCTCTCTGAGGAACAGCGCATCAAGATTTTCTCAGGAAGCGAAAAATAGAATCAGAATATTACTTTACGATTAATGATAAAAAAAAGAAGGCAATCAAAAGTGATTAAGTTCACTTGAGATTGCCTTCTTGCTTTGTGGACCACCTCTTGCTTCTCTTTTACCATCTTGTTATCTCCTTCCATCTGTACATTGATTTCAGCGTTCTATGCTATTTTCTTTCAGATTTTCTTGCGATTTCCAATCTTTCTTTGTAACTTTGCATCATCTTTACATAAAAAACGTGGAACTTTAAAAGCGAAAGAAATATGGAGGAAAAGAAATATCATATCGAGGAATCGGAGATAGTAGGGGATAAGGTATGTGAGCCATCGCCTGCTTATCGTTCTATGGCATCATCAGCTTCATCAGTATCATCCGTATCATGGGATGAGGCTTACGACACCGATTCCTATCCTATGGGGCGCTCGCTGGAGCAGGTGATGGAGCATTGCGCAGAGGTTGAGAAATACTTGGATGATCCAGACCATTGGATTTCCATAGATGAATTTGAAGCGCAGATGCGAAAGGCAATACCGGGATGGAAATAGTGGAAATTAAAGTTGAAAGGCTTTTTCTTGTAGAATTTCGAAAGTGTGTGGCATATGCATTCTCTGAATTTGGAAGGAAAACGGTGAAGAATTGGAATGCTGAGTATGAGAAAATTAGGCATCGCTTGGAAATGATGCCTACCGGCTATCCTTTTGTTCCTGAATTGCAGAAATGGCAAAAGTATCGTGGTGCAATCATCATGAAGAACTTCAAGATTATCTATTTCTATGATGAAGATTCAAATCTTGTTAGAATTGTGGATCTCTGGGATATGCGCCAAGATCCTCGTAAGCTGAACATGCGAGCCAGGAGAATAGAAAGAAAGAATTATCATTAGAACTTTAAAATCCGCTAGGCGTCCTGCCGGATTTGCAATCCGGCATAAAAAATGTTCGACCATTTAGGGCATTGCGGATTTGTAATCCGCCTCACCTGGATGGGCAAAAAAGGATTTGCAATCTTGCTTGCTGCGGATTGCAAATCCGCAGAGCCTAAATAGGTTAGGTCATTTTTTGACGACGGATTGCAAATCCGTCGAAACTAAATCGGAGGATGGTCTTTCGAAAAAGGAGAAGAAGGAATTAAGCGAAGAGGAGAAGGAAGTAAAGAGCAAGCGCAAGATGATACAGGAGAAACTCATCAAGTTTGCCACTCGTATTCCTATCTTTATGTATCTTACGGATTATCGTGAGCGCAGTCTTCGGGATGTCATCATGCAGCTGGAGCCTGGTCTTTTTGCCAAGGTTACGGGTTTGACCAAGAAGGATTTTGAGTTGCTGGTGAACCTTGGAGTATTTAATGAGGCGTTGATGAACGATGCCGTCTTCAAGTTCAAGCGCTACGAGGACAGCAGTCTTACCTATATGGGCATTAACCGTCATAAGGAGGATGAGAAAGTGGGCTTGTGGAGCACCACGATTTCCAGGGAAGAACTTTATAGTGAATGAATCTAGATGATAAAGAAAGCCAGCCTTTTCGCAGGAGAAGGCTGGCTTAGTTGTTTTATGGTTCTTCTGTATTTTATAACCACCCCCAGTCCCTCCAATCGGCTTTGGAGGCAATGCTGGTGGTTTTCCACCACGAACCGAGAAGGAAGGCAGTGAATGATACCCCAAAGATGGCAGCACAGACATAGCTGGCTTCTCCGTAGCCGGTAATGGCAAGGATGAGTCCAATGACAAGACTGAGGATGCTGACCACCAGGCAGAAAAGCACGCTGAAGGCATAGAGACTACTTGTCTCATACTCCTTCTCGTTTTCTTTCTCCCTTACTATCTTCTGTCTTTCAGGGCTTCCTGCTTTTGGCAGTGCACCATATATTCCGCAGAGTAAGATACCAAACAGGCAGAGGAATATCCCCACCAGCGGGTGACTGAGCCTATCCATGAAGCACAATATCAACATGAGTGAGATCATAAACCCCACCAGACCTATTACAGCAGTCTTATCCCAAGATTCTTTCATAATGATTGGTTTAATCAGAACAACATTCTCTTCTATGTGTGCAAAGATATAAAATATTCCTGAGATATGCTTCTTTTTTGATGCAGAAAATGGTATTTTCTTGCAAATTTTCTTGCGATTTCCAATCTTTCTTCGTACCTTTGCCACTTGATGGGTGAGAAATCTAATTTTATTGAGGGTTCGGAATCATCCGGAAGTTAAAAACGTGGAACTTTAATAGCGAAAGAATTATGGAGGAAAAGAAATATCATATCGAGGAATCGGAGATTGCAGGGGATAAGGTCTGTGAGCCATCGCCAGCCTATGCATCTGTTGCATCAGAGTCTGTATCTCATCACGTGATTGATTCTGGGATAGAGCAGAAAGATGAAATTCCTGTTCTTAAAAATCATTTTAGCTATGAGGGTCTTTTGGATAGTATCGATTATTGTGAAACCATTAAGGATGATCCTT
>OIXA01003724.1_pt1 | contig 15603 bp, 8 predicted proteins | sample 1587721 | NCBI WGS metagenome assembly OIXA01 (sample SAMEA3888900, study PRJEB22519) | human gut metagenome | biome: human gut; feature: human-associated habitat; material: faeces | place: Denmark | collected 2013 | reverse complement strand
GAAGAGGCGAGTTTAGGCGAAGGGCGGCTAACAGGCGAGCGAACCGAACAGGAAACGCAGCGTGTCAGGAGATTGTTTTCGAATCATCATGGCGTTATATTTTTTTAAATCATTTCTATGGCGTTCATTTGCACATTTTAAAACCTCCGCAGATTTTGATTTACACAAAAGCGGCACGCAAATTTCTTCGCGTGCCGTTTTCTTATGCTTTCAGATTATACTTTTTACAGTAGCATCTTACTTTTGTTTTTATTTTTCTGCTGCTGTCTGCAGGATCACTGCTGCGTCCAGGGTATCTGCCACGCCGTCGCCGTTTACATCTGCACTTGCTGTTGCGTCTGCATCCAGGCTTGTAAGTTCTGCACTTGCTGCCAGGACAGATACGCTGTCGCTTGTTGTGACTGCACCGTCGCCGTTTACGTCACCGAGGAGACGGGCTGCTGCGATCTTCAGTGTCAGGCTCTTAACTGCTGCATTGATCTCACTCTGTACTGCATCTGCATTGTCATATACATTCTGTGCATCTGCTTTTACTGTTGCCAGTCCGTCGATCGTGGATGCTACGTACGCATCTGTATCTGCAAGGATTACAGCTGCTTTTTCCAGCATAGCTTTCAGGGCTGCTTTGTTGCCTTTCATTTCAAGGTTTGTGATCGCATCGATCAGTTCTTCGTATGCACCTGCGATTGCTGCTTCGTCACCGTTTTCCAGGGCATCTTTTGCTTTGCTGATCGCATCGTTCAGTTTAGCGATGGAATCACTTGTGTAGTTGCCGTCTGTCAATTTTTCTGCTGCGTCTGCCAGTTTTTTCAGGGAAGCTCTGTCTGCGTTTTCTACCAGTTTGGACAGTTCAGCCAGAACTGCGTCTGCTGCTGCATCGATTTCAGACTGACTTGCGTCTGCTTTTGCCAGAACTGCTTTTCCTGCGTCTGCTGCTGCTTTCAGTGCATCTACGGATTCATAGTTATCTGCATCTGCAAGGATTGCTTCTGCTGCTTCGATTGCTGTCTCAAGGTGCAGTTTCTGTACGCCGTATTCCAGGTTTCCAAGTGCTTCGATGATGCCGTTTACGGCTGCATCGATCTCTGCCTGGGCTGCGTCTGCTTTTGCTACTACGTCTTTTGCTGCTGCTACTGCATCTTCCAGTGCTTTCCAGCTGTCTGCTGTATACTCGGAAGAATCAAGGTCTTTTACGGTGTTGATCAGTTTCTGCAGGCCTTTGTCTGCAAGTGTGCTCTGTACAGCGTCTTTTGAATGAGAAGTAATGGTCTTCAGGATGTTTGCATATTTGTCATTCAGGGACTGTGCTGTGAAACCGTGTGCTTTTGCAAACTCTGTAGAATCCATGATAAAGTTACAGATATTGATGGCTGCTTTCTGAAGATCGCCAATGGAGATCACCTGTTCAGAGGAAACTTCTGCATCCCTGCTCACTTTGTAAGCAACGGTTGTATTTCTGCTTCCTACTGTTACGGTTGCATAACCCTGTTCAACCAGTTCTGCAATTTTTCCATTCAGTGCAACATTTTGGGCTACTGTTGTAGAAACTGTCATAGTTCCATTCAGATCCAGTTTATATCCGCCGAAGTTTGGAACTTCTTCCGGAACAGTAATCAGGTTACCTGTTCCGTCATCAACCTGTTTGTAACGTGTTTCCATATTTACATAGCCATCTTTTGTCCAATCCGGTTCACTGATGAAAGCTTTCAGGATCTGGGATGCACCTTTGCCCGGGCAAACAAGGTCGTTGCCTGCATGCATTTCATACATCGGTACGGACTGTCCGCCGCCCCAGTCTGTCATGATCATTCCCTGGAATCCCCATTCGTCTCTTGCGAATGCGGTACACAGATCATAATCATCGGCTGCCGGTCTGCCGTTGTTCTGGTTGTAAGAGGTCATGATCGCCATCGGCTGTGCCTGTTTTACAACTGCTTCAAAACCTTTGAGGTAGATTTCACGGATTGCTCTTTCAGAAACGGTGTTATTTTCGCTGTTTCTGTTTGTTTCCTGAGAGTTCAGTGCATAATGTTTGATAGTAACGCCAACACCTTTATTGGACTGTACGCCAAGGGTTGCAGCTGTACCTGTAATACCTACAACTACCGGATCCTCTGAATAGTACTCAAAGTTACGTCCGCACAGTGCGTTTCTGTGGATGTTCATACCAGGTGCCAGCCAGCATCCGATACCGAACTCTTCCATCTCTTCGCCAACGCCTTCGCCGTAAGCGTAGATCTGATCGGTATCCCAAGTCTGTGCAAGCAATGTACCGATCGGCCATGCGGTTGCATACTGGTAATAGGTCTGATCGCCATCTTTGTATTTCTGTGTAATACGAAGACCTGCAGGTCCGTCAGACAGGTTTACAGGGGTGATGCCTTTTGTATCGTTTCTCCAGGTAGATCCTGCCACACCTTTAACGGTTGCATCACCTGAATGACCGTTCACCAGTTCTGCCAGTTCTTCCAGTGACAGTGCAGATACAAACTGTTCAATACTGAGCTTCTTAAGTTTAACGTCCATCAGCGTCGCTTTGCTGAAATCACCGTCAAATTTTTTAACGTGCTCGTTGTATGTTACTGTATAGTCGGAGCTGTTTGCATTTCCTTTTTCAACACGGCTGATCTCGCCTGTTGCTCCGTCTTTGTTTTCTGCGATCAGATATTCTGTCTGCGTTGTATCCGATACGTATACATCGACATCTTCGTTTTCTTTGATGATTTCCGGTGCTTTGTAACCTGTGAAATCAACTGCGATCGTGGATGCTGCTGCGATCTCATCTGCTTCACCGTCGTATGTGATCGGTGTTGCACCTTCGGTTGTCATCGGCTCGAGTGTCGGATATTTCTCATCATCTGCAACGTTCGGATTATCTTTTACCGGAACCATCAAGTTGCTGTACTGTTCTGTGATCGTATCTTCTGCCACGTTAATCTTACCTGCTACGTGTGTGTTTCTGGAAGAATTACCGACACGGATGATGTAATCGCCGTCCTCCATCACGTATGCTGCCTTGTCTGTATCGTAAGATCCCATCTCTGTGGTATCGTATGTGATCGTCAGTACCTGGGATTCACCAGGTGCCAGCTCGTCTGTCTTTGCATATCCTGCCAGTTCCTGATACGGTTTGTCCAGATTGCCTTCCGGAGCTGAGAAGTAAACTTCTGCAACTTCCTTGCCGGATACGGTACCTGTATTCTTAACTTTTACTTTAACAGTTACTTTATCTTTGTCTGCTGTTACAGACTGTGTCTGCATTGCGAATGTAGTATAAGATCCGCCATAACCAAATTCATAGGAAACATCTTTGCCGAACGTATCATAATAACGATATCCTACGAAAATATCATCGTTATACAATTCCTGTGCATTATTTCCATCCTCATTTGCAAATCCTGCACTGGATGGGTTGTCATCAAAATTAACCGGCCAGGTATCTGTTAATTTACCGGATGGATTTACGGTTCCGTTTAATACTTCTACCAGTGCATCACCGCCGGTCATACCTGCCTGAGACATCAGGAGCATGGAATCCAGCCCATTGATCTCACTGAAGAACTTAGTATCAATGATTCCGCCTACGTTCAGGACAACAACTACGTTATCAAATGTTTTTCCAAGCAGTTCCAGATTGGCCCGCTCATCATCCGATAAGAGATAATCACCTTTTCCGGAAGAACGATCTGATGATTCACCTGAGTTACGTGCAATAACATAAATAGCAGTATCTGTCTGATCTGCAGCTGCCTTGATCTGCTCTACGGCACCTTCGGTCTGCTCATAAATCGGTTCATTTACCCATTTGTAGCTCCAGCCCTGGCTTGTTCCGCCGCCATTTGCCGTCCATCTTTCATGCATCTGATTTACAAAGTCAATATCAACGATATCATAGCCTGCATTTTCAAAGCCCTGCTGTACGGTAACGTTATCACGCTGGTTTACAGCTCCGGAACCGGTACCACCTTTGATGGTGTTGTAAACACCCTGTCCGAACAGTGCTACTTTTGTTCCCTTCTTTGCTGAAATCGGCAGTGAGTTGTTCTTGTTCTCCATCAGAACCATGCCCTGTGCTGCGATGTTTTTAGCCGCGGTCTTATGGTCGATCTCACGCTGGCTGATATCCGGGTTTGTAGTTGCTGCCATTGCCGTCATACTTCCACCTAAAATCATTGAAGCAGACAATGTGACTGCTATCACTTTTTTTGAAGTTTTCTTCATTCCTTTTCCTCCTTTACTGCTTTACTGCTTTGTTGTTATGTTTTTCGCTTTCCGATGTTGATATTCCATCAACATTTTCTCGTGTGATTTTATTTTATATAATTTTTTTATGATTTTCCATGTAATATTATACGTTTTTCTTGTAAATTTTTATGTTTCCTGTTAGTCCTCTGTTTTTAATCGTTATTTTGAATAAAATATGGTATGTATTTTCTTGTTTTATATATTTTTTATACATTTTCCACATTTTTTGATACAACAGATACACTATCTGTTCGCACTTCCGGTACATCGCAGGTATATTGCACTCCCACTAAGACAAAAAATGCACTCACATCTGTCTCTCGATGCAAGTGCACTTCCTGTCTTAAAAATTTCGTATTGGCTTTTATTTCTTTTTCTTTCTGGACCATACATATCCGCCAATCAGCACGATCAGTGCGATCACTGCGATGATAAGTGGTCTTAAAACATTGGTGTTATCTCCTGTTTTTGCGGATGTAACCGTGCTGCTTCCGCTCTGGGTTCCCGCAGTACTGCTGCTTCCGGAAGATGTTCCGCCGAAGGTGCTGCTGCCACCGGAGGTATTGCTGTTTCCAGAAGGTGCCTCGGTCTGGATACCGGAGCCGCCCTGGTTATCCGATCCACTTCCGTTTCCGTTGTTTCCATTATTGGATGCTGTCTCGGTCTGTGGTTCTGTGGAGGAATCATTTCCGCCATTGTTGTTTCCGTTATTGTTACTCTGGCTTCCCACCGCTGCGTTCAGCGGTACATCGGTCACGGCAACGGCTGCATTGTTATTCTGCAGTTCTTCCGTTTTTGCGGAAACCGTTACGCTGTCACCGTCTTTAACCGAATCCTGTACCTGGAAAGTCATTTCAAAAAGTGTTCCGTTTGTATCCAGTTCTGTAGAGGATGCAAATACAAACACTGCTTCTCCTTCGGATTTATTGCCGCTGACCGGATCGTTGATGTCGGTCAGAACGCCATTCATCATGGAGCCTGCTTCCGTTGATACCAGCTTCAGCTGTGAGCTGTCATACGTCACACGAATCTTGCCGTTTGTAATTTTCGTATCGCCGCTGATATCAAGGGTAACTTTCCACGCATCACTTCCTGCCTGAAGTGTGTCACCGTTTACCGTTACGGTTGCCCCCTCAGCTGCGGATACATTCTGATGCAGGCACAGGATTGCTGCTGCAAACAGCATCATCGCACATAATACTTTTTTCATGGTTTGTTTTGCCTCCTCTGGACTGCATTATTTTATACGGACAGCTTTTTTATAGCCGAATTTTCCGTAATGTTTCTTACCGTCAATGATCTTGTAGGAACGGATTCTTACATAATATTTTGCTCTGCCCTTTCCTTTTACCTTGACTGTCTTTTTCACTTTCGTGTTTTTCTTGATGTTGACGGTCTTTACTTTCCTGGTAAACTGCTTGTCGCGTGCGATCTTGATCTGGTATCCGTCTGCCTGTTTCTTTTTAGACCAGCGAAGAGATACTTTCTTTCTGGAACCTGAAACTGCTTTTTTGATCCTTGGCGGTCTCGGTGCTATGTAGAAGGTCATCGTCTTGCTTCCTTCGTATTCTCCGATACCTTTGATCGTAACGCTTGCTTTTCCGATCTTTTTATTCTTTTTGTAAGTCAGTGCATAATCTTTGGCTTCTGTCAGTGTTTTACCCTGATACTGGATCGTCACACCCGGACGAACGGCTCTTCCTGTGTAAGTCTGATCTTCGATTTCGGCGATCTGTGTATCATTCAGGCTGATCTTCTTTTTCGGTGTTGGTGTCGGCTCAATCTTGTCGATCACTTCGCTTCTGTACTGAAGATCTTTGATGCTGACATTAATATCCGATCCGCTTGTTTTGTTCCACTCTTCTGCTTTCAGGTTCAGACCGGTATCTTTGAGATCAAGTTTCTCACTTGCGGAGAATGTCATGGTCACCAGATTGCCGCTGACTTCCTGCACTCTGGAAGAAGCAAATACAAACACGATCTCACCTTCTGCTTTGTTTCCGTCGATCGGATCGTTGATAACCGTCTGGAAATTACCTTTTTTCAGTCCGTCTCCTGCCTCTGTCTTTACCAGATGCAGTTTGTCGGCTGCGTATGTAATCCTTAATTTTCCGTTGCTGATCTTGCCCACGTTCTCTGCTTTACAGGAAACGGTCACGATACCACTCTTTGCCTGAACGGCATCCAGATAAATTCTGGCGGTATCTGCTGCCCTCACAGCTCCAACGTTCAGTGTCAGAATCAAAAACATCGCCAATACTACAGAAAAAATCTTACTTTTCTTCATTCTTTTTACCTCCTTTTTGATTTCGATTCCTTTCTGTGCCTTAGTGAATCTATTTTATCTGATTTCTCGGTAAATTTCCATAGATTTTTATTAGATTTGGTTGAAATTTTTTTAGATTTTTTCTAACTTTTTTCTATTTTTCCACTTTTGTAAGAGGAATCATATAATATCTTTCATTTTCAAGGTTCAGTTTCTCTACACTGCCGTTATGAAAAGCCAGCACATCTATGAACTGCATCAGTGCTTTTGCATGCAGTTTTGTATCACACAGAACACTTCCGAGGATCTTATCTTCATCCACCAGTTCGCGTACTTCTTCGATTCCGTCGATTCCGACCACCTGCACTTCGGTGCATCCTTTTTCTTCGAGTGCTTCCCAGGCTCCCAGTGCCATGTCATCATTATTGCTGATGATCACTTCAATCTGGTTCGGATACTCTTTCATCCACTGCCGTACGATCACGTTCGCCTGATTTTTCTCCCAGTTTCCGGTGCTGCCTGCAATCTGCTGCGTCGGGATTTTTTTGTTTTCCAGCTCTTTCAGCACCCACTCTGAACGGATCAGCGTGTCCTGATGACCGGACTCTCCTTCCAGCATGGCGAACTGTATGACGCTGTCACCATTCCGGTCGATTTTACTGCGGTCTTTTTCCAGTGCATCTGCAATTACATCCGCCTGCAAAATGGCAGACTGTTTTGCATCCGATCCTTCATAATAAATCTGATCACTCCGGAAAATGTCTTCCCGCACCGGCTCTCTGTTGAAAAACACAACCGGAATGTCCGCCTGCGTCGCTTTGTCGATGATCACAGCCGCATTGGTGCGATCCACGATATTGACCAGCAGAAGATCATAGTCCAGACTGATGAACTGATCGATCTGGTCGTTCTGCTCCTGCTGACTGCCCCTTGCATCGGCGATCTTTTTGCGGATCTCCACGCCTGGATGGTCTTTTTCGTACTGAAAAATCTCATCCTCGAGATAACCGCAGATCTTGCTGACATAAACATCTTCTTCGTTGTATACAGCCACCCCGATCTTGACCTGCTTTTTGCTGTTCTCACTCTCCGCTGTCTTTGTACATCCAAAGACCAGCATGCACAGACCAAGTACTGCGATGGCTGCCTGCAGTTCCTTTTTTGACCCCATTTGTTTTTGCCTCCTTCTTCCACCTTGTAAAGCGGACATTAACTCCTGCGATTTTATCAATAGATTGGAAACAGAAAATCATACTTTTCTTTTATATTGTCCTGCGTGATCCACTCGCATTTTGTCTTTGTGAGATGATCCACTTTCTTTCCTTCTATGGAGTAAACAGCAGACTTCACTGCATAAATCCCGAAAGAATACATGCTGTATGCCATAACGCCTTCCACTTTCCCTTCCCGGATCCCCTGCAATACCTCATCGGAATAACCGATCCCATAAATGACCTGGTTTTTGCTTTTCAGATAGTCTGCCGTCTCTTCTGTAATCTTTGGAGAACTGCAGATAAACACAGCCTGCTGCTTCCTGTCCCGATATTTTGCAAGATTTGGAAGTGTCATTTTCTTTTTCTCGATTGCAATCCCCTGCTTCTGAAATGTTTCCTGAAAGATTGTCCACATTCGCTCCGACATTTCTTTCTCATCCGTTAAATATACCACCGGCTCTTCTTCCTGACGCTTCTGATGGATTTTTTCTGCCAGACATTCTGCCATATCCTGCACATCAAACCAGACACGGATCGTTTTTTCTTCTGTTCCGCCCGGATTCACCAGGATCAGCGGGATTTTCTTCTTTTCTGACTGCAGATAAGAGAGAATCTGTTCTTCTTTTTCTGAAAACACGATCAATGCCTGAGAGCCATTTTTGATCTCACGGTCTATGTACTCTTTGATCGTGTCATAATCTTCCTCTATCTCCAGATATTCGACATCCACACGCTTTGCATTTGCTGCTTCCTCAATACCTCTTTTAAAATCTTCTACCTGACTGTTTTTTCTCTTGATCCCGATCACAGAAATTTTTGTGATATCTCTTTTCGTCTCTCCTCCAAACAAATTTGAATACGAGAGAAACATAAAAACAACCATCAGAATCCCCACGCACACAATACCGATTTTCTTTGCCCTTCTCATTCTTTCTTTTCTCCATACATAATTGCCGGAAGATGCAGCAGGATTTCTGTTCCCTCATCTTCCTCTGAAATGATCTGTACCCCGTATTCTTTTCCAAAGTGCAGCTGAATCCTCTCGTGTACGTTTCGTACACCAATGCCGTTTCCTTTTGCCGTCTTTAATTCTTTCGTGTAATCCAGAAGTGCCTCTGCCTGTTCTTTTGACATCCCCATACCGTTGTCTTTCACAGAAATGTAGAGATCTCCGTCTTTTGTATAGGCATGAATCACGATCTCACCATCGCCGTACATCCCTTCCAGTCCGTGATAAAGTGCATTTTCCACAATTGGCTGAACGATCAGTTTGATGACCTGAAAACATTCTGTGCCTGGATCTTTTTCAATCCGGTACGTAAACTGATCTTTTGCACGAAGTGACTGGATCATCAGATAATTCCTTGCATGTTCCAGTTCATCTGCTACCGTGATGATATTTTTTCCTTTGCTGAGGCTGATACGCAGAAATCTTGCCAGTGCCGTAACCATGCCTGCGGCATCTTCTTTTCGGTTTTCCTCGATCATCCACACTACAATGTCCAGCGTATTGTAAAGAAAATGTGGTGTAATCTGTGCCTGAAGACTGTCCAGTTCACTCTTTCTTTTGGCTTCCTGCTCCTGGATCACTTCTCGCATCAGTTTTTTGATCCTGACTGTCATCTTCTGAATAGAGCGTCCCAGATGATACACTTCAAAACTTCCGGCAGTATGGACTTTGATATCCAGCTCTCCGGCTGAAATTCGTTTGACATCTTCCTCCAGGTTGCAGATCGGTCTTGTCAGCACCATTGAAATATACGATCCGACAACCTGGAAAAACAGAACTACCTGACAGATGACCGCCAGCACAAAAAAAGTACTTTTGATCCCATAACTTCTAAGTTCTTCTTTCCCGATCACACGAATGATCTTCCATCCGGTGTATCCCACCGTCTTGACACTGCAGAACACCTGCTGTTTCCCGATTTCTGTTTCATAGGATCCATCCTGATATTCAGCCAGTGTTTCTGGCGGTTTTTCTATAATCCCACTGTTTACAAGGGCGTGCCTGGGATGGTAGATCAGTTCTCCGTTTGAATCCATCAGAAAAGAATACTGGTTCATATCATCTGTTGAGTTCCTGAAAACTTCAGATAATGCACTGTATTTTATATTGATGAGCAGCACTCCGCTCAGCACCTGATTTCCGTGCGTGATCTGCACAAAACGGCTCATCGGGATCACCCACGGAAAACTGCTGTTATGTTCAAAGCAATCCTGTATCTGCGGTCTGAAAAAATGAATGTTCTCACTTCGCTCAAGTGCACTGGAAAACCATTCTTCCTGCATAACATCTGAGGAAGCGGCAGATGACAGTGCCGGCATGACCTGCAAAAGTGTCCCATCCTCCTGAAACAGGGCAATGCTCTCCACATAATCTTTGTAGCCGTCATACATCGCCTGAAACATCTGTTCCATCTGTCCTCTGTCGTTTCCCTTGATGATATTATAATAAAGTGTATCTGATAGACGCATCATACTGTGCAGATACTGTGACATAGATACGTTGATCTGTTCTGCCAGCTCCTGATTATCCTGAACGATGATCTGTGCCTGCTTTTCCTGCTGAGACTTTGAGACAAAAAATCCTACAAAGACAGCGACAAGCAGCGTCAGCGTCAGAATGATCACATACAGAATATTCTGCATACTCTGTTTCGGCAGAAACTTCCGAAAGTCCTGTCTGATTTTCCCCCACATACAACCTCCCGTCTATTGCCCCTGTCTGCGGCACTGGATCGGGGACATTCCATATTTTTTCTTAAATACATGGCTGAAATATCCGGATTCCAGATAGCCCACTTTCTGGGCAACTACATAGATTTTTTCACTTGTCTCTTTTAAAAGCCGCATGGCTTCTTTCATTCTGGTGTCCGTCAGATACTCTACGAAACTCATGCCGGTCTCTTTTTTGAACAGGCTGGAAAAATAGGTCTGCGTCAGTCCGACTTCAGCAGCAATCTTTTCCAGTCCGATATCCGGATCTCCGAACTCTTCCTGGATTTTCTGTTTTGCCTCTTCAATGATACCTTTCGCCTTGTTCTCACGTTCCCGCCCCTGGTTGGCATTTAAGCGGATGCACTGTTCTTCCAGCCATTCCATGAACGTATCCGCACTGGCATACTTCTGCATGATCTCCAGATAATTCGGAATCCCGTCAAAGACTTCTTCAATCTCAAGGTCCTGCTGTCTTGCAAAAACAAGAAGTGCATTGATGACGCTCATGCTGTACGCCTGATAACTGCTGCTGCTCATATCGGCTTTGATCAGATATTCTTTCATTTTTCTGATCACGGCATGAATATCTTCTTCTTTTCCGAATTTTACTGCCGTAAACAGCTTGTCCTGTGCTTTCTCATCAAACAACAGGATCACCTGCTCGGATTTGTCAATATCTTCCATATAAATGACATCTCCGTCCTGCGACATTTTGCGGTAGGAGAGTGCTTCTTTGGCTTCTTCAAAAGATTCTTTCACTTTGATCAGCTCATCTTTGATCTTTCCGACACCGATCGCTGCCTTGATCTTCATCACACGTTTGCTCTCTTTTGCAATATCATTGAGCTTTAAAAGAATCCTTTCCATTTCTTCCGGTTCATTCATACCAAACAGAATACATTCCCCGAGCGGATTGTAAAAAGCTTCATAATAAATATCATCCGATATGGAATTTCGGATCAGATTGCGGATGTAGATGGATGCCAGCTGGCTGTCCATGGTTTCTCCATGGTCTTTCTGTTCGATCTGATAAATCTGTACCAGTGCCGTTGCCCAGTATTTATATTCTCCCATGCGGATCAGCCCTGTCTTTTTTTCTTCCTGAAGTGCTTTTGCCTTGATATTTCCAAGTACCAGCCGGTTCAGGAAATTTTCCCTTATGATCGGCTGATTTTCCAGATACAGTTTTCGAAGCTTCTGGATGCTCTGCTTTTCTTCCAGCTCGGTATCCATTTTGTCTTTGACTTTCTGAATAACTTCTGACATTTCCCTGGCATTGATCGGCTTTAGAATATAATCCAAAACGCCATGGATCAGTGCTTCTTTTGCATACTGGAAATCATCATACCCGGAAATAATCACCAGCTTTATGTATGGATATTTTTCTTTGATCTTATGCATCAGTTCGATTCCGTCCATAAAGGGCATCCGGATATCGGTAAACACGATATCTACATCGTGATTTTCCAAAAATTCCAGTACATCCAGTCCATTTAAGAATGCTCCGACTACCGAGAATCCGTACTTTTCCCAGTCCAGCGTTCTCTGTATGCTCCGCAAAACCTCAGGTTCATCATCTGCCAACACAACCCTGTAGTTCACTTTCTTTCACCTCTCCTTTTAGCTATCCATTCACTTTCATTCTCCAACCTGAAAGATATTTATTTTTCAACGTCCCATTCACCAGTTTTCCCCAGCCGAGCGGGTAACCATCCACACAGACCAGCTGCCAGCCTTTCTCTTTTCCACACTCCAGATCCGAGACATCCACCGTTTCCCCCTTCAGATAGCGGATCACTCGCTCATCCTTTGCCGGAAAATCAATACTGGAGGCAAATTCTTTTTTCTGTAATACCATCGCAAATGCCTGTGACGGCTCGAAGCGGTCTTTTCGTATCTCCCCAAGATAGAGTCCGTTTCGCACAAAGACCAGATTTTTTTTACCTTCCACACCTTCCGGGAGGTAATAGGCAAACCCTTTTCGCACCTCGATGCGTTTCCAGTCAACTTCTGCCTTTACATCGGCAAAAAAGCTCTCCAGAACGGCCCGTTCCTGTCTGGTGCATCCTGCCGCCTCATTTCTTTCCTTCTGATCTTTTCGTCCTTTTTTTGCTTTTTTCTTTTTCTTTTTTACATCATCATGATCCGATGGCTCTTCGTCTGCTTCCGAAATATATGCGGATGATTTTTCCGGTGAAACATCATCTTCTGGTGTTCGGCCCTTCTGCATCAGAGCCACAAAATGTCCCTCGCCGTCCATATGATGTGGCCAGATACGCACACATTTTTTCAGTTCCGGATTGCCGTCTGCAAGATCCGGTCTTCCCTCGGAAAATCCCTCGTATCCTTTCATCGGGATCAGCTGCATTTCAGGAAATTCACGCAGCACCCATGCGATGATCTGCTCATTCTCTTCCGGTGAAAAGGTACAGGTCGAATAGATCATCATGCCGCCCGGTTTCAGCATGGAGATCGCCTGTTTTACGATCTCTCTCTGCATTTTTGCACATTCCGGCGGTTTTTCTTCACTCCAGACGCGTGCCGCCTCCGGATTTTTGCGGAACATGCCTTCCCCGGAACACGGGGCATCCACCAGGATTTTGTCAAAATATGCCGGAAACTGTTCGGCGATCTTTGCCGGCACTTCATTTAAAAGAAAGGAATTCGGAATCCCCATCACTTCAATGTTTTTCAGAAGTGCCTTCACCCTCGAAGCACTGATGTCATTTGCCACCAGAAGTCCTTCCCCAAACAGTTTTGCCCCCAGCTCCGTGGCTTTGCCGCCCGGAGCCGCACAGAGATCCAGTACACGCTCCCCCGGACCTACCGGGAGTCTTGAGGCAGTCGTCATCGCACTCGGCTCCTGAATATAATAAAGCCCTGCATAATAGTACGGGTGTCTGGTCGGTGCATCTTCCTCTTCATAATAAAATCCATTTTCCACCCACGGAATCTGTGTCAGATGAAAAGGCACCAGTTCTTTAAATTCTTCTACGGTGATCTTTGCTGTATTCACCCGCAGGCCATAATGACGCGGTTTTTCAAATCCAGCCAGAAAATCATCATACTCCTCACCCAAAATTGCTTTCATTTTTTTCTGAAATGCCTCCGGCAAATACATCCTTCTGTTCTCCTTCTTTTTTGTTTTTATCTTTTACTCTACACTTTTCAGTGACTCTACCATATCGATCTTTTTCAGTTTGAAATACATCACACCGTTTACCAGAATGGAAAATCCATAGGTGATCAGGGCGGATATCACATAACTGAACACGCTGATGTTCCGTCCGAACATACAGACATCCACTTCCACGGTCACAATGATAAAGCGGTGCAGCAGTATACCGAGGAATATTCCGAAAATACTTCCAAGGATCGTCAGCAGAATATTTTCCCGGTAAACGTAAGCTGATACTTCTTTGTCATAAAATCCAAGCACTTTGATGGTCGCAAGCTCTCGCTTTCGTTCATTGATATTGATGTTATTGAGGTTGTACAATACCACAAATGCCAGCATACCCGCAGAAAGGATCAGCACACCGATCACGGAATCCAGTGCAGTCAGCATATTATCAAGCTGTTCTTTTGTGTTGCCCGTATAAGTGACACTCAGTGCCGCATCACATTTCATGGCACGTTCGCCTGCTTTTTCTGCGATGCTCTCATCCCGGTCTGTCACACGGTAGAGAATACTGTTGTACTGTGGTTTTTCTCCGTAAAGTTTCCGATACATATTCTCAGTCATATATGCAAAATGTGACATATAGTTTTCACATATTCTGTTGATCGGAATCTTTACACCGCTGTGTTCTCCTGTCATCTCCACAGAATCTCCTGCCGAAACGCCAAGCAGTTTTCCTGCTTTTTCGGTGAGGATCATACCCTGATCATCAAGCTCATAGGCTTCTTTTGTTGTTCTGCTGCGGAATTTCACAAACTCATCAATCGGCACATCATCCGGCACGACCATCAGATAGACATCCAGTTTTTTGTCAGTGGACGCAAACTCCACCTTTTTCATGGATACTTCTGCAAACGCTTCCACGCTTCCGTCATCGGCAAGCTCCTGTTTCAGTTCGTCCTGCCCGCTCTGATCTGCATCTGCATCCAGAACAATCATGCCATCGTAAACCTGAATATCCTGATACTGCAGAATTGCCACATCCATAATGGAATCACGCAGTCCGAATCCAACCAGCAGAAGTCCCATACAGCCGCCGATTCCGATGATCGTCATGAAGAATCGTTTCTTATAACGGAACAGATTGCGTACGGTTGATTTCCAGGTAAAACTTAAATGTTTCCACAAAAACGGAATTTTCTCGATCCAGACACGTCTGCCCTGTTTTGGTGCAGGCGGACGCATCAGAACGGCCGGCCATGCATGAAGCTCTCGTATGCATGCTTCCAGCGTCGCGATCATCGTACAGAAGATCGCCGCTCCGGCTGCGATAAGAGCAAATTTCATATTATATGGAATACATATCATATTCATATGTAAATACATGATACCATAAGACCGAATAATAATATACGGTAATATTTTCTCCCCTGCCAGAACGCCAAGGACACTGCCGCCGACCGTCGCAAACAGTGCATACAGCAGATATTTTGCCGCAATGTCCACTTTGCTGTAGCCGAGTGCTTTCATCGTTCCGATCTGGGTACGCTCTTCTTCGACCATTCGCGTCATCGTGGTCAGGCTGATCAGGGCTGCCACCAGGAAGAAAAGAACAGGGAACACTTCCCCGATGCTCTTCATTCGTTCGGCATTATCTCCGTAATTGGTGTACTCCAGCAGATCACTGCGGTCTTCGACCGTCCATTCCGGTTCTTTGATATCATCCACTTCTTTTTGTGCGTCATCAATCTTCTTTTCCGCTTTTGCAATCTTTTTCTCTGCTTTTGCCTTTTTCTTTTCAGGGGACACCACTTTTTCTGCTTTCTTTTCCAGATCTGCAGCACCTGTCTCTTTTTCAGCAAACTGTAACCGTTTTTTCTGTTTTGGACGTTTGGTTCCACCAGTTTCTTCTTTTCTGGAATCTCCCCTGCTGGTGTATAAGGTTTTATGCTCCCGTTCCTGTAATTTTCCTTCAGAAGACTTTTTCTCTTCTGTACGCAGCCTTTGAGCATTCTTACGGTTCTTCTGTTTTCCGC
>OIXA01003712.1_pt1 | contig 15624 bp, 14 predicted proteins | sample 1587721 | NCBI WGS metagenome assembly OIXA01 (sample SAMEA3888900, study PRJEB22519) | human gut metagenome | biome: human gut; feature: human-associated habitat; material: faeces | place: Denmark | collected 2013 | reverse complement strand
ATCTCCGGCTCCGGCTTTGTGGAGATGTTCGTGGGCGTCGGCGCGAGCCGCGTGCGCGACCTCTTTGCCGAGGCCTCGAAGGTAGCGCCCTGCATCATCTTCATCGACGAGATCGACGCCATCGGCAAGACGCGCGACACGCGCTTCGGCGGCAACGACGAGCGTGAGCAGACGCTCAACCAGCTGCTTGCCGAGATGGACGGCTTCGACCCCGGCAAGGGCATCATCGTCCTCGCGGCCACCAACCGTCCCGAGGTGCTCGATCAGGCGCTGCTGCGCCCGGGCCGCTTCGACCGCCGCATTACCATCGACCGCCCGAACCTCGCGGGCCGCATCGCCACGCTCGAGGTCCACACCCGCAACATCAAGCTCGGTGAGGACGTCGATCTCAAGAAGGTCGCACTCGCGACCGCCGGCTGCGTCGGCGCGGACCTTGCCAACATCGTCAACGAGGCGGCGCTGCGCGCCGTGCGCAAGGGCCGCAAGCTCGTCACGCAGGAGGATATGCTCGCCGCGTTCGAGTTCGTCATCGCGGGCAGCGAGAAGAAGAACAGTGTGCTCACCGAGTTTGAAAAGAAGCTCGTCGCCTACCACGAGGTCGGCCACGCGATGGTCGCCTACAGGCAGAAGAACGCCGAGCCCGTGCAGAAGATCACCATTGTGCCCCATACCGAGGGGAGCCTCGGCTACACGCTCCTCATGCCCGAGGAGGACAAGACGAATCTGCGCACCCGCGACGAGCTGATGGCGAAGATCGCCGTCTCCATGGGCGGCCGTGCCGCCGAGGAGGTCATCATGCACACGATGACCAACGGCGCCTCTCAGGACATTCAGGAGGCCACGAACATCGCGCGCAACATGGTCGCCATGTACGGCATGAGCGACGAGTTCGGCATGATGGCGCTCGGCTCCGTGCGCAGCCAGTATCTCGACGGCGGCTACGGTCTCGACTGCGCGCAGGAGACTGCCGCCGTGATGGATAAGGCCGTCAAGGAAATTCTGGAGAAGTGCTACGCCGACGCGGTGAAGGTCATCGAGGAGAATATTGACGATATGCACAAGGTCGTCGCCTATCTTTTGGAGAAGGAGACGATCACCGGCGGCGAAATGGTCGCCATCCTCGAGGGCCGCGATCCCGCGACGGTGGAGGACGCCTACGCCTCCACGCGCAGGAGCGACAGCGACTTCCGCCCCTCCGTGCCGAGCACCATCGAAGCGCCCGCGCGTCACATTTCCATGACGAGCGAGAAGATCGAGATGCCGCCGCTGGGCGGCGAAGCACCGGACGAGTCCGCCACATCCGACGCGGAGAACGGCAAGAACGCGGAAACGCCCGCGGAGGAGACCCCTGCGCAGGACGCTCCCGCCGGTGACGGCGCGGAAACGCCCGACCACGAATAAACCGAAAGCGCCGCCCGCAGGCGGCGCTTTTCCGTAAGGAGGAGTTCCCATGAGACAACAGACGAGGGAGCTGGCGCTTGCAAGCGTGCTCGGTGCGCTGGCGGTGCTGTTCCTGTTCCTCGGCGGCGTGCTGCCGCTGGCGCTCTACGCCTGTCCCCTGCTCGCATCCGCCTGCCTGCTGCCCGTGCGCGAGGAGTGCCGCGCGAGCTATCAATGGTGCTGCTTTTTCGCCGCCGCCATTTTGGGATTGCTGCTTGGGCCGGACAAGGAATCCGCGCTGCTCTTCTGCTTTCTGGGCTATTACCCGCTCGTGCAGCCGAGTCTCGACGCGATCGGCAGCCGCGCGCTGCGCTTTCTCACGAAGCTCGGGCTGTACGTCCTCGCCGTCGGCGCGATGTACGCGCTGCTCGTCTTTGTGTTCCGGCTCGACGCGGTGACGGCGGAGCTGGCAGCAACCGCCCCGTGGCTCATCGCGGCGACCTTTGCGCTCGGCGCGGTGCTGCTCTTTCTCTATGACGAGCTGCTGCGCCGCTTCGCGCGGCTGTACCGAAGGAGGAAGAGAGGATAACAAGGAAGTCGGCAGGAGCCATACGGTTCCTGCCGACTTTTTATGTTCTTATGCATCCTCCTTCGGCTGTAGCTTCGCGCTGAGGTAGGCCGCGAGCGCGCCGAGCGCGGCGGCAAGCAGGCACAAAAGCGCGTCGCGCGCGCCGTCGTAATGCAGCGGGATGATAACGACCGTCGAGGCCAGCACGATGCCGAACACGGCGTGGTAGAAAAGCGGGTAGTGCGTCTGGAAGCACCAATTCACCACGCGCGCGAGCGTCAGCACGATGAGCGCCATGCCGAGCAGCCACGGCAGGATCACCGCCATGTCGAGCTTTGCGAAGCCCTCGGCCATCGGCGTGAACAGCCCGACCGCCATCAGGATGGAGGAGGACGTCATGCCCGGCACGATCAGGCTCAGGCCCCAGAGCAGGCCGCAGAAGAGAAAGCCGAGGAAGCCCGGGCGCATCGTGTAGAACGCGCCGTACTGCGCGTAGAGCAAAACAGCGGAGAGGGCAAGAAAGCTGGCCGCGCAGGAAAGGTACGCGCCGCGTCCGCGCCCCTGCGCGCCCGCCTCGGCCCACAGGCTCGGGAGCGTGCCGAGGATCAGGCCAATGAACAGGCAGGTCGCGAGCTTTTCCGAGCGGTCGAACAGCACAAGGATCAGTCCGCCGCCGCACAGGAAGCCGAGGATCGCGCCGGCGCCGACCGGCAGCAGGAGGGAAAGATGGCGGCGCAGCCCGTTGAGCGGGTGGGCGAGCACCTCCATCACCGGCCGGTAGATGCCGAAGATGACCGACAGCACGCCGCCGGAGATGCCCGGCAGAATGCCGCCTGCGCCGATGATGAAGCCCTGCACCAACCGCAGCAGGACCGTCTTGAGGGAGAAACCCATTTTTAATAGCCTCTCTTCCGGTCGACCAGATGCGCAAGCGGACGGCCCGCGGCATAGTTTTCCAGATCGTCGCAGAACATCTGCACGCTCTTGTCGCAGGTGTAGCCGAGCGTCATGTTGCCCGCGACGTGCGGCGTGAGCAGCAGATTTTTCGCGCGGCGCAGCGGATGATCGGCGGGCAGCGGCTCAGGCACGACCACGTCGAGCGCCGCGCCGGCGAGCCGCCCGGCGTTGAGCGCGTCGCAGAGCGCCTCCTGGTCGATGGCGGTGCCGCGGCCGACGTTCACGACGAAGGCGCTGTCGGGCAGCAGCGCGATGCGCTCGCGCGAGAGGATGCCCGCGGTCTCTGCCGTGGAGGGCAGCGCCATCACGAGAAGATCCGTTTCGGGCAGGACGCTGTCCAACTCCGCGATGGCATGGATGGAGGTGAACGCCGGGTCGGAGGATCTGACCGTGCGGCGCACGCCGGTGATGCACGCGGGACGGAAGGCCTGCGCGCGGCGGGCAAACTCCGTGCCGATGTCGCCCGTTCCGAGCACAGTGATGCGCGCGCCATGCAGCGAGCGGATACCGCCGGGGAGCGTTTCCCAGCCGCCCGCGCGGATGATCTCGGTATACTCCATCTGGCGGCGCAGCAGCATCAGGCAGACCATAATGAGATGCTCGGAGATGGTGGTGCCGTAGGCGCCGGAGGAGTTGGTGAGCCGACAGTCGGGATTCTGGTACAGGCTCTCGTCGCAGAAGTGGTCCACACCCGCCCAGCAGCAGCAATACCACTTGAGGCTTTTCGCGCTGCGGATGACCTTCTGCGAGCAGTGCCCGTAGAGGATCTCACAGTCGTCCACCCTGCCGACCGCTTCAGCGGACGAGGGAAAATACTCGATCTCATAGCCGTATTTGGCTGCCGTCGCGTTGAGCTGACGCTCGTATTTGTCGTTGAGAAAGTCGATGATGACGCCGATCTTTTTAGCCATGCTGAGTGATCTCCTTTATAATTTGTTCCGCGCAGCGCATTCCGTCCGCCGCGGCGGAGAGAATGCCGCCGGCATAGCCGGCGCCCTCGCCGCAGGGATAGAGCCCGCGCAGAGCGGTTTGATAGGTGTTGTCGCGCACGATGCGCACGGGGGAGCTGGAGCGCGTCTCGACCGCGGTGAGCACCGCGTCGGGCGCGGCAAAGCCGTGCAGCTTTTTCTCCAGCAGCGGCAGCGCCTCCTCCAGCGCCGCGCAGACGAACGGCGGCAGGCAATCGTGCAGGTCGCACCAGCGCACGGCGGGGCGGTAGGTCGGTGTGACCTTCCCCGGCCCGATCGACGGACGGTGCGCGAGGAAATCGCCGACCGTCTGTGCGGGAGCGGCATAGCCCCCGCCGCCGAGGGCGTAGGCGGCCTCCTCCAGCCGACGCTGAAAGGCGACGCCCGCGAGCACGTCCGTGCCGCCGAAGTCCTCCGGCGTGACGGAGACGAGCAGCCCGCCGTTGATGTTTTCGCCGTCGCGCGCCAGCTCGCTCATGCCGTTCGTGGCCACGCGGCCCGCTTCGCTTGCCGCGGCGACGACCTGTCCACCGGGGCAGACGCAGAACGAGAACACGCCGCGCCCCGCCGCCGTGTGGGCCGAGAGCTTATACGAGGTCGGCGGCAGCGAGGGGTGGCCCGCGTACTGCTTATACTGCTGCGCGTCCATATCGCTCTGGCGGTGCTCGATGCGCACACCCACGGCAAAGGGCTTCGGCTCCATCGGGATGCCCGCATCACGCAGCATGGCGAAGGTGTCGCGCGCGCTGTGGCCGACCGCGAGCACCGCATGCTCCGCGGGGAGCGTATACGTTCCGTCGGGAGACGTGACCCGCAGCGCGGCGAGCCGTCCGTCCCTCCGCTCCAGTCCGGTGACCTGATGGTTGAAGCGCACCTCCGCGCCGAGGGAAAGCAGCTCCTGCCGCAGATTCTGCAAAACGGTGTAGAGCCGGTCGGTGCCGATGTGCGGCTTGGCGTCGATGAGGATGTCCTCGCTCGCGCCGAACGCGGCGAACTCCTCTAAAATATAGCGGTGGCGGACGTCCTTCGTGCCGGTGTTGAGCTTGCCGTCGGAAAACGTGCCCGCGCCGCCCTCGCCGAACTGGACGTTCGAGCGCACGTTCAGCTCGCCCGTTGCCCAGAAGCGCTCGACATCGCGCCGTCTCCGCTCGACGCATTCGCCGCGCTCGAGCAGGATGGGCCGCGCGCCGCAGCGGGCAAGCACCAGCGCCGCGAACAGTCCCGCCGGGCCCGCGCCGATCACCACGGGGCGCACGGCGGGAGGGGCGATCATCGGCGGCAGCTCGTAAAAGGCGGGCGCGTAGACGCTGACGTTTTTGTTTCTCGCGCGGCGCAGCACTCTTTCCTCGTTCTCGAGCGCGGCGGAAACGGTATAAATAAACGTCACGCCGTCGCGCGCGTCGATGCTGCGGCGGAGAATGTGCAGCGTAAGGAGGGGCACTTTGACACGCAGCGCCGCTGCGGCGCGTTCGTATAATAACGCCTCGCTCTCGCCCGGGGCGAGCTTCAGCCCTTCGATCTTCAGCATGGCAGCGCTCCTTTCGCATTGGGAAATCGGCTTTATTGTAGTATATCCGAATGTCCCGCGCAAGCTATTTTTTCCAATTCGGCCATTCTTCAGGATTTCTTTATGGCCTATTCAAAAAAAGTTCAAAAAAATTCGTTCCGGCTTCACGAAATGGACATAAACAGGGGGTATCATCGGTAGCATCAAAAGAAAAATAAACGCTTCACGGCAAGGAGGCTTATCTATGTATTACGAAGACGAAAACAACCTGTACCATTACAGCTACCGCAAGGGCGACAAGGTGGAGAATGTCCGCGACGTGGACTACACCGAGGTGCCGAACACCGCGGCAAAGGCAGACCCCTGGGAGGAAAAGAAGCCGACGAAGAATCGGCTGGGGCTGAAGATCGCCGCGCTGGCGCTCGCCTGCGCGCTCATCGGCGGCGCGGCGGGCGCGGGCATCACGCACGCCATTACCTCCGCGCACGGCTCGACGCAGATCGAGGTCTCCGACCGGCAGGTGGCCGAGGTCCGCCAGGTCAAGGTGGACGGCAAGCAGCAGCTCACCATGCCGGAGGTCTACGCCGCCAACGTCAACAGCGTCGTGAGCATCAACGTGTCCACCACGACGAATGTCTTCGGCCGCACGACAGAGTCCGCCGCCAGCGGCAGCGGCTTTTTCATCACCAAGGACGGCTACATCCTCACCAACTATCACGTCATCGAGGGTGCGAGCACCGTCAAGGTCACGGCCTACGACGGCACGACCTATGATGCCGCCGTCATCGGCGGCGACGAGGATTACGACATCGCCGTCATCAAGGTCGAGGGCACGAATTTCCAGCCGGTCGTGATCGGAAAGTCCGGCAGCGTGCAGATCGGCGAGACGGTCGCCGCGGTCGGCAACCCGCTCGGCGAGCTGACCTTCTCGATGTCGCAGGGCATCGTCTCCTGCGTGAACCGCGCGATCAATGTGGACGGCAAGCCCTTCAACATGATCCAGGTCGATTGCTCCATCAACCCCGGCAACTCCGGCGGCCCGCTCTTCAACAGCTACGGCGAGGTCATCGGCATTGTGTCCGCGAAGTATTCGAGCTACTCCAACACCACCGTTGAGGGCATCGGCTTCGCCATCCCCATCGACGATGTGCTCGCCATGGTCAAGGACATTATGACCAACGGCTATGTGACCAACAAGCCTTACATTGGCATCACACCGCAGAACATGACCGCACAGATGGCGCAGCAGTACCGCTACGATGTCACGCAGGGCGTGTTCGTCTGCTCGGTCGAGCCGGGCAGCGCCGCGGAAAAGGCTGGCCTTCAGATGGGTGACGTCATCACCAAGATCGGCGACACGGCGATCAGCGACATGAACGACCTGAACGCCGCGAAGAAGTCTTACCGCGCGGGCGATACCGTGACGCTGACCATCTATCGCGCGGGTGGAACGAAGGAGGTCGAGCTGACCTTCGACGCCGTCCCGCAGACGCAGGAAACGGCGCAGGACAACAGCCAGCAGCAACAGCAGGGCGGCAGCAACGGCGGCTATTACTACAATCCCTGGGATTTCTTCAATAGCTTCTTCGGCAACGGCTACTACGGCAGCAGCTATTCCGGCGAGAGCCGCGACGCAGCCTGAGCAAAACAGCATACGACACACCGGGGCGGCTCTTCGGAGCCGCCCTTTTTTGCCGCGTTTTGCCGCGCAAAAATAAGGACTTCCGCTTTTGGGAAAGCTGTGGTATAATTTTCTTCTATGAAACATGGAGAAGGAGGGAACGTCCATGCGCATCGGTACAGTGGAGATCAACTCGCAGCTCGCGCTCGCGCCGATGGCGGGCGTGACCGACGCGGCGTTCCGCGAGCTGTGCGCGTCCCTCGGCGCGGGGCTGACGTGCACGGAGCTCGTGAGCTCGAAGGCGCTGTGCTATCAGGATAAAAAGAGCCGCACACTGCTCGCGCCCTTTCCGGGCGAGCATCCGATGCAGGCCCAGATCTTCGGCAGCGACCCGGTCTGCATGGCCGAGGCCGCGCAGATCGCTATTGAGGCGAGCGGCGCGGACATTCTGGACATCAACATGGGCTGTCCGGTCGGCAAGATCGTCAACAACGGCGACGGCTCGGCGCTGATGCGCGATCCCGAAAAGGCGGCGCGCATCGCCGAGGCGGTGGTCAGGGCGGTAAACGTTCCGGTCACGGTGAAGATGCGCCGCGGCTGGGACAAGGGCAGCATCAACGCGCCGGAGCTGGCCGTGCTGTTAGAATCCGTGGGCGTCGCGGCGATCACCGTCCACGGGCGCACCCGCGTGCAGATGTACGGCGGACAGGCAGACTGGTCGACCATCCGCGCGGTCAAGGAAGCGGTGAAGATCCCCGTTATCGCCAACGGCGATGTTTTTACCCCGGAAAATGCGATAAAAGCGTTGAAGCTCACCGGTGCGGACGCGGTGATGATCGGGCGCGGCTGCTTCGGCAATCCGTGGCTCTTTCAGCAGTGCAGAGCCGCGCTCGCGGGCGAGCCGATCCCGCCGCTGCCGCCGCTTGCCGAGCGCTGCGACGCGCTGGTGCGCCAGATCGAACGCAGCGCGGAATTCCGCAATGAAAAGGTCGCGCTGCTCGAGGCGCGGCGGCACTACTGCTGGTATCTCAAGGGCGTGAAATACGCCAACTACTATAAAGACCAGATCAACCATATGGAGACGCTTGAGGATCTTTACCGCGTCACGGCGGGCATCAAGCGCGATCTGAGCGACTGAACACACGGAGCGGACATGAACGAAAGTGAACTGATCCAAGCCGCGCGGGGCGGCGACGAGGCAGCCTTTGAACAGCTCGTCCGGCTGCATGAGAAGAAAATATACAACCTTTGCCTGCGTATGTGCGGCAGCAGCGAGGACGCGGCGGAGGCCGCGCAAGATACCTTCCTTGCCCTTTGGCGCGGACTGGAGGGCTTCCGCGAGGATGCGGCGCTGTCCACCTGGCTCTACCGTCTGGCGAGCAACGCCTGCATTGACCTGCTGCGGCGCAGCAAGCGCACGGTGGACGGCATATCGCTCGACGACGAGGACGTACACCTCGAGGTGTGCGACCGTGCGCCCACGCCGGAGGAGCACGTCGAGGGCCGGGAGACGCAGCGGCTGGTGCGTGAGGGGCTTGCCGCGCTGCCGGAGGATTACCGGCGCGTGCTCGTGCTGCGCGAGCTGCACCAGCTCAGCTATGCGGAGATCTGCGAGGTCACGGAGCTGGAGCTCGGCACGGTGAAGAGCCGCATCAACCGCGCGCGGCTGCTGCTGCGAAATTATTTGGCGGCAGACGGGAACTTTTTTGAAAAGCCAGCGTCAAAGGTTACAGAATGTAATCAGACTGTCGGAGGGGAGAGGAACGCAATATGAAGGAATGTGAAGAATTTGCGCCGCTGCTCTCGGCCTTTGTTGACGGAGAGCTGACGGAGGAGGAGCGTGCGGAGGTGCTCGCTCATGTGAGCGAATGCGAGAAATGCAGAAGGCTGCTCGGTGAGCTGACGGCCCTGCACGCCGCCCTCGGCGAGCTGGAGGACGAGGACGTACCCGCAGGCTTCACGGAGGGCGTGATGGCGGCGGTGCGCGCGGAAAAGGCGGCGAAAAAGCCGCAAGCAAAAAAGCGGAGCGCATGGCGGCGGTGGATGCCGATGGCAGCCTGCGCGGCGATCGTCGCACTCGCGGCGGCGGTAACGATCCCGCGAACGGCGATGAAGCAGGAAGCAAACGACGCTGCACCTGCCGCGCCTGCCTCACAGGAGGATCAGGCGATGTTTTCGATGGCGGCGCCGCCCAGCGATCCGCTGCCCGATACGGACGCCGAGGTGGAATATCCCGAGCAGCGCTGTGAAACGGTGCAGTCCAGCCCGTATTATGACCGCCAGCTTGGCGGCGCGGCGGCGGACGGGTTCAAGACCGCAAACGCACCCGCTGACTTGGAAAACGGCAGCCCAGAGGCAGAATACTACTGCGAGACCGCTCCCATCGGCGAAAGCGGCGAGGAGGGCAGCCTGCTCACCGCGTGGTACGGTCCCGTGGTGCTTGAGCTGTACGGCGCGGGCGCGACGGACTATGTGCTCTCAAGCGGCGGCGTGAAGGACGGCGATGCGGGCTTTTACTATGCCCCTATCGCCGCGCTGCGCGACCTGCCGGAGGGCCTCGGCATGAGGCAGGCGCAGGCGGAAACGCTCGCACTTGCCCCCGCGGACGCGGAGTGGGTGCTCGTCTATCCCAATGACGACAGCGAGGTGCCGCAGCCGTGAAGAAGCGTTCGCTGTGGCTCTGCCCTTTGGCTATCGCGGCCATCGTCGCGCTGGACCAGTGGGTGAAGGCCTATATCGTGACCCATTTCGCCGTGGGCGAGAGCGCGGAGTTTCTCCCACAGCTGCTGCGGCTGCACTATGTGCGCAATTTCGGCGCGGCATGGTCGAGCTTTTCCGGCGAGCGCTGGCTGCTCATCGGCGTGACGGGCGTGGGGATGCTCGCGCTCGCATGGCTGCTCGCGCGGATCGTGCGGCACCCGCTCGGCGTGTGGTCGCTGACCGCCGTGATCGGCGGCGGCGTGGGAAATCTCATTGACCGCGTTCGCCTCGGCTATGTGGTGGATATGCTCGACTGCACGTTCATCGAGTTTCCGGTTTTCAACGTTGCGGACTGCTTTGTGGTCTGCGGCACCATCGCGGCACTCATTTACTACATTTGGATCTACCCGAACACCGACGCGAAGAATTGGGAGAAGGACCATGGAACCGATCCTGCTCAGGGCAAGTGAAGAAAGCAAAAATCAAAGGCTCGACGCATTTCTTGCGTCGAGCCTTGACGGCTTGACCCGCTCGCAGGCGACGCGGCTCATCGAGAGTGGCGAGGTCGCGGTGAACGGGAGAGCCGTCAGCAAAAGCTATAAGCTCGCGGGCGGCGAGGACATCGCCGTGACGCTGCCCGAGCCGGAGCCGGTCGAGGCCGTGCCGCAGGACATTCCGCTCGATGTGGTGTACGAGGACGCGGACGTGATCGTGGTCAACAAGCCCAGCGGCATGGTCGTCCACCCCGCGCCGGGACACCCGGACGGCACGCTCGTCAACGCGCTGCTGTACCATTGCGCAGGAACGCTCTCGGGCGTCGGCGGCGCGCTGCGCCCCGGCATCGTCCACCGCATCGACCGCGACACGAGCGGTCTCATCATCGCGGCGAAGAACGACGCGGCGCACCAGTACCTCTCCGCGCAGCTCGCCGACCACACGCTCGCGCGCACCTACGAGTGCATCGTTGTGGGCAAGCTGCGCGAGGACCGCGGCACGGTGGACGCGCCCATCGCGCGCCATCCGACCGACCGCAAGCGCATGGCAGTGGTCGCCGGCGGGCGCGAGGCGGTCACGCATTGGGAGGTCATCGCCCGCTATCCGGGCTATACCCACGTCCGCTGCCGGCTCGAAACGGGACGCACGCACCAGATCCGCGTCCACATGGCCTACATCGGGCATCCCATTCTCGGCGACACGGTGTACGGTGCAAAGAAGGAGGTCCCCGGCCTGACGGGGCAATGCCTGCACGCGGTCGGCCTGCGCTTTCTCCATCCGCGCACGCACGAGGTCGTGGAGCTTTTCTGTCCCCTTCCGGAGGAATTTACAAGGATGCTGCAAAAAATCAGGAAATAAATTGCACGCGATACGGCACCAAACACGGGGAGCGTTCTCTATGGCAGAGAACGCTCCCCTTTTGCTATGCTGTTATTTGCACAAATATGAGAACCAGCCCTCGCTCTCGCGGGCCTCCATGATCGCCCAGCCCGCAAGACGCAGCGCGTCCGCGACCTCGACCGCGCGGTCGTCGATGATGCCCGAGCAGAGGAACAGCCCGCCCTTTTTCAGCAGCGGCCGCACCTGCGGCGCGAGCGCGATGATGACGTCCGCCACGATGTTCGCCACGACGATATCATAGTCTCCGCCGAACTCGCGCGCGAGCCTTTTGTCGCTGAGCACATCGCCCGCGCGGACGGTGTAGTGCTCCCGTCCGATGCCGTTGAGCGCGGCATTCTCGTAGGCGACGCCCACGCACTTGTCGTCGATGTCGCAGGCGAAGGCGTCCCGCGCGCCCAGCAGCAGCGCCGCGATGGAGAGGATGCCGCTGCCGCAGCCGAGGTCGAGCACCTTTTCGCCGCCGCGGATGTGCTTTTCGAGCGCCTGAAGGCACAGGCGTGTGGTCGCGTGGCTGCCCGTGCCGAAGGTCAGCCCGGGATTCAGGATGAGCTTCACGCGCTCCGTCGGCTTCGCCTGCTCCCACTCGGGAATGACCAGCAGGCGCTCGCCGATCTCCATGGGCTTATAGAACTGCTTCCAGTTGTTCTCCCAGTCGGCGTCCTCCACGTTTTCCATCGTGAGGAGCAGCGGCGCGTATTCGGGATGCTGCTTCTTGAGCGCCGAGAGCGCGATGCGCACCTGCGCCAGCGTGGAAAAACCGCTCTCGCTTTCTTCGAGGTAGAAGGTCACGCGGCATTTGCCGTGCTTCTCCGCCAGCAGCTCATCGTCCACATAGTCCCAATACTGGTGGTTGTTTTCGAGAAAATCCTTGAAGTCCGCCTCGTCGTCGATGACAAGGCCCTCGACGCCCTGCTCGCGCAGCAGCTCGCTGACCGGCTCCAGACCGGCGCGGGCGGTGTCGATATGCAGCTCCAGCCACTTCATCGCTGCGTCCCCACGAAGAACAGCCCCAGCGTGCCGCAGCCGGTGTGCGCGCCGATCACGGGGCCGATGAAGTCTGCGCGGACGTCCGTCACGCCGAAGCGCTCCTCCAGCAGCTCCTTGACGTATGCCACGGAGTCGGGGCAGTTGGCGTGGCAGATGAACAAGGGCTGGTTCTTGTCCGGCTCGACGCCCAGCTCCTCCACCTTGTCGACCAGCGCCTTGAGCGCAGCCTTGGTGCCGCGCGCCTTGCTCATGGGAATGAGCCTGCCCTCGCTGTCGGTGTGCATGACGGGCTTGATGCCCAGCATCGTGCCGACGAAGGCCGCCGTGGCGCTCACGCGGCCGCCGCGCTTGAGGTGGTTGAGATCGTCCACGATGAACCAGTGGCATTGGGTCTGGAGGATGCTCCTCACATATGCCGCCAGCGTCTCGATGTCGGGGCTGCTCCTCCGGCGCTCCTGTACCGTGCGGTAGAGCAGCATCCCCTGTCCGCGCGAGGCGGAGAGGGAGTCGATGACGAGGATCTTCGCGTCGGGGTACTCGCTTTTCAGGTCCTCCGCCGCGATGCGGGCGGACTGGTAGGTGGTGGACAGTGCGCCGGAGAAGCAGATGCACAGGATATCCTTGCCCGCGTCGAGCGCCCTGCGCATCGCCTCGTCGAACTGACCGACATTGGCGGCGGCGGTAGTGCTGTTCTCGCCCGCAGCGATCTTTGCGAAAAATTCCTCGGGGGACATCTCGGCATGGTCGGGCGTGTTGAGATAGGTTTTGCCGTCAATCGTAAAGGAAAGCGGCAGAACGGTAAGCCCGAGCTCGTCGACCTCCTGCTGATTCAGGTCGCAGCAGCTGTCGGTCATGATAATATAGTCACGCATGGCGTTCCTTTCCGGGCCGCAGACAAACGGCCCCTTTTGGGGAATAGAGTCGATTCTTCCTTAGAATGGCAGTATTGTAGCAGAACGTTAAGATAATATCAATCATTTTCTGTAAACAATGCTTTCCGTTTACTTTCCGACGCAGAAGCGTTCAAAAATGCGCGTCACCATGTCCTCGCGCGCCGTGCGGCCGGTCAGCTCGCCGAGCGCGTCGAGAGCACCCTCGGCCTCGGTGAGCACCACGTCGGGCGTCAGCCCGGCGGTGAGCGCCTCGTGCGCCGCACGGACCGCGTTCAGGGCGCGGTCGACGGCCTCGGCCTGCCGTGCGTTGGTGAGCAGCGTGCCGCCCGCGGGAACGCCGGCAGGAAAGCAGTCTCTGATCGTGTCGATCAACGCATCCAGCCCGCCGGGCATTACGGAATTAAAGGAGACCAGATGCTCCGGCACAGGCGCGCCGTCCGGCAGTCTCCAAACGGCGGTCTTTACGGCGGGGTTTCGATCGTCCTTGCTGATGGCCAGAATCCAATGCGGCGCTTGGGCGGCAAGCGCGAGAATGTCTGGCTCCACAGTGAGCGGCGTATGGCTGCCGTCCGCTACCACGATCACCAGATCGGCGCTCTCGACCGCGCGGCGCGAGCGCTCCACGCCGAGCCGCTCCACGGCGTCGTCTGTCTCGCGGATGCCCGCCGTGTCAATGAGCCGCAGCAGCACGCCGCCGACCACCGCCTTCTCCTCCACGGTGTCGCGCGTCGTGCCGGGAAGGTCGGTGACGATGGCGCGGTCGTAGCCCACAAGCGCGTTGAGCAGCGAGCTTTTGCCCGCGTTCGGCGCGCCGACGATGGCGGTCGCCGCGCCGCTTTTGAGCACGCGTCCGCGCGCAAAGGTGCCGAGCAGCGCCGCGAGCGTTTGTTCGCTCTCCGTGAGCGTCCGCTCCGTCTCGGCAAGCGTCAGGTCCTCGATGTCCTCGTCGGGATAGTCCACCACGGCGTAGAAGCGGCTGGTGAGGCTCAGCAGCGCGTCGTAGACCTGTTCGAGCGGGCGGCGCAGCGCGCCGTCCACCTGGGCGGCGGCGTTCCGCGCCGCCTCGGCGGTCTCGGCGTCAATGAGGTCGATGACCGCCTCCGCCTCGGTGAGGTCCATTTTGCCGTTCAGAAACGCGCGCTCGGTAAACTCCCCCGCCCGCGCCTGCCGCGCGCCTGCGGCAAACGCGGCGCGCAGGACCTCCTGCAAAACGACCGGCGAACCGTGGCAGTGCAGCTCCGCGCTCTCCTCGCCCGTGTAGCTGTGTCCGGCGGAGAACACCACCGCCAGCGCGTGGTCGAGCGTGCGGCCCTCGGCGTCGCGCACCGTGCCGTAGGTCATGCGCCGCGGCGGAAGCTCTGCGGCCGAACGGCCGTTCACCGGCGTGAACAGCGCCGCGAGCACGCGCCGCGTCTCCGCGCCGCTCAGGCGCACGATGCCGACCGCGGCGGCCGCGGGCGCGGTGGCGATGGCAGCAATGGTGTCGGGCATAAGACGACCTCCTTGATGATAGCCGGTATTTGTCGATATGATACCACAAAACGGGAAAAATGAAAAGGGGCACGGCGCAGCCGTGTCCCTTTTTTTGTATTCCACCGATCAGCAATCAGCGTGAGATGCAATAAAAATAGATGTTTACACAAATCATCACAACGGCAAACGCAATAAGCATCGCCCAGCTTATTTGCATGGCCTTAGATTTTGTATTCCTGATGCAATATGCCAAATAGATGATCCAGCAGGAGTAGAACGCAAAAATAATGCCGCGGTTCCGGATTAATATACTTAGAAGGAACAACGCATTTACGATCTTCATTCCATTCTCTGACATCAGTATACTTTTGATCTCTTTCACCGGTTGACCTCCCAGCTGAATATATTGTTGTTTTTATTGTATCATACTCCGCACTTCCCCACAAGGGCAAAAAGGACGCCGCATATCAAATTTCGGTTTGCCGCTTACTGCTCCTTGGCGGCCTCGGCCTGCTGGGCCTCAATCTCAAGGAGAGCGTCCTTGCGGGAGAGATTCCAGCGGCCCTTTTCGTCGATCTCCATGAACTTGACCCAGATCATGTCGCCGACGGTGACCACGTCCTCGACCTTCTCGACGCGCTTCTTGTCGAGCTTGGAGATGTGGACCAGACCGTCCTTACCCGGGGCGATCTCCACGAAGGCGCCGAACTGCATCAGGCGCACGACGCGGCCGTAGTACAGCTTGCCGACCTCGGGGACAAACACGATGTCGTCGATGCACTTCTTCGCGGCGTCGCAGGCGGCGGCGTCGGCAGAGGCGATGTGGATGGTGCCGTCGTCGTCGATGTCGATCTTCGCGCCGGTGTCGGCGACGATCTTCTGAATGACGGAGCCGCCCTTGCCGATGACCTCGCGGATGCGGTCGGGGTCGATCTTCATGGTGATCATCTTGGGCGCGTAGGGGCTGACCTCGGGACGCGGCTCGGCGATGCAGGGCAGCATGATCTGGTCGAGGATCTGCACGCGCGCGTCGTAGGTGATGTCCAGCGCGTTCTTGATGATCGCCATGGTCAGGCCGTCGTTCTTGAGGTCCATCTGGATGGCGGTGATGCCCTTCTTCGTACCGGCGACCTTGAAGTCCATTTCGCCGTGGAAGTCCTCAACGCCCTGAATGT
>OIXA01003705.1_pt1 | contig 15663 bp, 15 predicted proteins | sample 1587721 | NCBI WGS metagenome assembly OIXA01 (sample SAMEA3888900, study PRJEB22519) | human gut metagenome | biome: human gut; feature: human-associated habitat; material: faeces | place: Denmark | collected 2013 | reverse complement strand
AGCGCCAACAGGGCCGCGGCGGTGAATGCCGGCAGGTAGTCGCTCCCGACGGCGAGCCCGCCGCGCAGGTGCCCGAGCCATTTGCGCGCGCAGCCGTAGATGTCCTCCCCGAACCGGGCGTGGAAGCACAGATAGCCCATGAGCATGAAGAACATGAGGGGAGACCATGCGTAACTGCTGGCCGTCGCGTACATGGACTTGCCGAGGGTCGTGAAGCCCGCCGAAACGCCTCGCAGGTTGGCGATGAAGACGAGGCCGGTGGCCATGAGCGCGAAGGCGACGGGCATACCGAGGAAGAACAGGGCGAACAGGAAGACGAGCCCAAGCACGCCCACGGCGACGCTGCCCATACCGGGCAGCTTGTGCGTGGCGACCCACCATGCGCCGAGCATGGGCAGGCACCCGAGGCAGAGGGCGAGGACGGCCTGCCGGTTCCCGGCGCGGCGGCAGGCTTCCGAAAGCGCTTTCAGCAGATCGTGGAGCAGGGTGACGGCGAGCAGGGCGAAGCCGAACGACGCGAGCCCGATGAATGGGGTAAGCGGAATCCGCAGCACCAGCGTGACCGACGAGGTCGAAGCCGCATACCGGGCGGTCGTATAGGAACAGAAACCGATGGTCGCCAGCGACCACAGCGTCGTGGCGACGGCGAGCAGCGCCCGGCGGGGTTCGGTCAGCTTGGAGGTCAGGATATCCATAGTGACGTGGCTTTTCTGCCATTGCGTGTAGGCGATGGAGGAAAAGACTACGATAACCATCATGAGTTCCGTGATTTCCACTGTGCCGTTGATCGACTTGCCGAACCAGTACCGCAGGAACACGTCGACGAACGTCAGGAACACCATGAGCATGAAGACGCCCATGCCCGCCGCGCTGAGCCATTTGGAGAGGCTTTCCGCCGGGAGCAGCGCGGCCGTGGCCCTGTCGAGAAAAACTGTTCCGTGGGTATGCGTGCTTTCCATACTTCGTTTCCTTGTTGGAGAGGAGTCGCGTCTGAGGAACATCCACCGTGGCGGGAAGCTCGCGGGGCGCTCCCGGAGGAACGCCCCGTCCCCCCGAGGCCGGGTTACTTCTTGCCGGCGATGTCGATGGAGTGGGACTGGTTCCACGGCTTGGCGTAGCGCGTTTCCAGTTCGCGGAACTTCGCTTCGATGGCCTTGCCGGCCGGGTAGTTGATGACGAAGTACACGAGCGCTGCGAGAACGTACGGCGAGAGCGTCTTGTACGTCGTCGTCGCGACGGTCTTGGCGCCCCAGATGAGCTCCGTCATGCCGAGCACCGAGCAGATGGACGATTCCTTCACCATCGTGACAAGCTCGTTGGCGAGCGCGGGGAGAATGTTCTTGATCGCCTGCGGAAGCACGACGAGCTTCATGCTCTGCCACGAGCTGAGACCGAGCGAGCGCGCCGCCTCGTTCTGTCCGCCGTCCACAGCGAGAATGCCCGCGCGGATGATCTCCGCGACATACGCCGAGGAGTTGAGCGCAAGCGCCACCACGCCGGGAATGAAGCGGGAGAGGTCGATGAAGCCCAGGATCACGACCGAGGGGATCTTGATCACGCTGAAAAGGCCGTAGAAAATAATGTAGAGCTGCACCATCATCGGCGTCGAGCGGAACACGGCGATGTATGCGCCGGAGAGATTCCGCACGATCTTGTTGCGGCTCAGACGCATGAGCGCGAGCGCGAGCGCCGGCATGACCGCGAGACCTACCGATATGATCGAGAGCAGCAGCGTATACTCGAGTCCCTGCACGAAGAAGGAAAGATACTTTGGCAGGAAGGAGAAATTGAAGAAGTTCGCCGGGGACATGCCGGCAAACAGGTTGGACCACCACATAATACTATTCCTTGACCTTTTCTGTATTTGGAAGCGGGAGAGATCAACGGCACATATGCGCCCTGCCTGCTTTCACAGACAGGGCGCACACGCTTCAAAGAGAAGGATGTACGGTTTACCCGATCGCCTGGTCGCTGAGAGCTTCGGCGTCAGCGATGTACTGCTCGATCTTGCCGTCGGCAATGAGCTTGGCGATCGTGGCGTTGATGGAGGGCAGCAGGCCCTTCGGGTCGCCCTTCTGCACGGCGACGCAGTAGGGGAAGGCTTCGCCGAGGCTCACGTCCGCCACGACGAGATCGCTGTTGGACTTGGCATACTGCTGCGCAACGGCGCCGTCAACAACAATGGCGTCCACCTTGTCGTACACGAGCTGGTTGACAAGGTCGTTCACGCTCGTGAGACCCACGAGATTCGCGCCGGGCATATCGCTGGTGACGAGATCGGCCTTGGTCGTGCCGGTCTGCGCGCCGACGCTCTTGCCGGAGAAGGACTCAATGCTGGTGTACTCGCCGGCCTTGTCGGCCTTGACGAGGATCATCGGAGGCAGATCGGTGTAGTAGGGATCGGAGAAATCGGCGGCCTCGAGACGCTCCTCGGTGACCTCGATGGCGGCGAGGACGATGTCGGCGTCGCCCTTCTGCAGACCGGCCATGAGACTGTCAAAGTCCATGTTCACGATCTGGAGCTCCTTGCCCATATCCGCGGCGATCGCCTCGGAAACGGAGACGTCGATACCGACGTACTGCTGCTCGTTCTTGTCGTTCAGAACGATGAACTCGTACGGGGGATAGTCGGCGGAGGTCGCCATGACGAGAGTTTTGCTTTCGGACGCAGCGCTGCCGCAGGCAGCGAGGCTCAGCACCATGAGCAGAGCCAGAACGATTGCTGTTGCCTTTTTCATTTCTTTTCTTTCCTTTCCATTCAACGGGAATGAATTTGTTTCAGGTTGGGCATAGTATAATCGTATATTTATACAATGTCAATGGTTTTAAATTCGATTTCTTCCGTTTTTCTGCCTCTGTTTTTGGTGATATTGCTAAAAACCGGAGGTTCCTATTGCATAAACGGCTTTTATGCAATATAATATGCATTGTTTCCGGGCGTTTCCTGCTGCATATGGCAGTTTGGATATGCACAAGAACGGTGAATATGTGAATAATTCAGAGGCGGTATTATGAATTATTATATGAATAGCTTGAATAATTCCTATTTGGCGGTGCATACGGACGCGCTGTGCGCGAACGTTGCCGCCATCGAAAAAACACTCTCGCCCGGCGCGGAGATCATCCCGGTGCTCAAGTGCGACGCCTATGGACTGTCTCTTTCGCTCACCGCTCCGGCGCTCGCGGCGCTGCCGGGCATCCGCACATTCGCGCTCGCGCATGTGTCCGAGGGTTTGGCGCTGCGCGCGCTCGGCATTGAAAAGGACGCGCTCATTCTCGGAAACCCTCTGCCGCACGCCGTTCCCGACGCCGTGAACGCGCATCTCACGCTCACCGCCGGACGGCTCGGTCTGCTTCCCGCGCTTGCCGCGGCAGCGGAAGCGGCGCAGACGGAAGTGAAAATACAAATCAAGATCGACACCGGTCTCCACCGCGTCGGCGTGACGCCGGGGGACGAGCTCGAGGCGCTTTTAAAAGAGCTCTCCGCCGCCGGAGAGCGTATAAAGCTCGCGGGCGTCTACTCCCATTTTGCCGACACCGCAAAGCCGGAGCTTTGCCGCGCGCAGGCGGAGCTTCTGCTGCGCAGCGCCGAGCAGGTCGAGCGCGCGGGCTTTGCGGTGCCGATGCGCCATATCTGCGACAGCGCCGGGAGCGAGTATTACCCCGAATATCACTTTGACGCCGTGCGTCTCGGGCGGCGGCTCATCATGGATCACCCGACGCAGCCGCGCGGGAATGTGCGCGAATGCGCCTCGTGGCGCAGCTGTATCATGGCCGTCCACCGCCGCCATGCGGGGGAAAAGCTCGGCTACGGCGGGGTGTATACGCTCGATCACGACGCGGATGTCGCCATCGTCGGCGTCGGCTACGGCGACGGGCTCTATCTCCCGCTCGTGGAGATGCACGGCGACATTCTCGTGCGCGGAGAGCGCCGGCCGCTGCTCGCGTGCTGCATGGATCAGTGCATGGTGGACGTGACCGGCATGGAGGTTCAGATCGGAGAGGAAGTCACGCTCTTCGGCTTTGACCGCGAGGGTAACGCCCTCCTCTCGCAGGACGTTGCAAACTTCTGCGGCGCGAACGAGGGGTGCGCGCTCACGAGCGCTCTCTCGCCGCGCGTGGAGCGCATTATCGAAAACTAAAGAGCTGACCGCCCGACAGCGTATTGCCGTCGGGCGGATTTTTTGCTATGATGCAGTTAATTATAATTATAGGGTGGGGAGGGCGTGCATATGAAATACGCCGATCTCATTGCCAAGCTGACACTGGAGGAAAAGGCGGGGCTCACGTCCGGACGGGATTTCTGGCACACGAAGGCCGTGGAACGGCTCGGCATTCCGTCCGAGATGATGACGGACGGGCCGCACGGTCTGCGCAAGCAGGAGAGCGATTCCGACGCGCTGGGGCTTGGCCGCTCCGTCCCGGCGACGTGCTTTCCGACGGCGAGCGCGCTTGCAAACAGCTGGGACGAGACGCTGCTCTCCGACGTTGGCCGCGCGCTTGGCGAGGAGGCTGTGGCGCAGGGCGTCGGCATGGTGCTCGGGCCGGGCGTGAACATCAAGCGCAGCCCGCTCTGCGGGCGGAACTTTGAGTATTTCTCCGAGGACCCGCTGCTCTCCGGCAAGCTCGCCGCGGCGATGATCCGCGGCATACAGAGCACCGGCGTGAGCGCGTGTGTGAAGCACTTTGCCGCAAACTCGCAGGAGCTGCGCCGCATGGCGACCGATTCCGTCATGGACGAGCGGACGCTGCGCGAGATCTATCTTCCGGCGTTTGAGACCGCCATAAAAGAGGGCGGCGTGCGCTCTCTTATGACGGCGTATAACCGGCTGAACGGTACTTACTGCAACGAAAATGAGCACCTGCTGCGCGATATCCTCCGCGGCGAGTGGGGCTTTGACGGGCTCGTCGTCTCCGACTGGGGCGGCAACAACGACCGCGTCGCCGCCGTGCGCGCCGGATCGTCGCTCGAAATGCCGGCCTCCAACGGCGAGACCGACCGGCACATCGTCGAGGCCGTACAGAACGGAACGCTCGACGAGGCTCTTCTGGACGAGCAGGTGGATCACGTGCTGGACTTTATTTTTACCGCGCAGAAAGCGCTCGCGTGCGGCGGCGTTTTCGACGGCACGGCGCACCATGCGCTCGCCGCGAAAGCCGCGGCGGAGTCTGCCGTGCTGCTGAAAAACGAAAAGGAATTTCTCCCGCTGCGGCAGGGCGAGCGCGTTGCCGTCATCGGCGATTTTGCCGCCGTGCCGCGCTGCCAGGGCGCGGGCAGCTCGCGCGTCAATCCCACGCAGGTGGACGCGCCGCTCGACGCGCTGCGCGCTGCCGGCGTGAACGTCACCGGATACGAAAAGGGCTTTTTCCGCAGCGGAGCCGCTGCGCCGCGGCTGCTGCGCCGGGCAAGGGCGCTCGCCGCGCGAAGCGATAAGGTGCTGCTCTTTCTCGGTCTGGACGAGGGCAGCGAAACGGAAGGATACGACCGCGAGCATATGCGCCTGCGCGAAAACCAGCTCGACCTTCTGCGCGAGATCGCGGAGGTCAATCCGAACGTCGGCGTCGTGCTGCAGTGCGGCAGCCCGGTGGAGATGACGTGGGATGTGTTCGCCCGCGCGGTGCTGCATCTCTATCTTGGCGGGCAGGCCGTCGGCAGCGCGTGCGCCGCGCTGCTCACGGGCGAGGCGAACCCCAGCGGCAAGCTGGCTGAGACGATGCCCGTCCGGCTCGAGGACACGCCCTGCGCGCCGTGGTATCCGGGCCGCGAGGCGACGAGCGAGTACCGCGAGGGGCTGTTCGTCGGCTACCGGTATTATGAAAGCGCGCATAAGCGCGTCAAATATCCGTTCGGCTACGGATTGAGCTATACGGAGTTTTCCTACGCGCCCGGCGAATTTTCGCCCGGCGGCGTGAGCTTTACGGTGAAGAACACCGGCAGCCGCGCTGGGGCGGAGGTCGCGCAGCTCTACGTCCGCCGCAAAACCCCCGGCATGCTGCGCCCTGCGCTTTCGCTTGCGGGCTTTGCGCGCGTGGAGCTGCTGCCCGGCGAGGAAAAGACGGTCTTTCTCCCGCTCGGCGAGCGGAGCTTCGCCGTTTGGAGCTGCGCGAAAAACCGCTGGGTCGTGGAAGAGGGCGAGTACGAGTTCTGCGTCGGCGCGTCCTGCCGCGATCTGCGGCTTGTACACACGGTGCATGTTGCCGGTGAAGCGCCCTTCGATGAATACGCCGCGCCGGAATTTGACGTTTACCGCCGCGCGGATGTGCAGCATGTGTCCGACGAGAGCTTTGCCGCGCTGCTCGGGCACGATATCCCGCCCGCGCGCTGGGAAGAGCGCGGCGCGGTGGACTTCAACGACGCCATCTCCCGCGGGAAATATCTCCCAGGCGGTCTTGGCAAGGGGCTGTACAACGCGCTGGAAGCCGCGCGCCGCGTGATGAATCTTGTGGGCAGCAAGGAAAACGCCGGGAATCTCATGTACGTGCTCGATATGCCGTGGCGCAACGCCGCGCGCATGGCGAACGTCTTTTCCGACGATCAGATCAAGGCGCTGCTGAAAGTCGTCAACAAGGAAAAAAACGGTTGGAAGCATTTTCTTGCCGAAACAAAAAAGAAAAGGGCACATAAGCGCGCTTAAATATATAATATTATAAAGAAAAAGGCTCTCAGATCACAGATCTGAGAGCCTTTTTCAGCAAAACCCGTTACACTATAAAATAAAGAACGAGGGGGATGCAAAGCACATAGAGCACCGGGTGGACCTTTTTCGCATCGCCGGTCACGACCTTGATGAGCACGTCGGTCAGAACGCCGAGGCAGATCGACGCGGCGATATCGCCGGTGAAGGTGCCGAACATGATCATGACGAACGGGCCAAAGCAGCTTTTGAAGTCGGAGAAATCCAGCTTGGTAAACCCGGAGAGCATGGAGAATCCGACAAAGATCAGAGCAACGCCCGTGACGGAGGTGGGGATCATGAGGAAAAGGGGCGAGAGGAAAACGCAGACAAAGAACAGAATGCTCGTGACAACCGCCGTAAGACCGGTACGGCCGCCCGCCTCCACGCCGATGGTGGATTCAATGAACGTGGAGATCGTCGTGCAGCCGGTCGCCGAGCCGACGACCGTGCCGACGGCATCGACGAGGAACGGCTTTTCAATGTGGGGGAAGTTTCCTTCCTCGTCAAGCATATTCGTCTGCGCTCCCACGGCGATCAAAGCGCCGAAGGTGGCGAAGAAGTCGCTGGTGAACAGAATGAAGATCCAGACGAGAGCGCCGGGAATGTCTGCGAGAAGGGATTTGAAATCATAGCACAGGAAGAGGTTCCCGAGCTCGCTCACATCCGGCAGAGAGAAAACCGACGCCGGCAGCGTGGAAACGCCCATGGGAATGCTGATGACCGTGCCGACGACAATGCCGATGAGGATGGCGCCGCGGACCTTGTACGCTGTAAGAACGCCCATGACGACCATAGTGATCAGCGCAAGGAGGACCGTAGGCTGAGAGAAATCTCCGAGCGCCAGACCGTTTGAAAAAACAGCCAGACCGGTGTTCTTAAAGCCGAGGTACGCAATGAAGAAGCCGACCGCCGTCGGAATGGCGATCTTCAGATTCTTCGGCAGAAGATCGACAACCATTTTCCGAACGCCGAGCACCGTCACCAGAATAAACAGTATGCCCGAGCAGAGAAGAAGCGCCATGGCCCAGCCGAAGGAAAACGCGCCGCTGTTTACGAGACCGCCGAGAATGAAGTTGCTGCCCATCGCCGTGGAAAGGGCAAGCGGAAGATTTGCATAAAGCCCCATAAAGAGGGTAATCGCTCCGCTGACGAGCGCGCACATGACAAGCAGCGCAGATTTGCTGATGACAAGGCCGTTCACGTCCGTGAACACCGGATCGGGGCCGAAGCCGCAGATGGCCGCCGGCTGCACTGCCAGCACATAGGCCATGGTCATAAACGTCGTGATGCCCGCAAGCACCTCGCGCTTCGTCGTGGTGCCGTGTTCCTGAAGTCTGAAGAAGTCTTTTTTCATGTTTTCTCCCTTTTATTCGCTGGTTTTTTCTGTTTCTCTTACTCCACGACCTCGAGGATCGGATCAACGACCTGCTGCTTTACCACGTCGATAAAGCCGCAGTCGGTAATGGCATATGCGGGAATCGCCGCAAGGCAGATGAAGCTCAGGAACATGAACGGAATAGCGATCTCTGTTCCCATTTCATGGGCAACGCGGTTCAGCTCCTTTTTCTTATCCGCCAGCTCGTCGAGCGAAAGATCGCTCAGCAGGCCGCAGACGGGATACGCGACCTCCGCCGCGATCTCGCCGTTGCGGACGATGACCTGGCCGCCGCCGAGCTCGGCGCAGCGGTTTACCGCCAGGGCCATATCCTCAAAGCTGTCGCCCAGGACGATGATGTTGTGGTTATCGTGGCCGACGGAGGAGGCCATTGCGCCGCCGCGGATGCGGAATCCGCCCATGAACGCCTTGCCGATGTTGCCGTTTTTTCCGTGGCGCTCGACCTGCGCAATATACAGCACATCCTGCTCCACGTCGCACTGCACCACACCGTCCACGACCGGAAGCTCCACGTCGCGGCGGCTCGTAAAGGGGATGTAGGACAGCGTATCCATTACAAGCGCCTTGACCTTCTTTGCCTTGGCCGACACGCGGGTCTTGAAGCTGTCAGCGGTAACCGGCTGGCTCAGGTGAACGGTATTCAGCACGCAGGGCTCGTGCTGCGCGGTTTCATAATGCACGAGCAGCTTGCCGTTATCGGTGATCTGGCGGCCGCCGGCAAACGTGGTCAGCACGCGGAAATCTTCCGCTCCGGTGGTGATGTTGATATCCGCGCGGCGGCCGGGAGCGAGACCTCCGATCTCACGGTCAAGATTGAACGCGCGGGCACAGTTGACCGTGACCATCTGAATGGCTTTTACGAAATCCAGCCCCATGCCGAGCGCCGTGCGGAGCGCATCGTCCAGATGGCCGCGCTGCTGCAGATCGACGGTATGGAGGTCGTCGGTGACAATGCTGACCATGGCGGTGTCCAGATGATTTTCCATCACGGTCTTGAGAAGCACCGGCATGTTGCGGGCGGCGCTGCCCTCGCGCATCATGAGATGGCAGCCGTTGCGAAGACGCTCAAAAACGTCTTTCTCGCAGAACCCTTCATGGTCGGTGGAAACGCCGGCCGCCACGCATGCGCTCATGGCCGGGCCGTACATATCCGGAAGATGGCCCTGCAGCGTTTTTCCGGGCATGGAGAGCGTGTCGTCAAACGACTCGAGCAGGTCGGGGAAGCCCGCCATAATATAGGGGCCGACACATTCCGACAGGCCGACGGCGTCCGGACGGCGAAGCGCGCGGCGGATGATCTCCGGATTGAAGCGGCCTCCGCTCGTTTCGAGATTGGGGGAAAACGGGACATGGGAAGGAACAACAAAATAGAGCTTGAGGTCGGTCGTTTCCGCTTCCTTCAGGATCGCTTCGATGCCTTCCAGACCGGAAACAACGCCTACCTCGTGGAGGTCGGTCATGATGCCCGTGGTGCCGTGAGAGAGAACCGCTTCCGCAAAGGACCGAATGGCCAGAGAGGAGCTTTCCGGATGGATATGTCCGTCCAGGAATCCCGGAGTCAGGTACTTTCCTTCCGCATCCACAACGCGGGTGTTCTCGCCAACGCAGTAATCAACATCGCCGACGGCCGCGATCGTATCGCCGCAGACGGCCACGCCGCCCTCGTAGATCTCACCGGAGTAAACGTTGACGATCTTTCCGTTCCGAATGACGAGATCGGCCGGGGTTTCGCCTTTGGCGACAGACAGTAGTTTCAGATTCATGCTGTACCTCCAAATTTTTTGTATTTTGTTGACCCGTTTTATTTCCGGCGGCACGGTATACCGCAGAAAACCAGTTTAGACTTTTACGACCGGAAAACGGTCCGGCAGAACGATGCCCGCACGCTTATAAATGGCCGCGGCCCGTTCACAAGCCTCTTTCAAAATTGCCTCCTCATCAAGCGTCAGGATTTTTCTTTCACGCATGAGCCACTTGCCGTCGCACATCGTGGATTCGATATTGGCCGAATGCATCGCCGTGACCAGCGCGGCAATTTTATCGTTGACCGGCATCATGGATGGTCCGTGCGGATCAATAACGATCAAATCGGCCTTTTTTCCGGCTTCCAGACTGCCATACAGATTTTCATCGAGAAGCGCACGCGCGCCCCACTTCGTCGCCATGCGCAGGATATCCTGTGACGGGACCACCGTCGGATCGAGCCGCCATCCCTTATGAATAAGGCTGGTGAGCCACATTTCATCCACCATGTCCATGTGATTGGAGGACGAAGCGCCGTCTGTGCCGATGGACGGCATCAGTCCCATCTGCAGCATTTTCGGAACGCGGGCAAAACCCAGCACCCGCATGGCCGACGCGGGATTGTGCGAGATCTTCACTTCCCGCTTCCGGAAGAGCTCCAGCTCTTCATCGGTCAGCCAGACCGTGTGTACTGCCAGGAGATTTTTATCCAGCACACCGAGCCGTTCGAGGTGCTTTACCGTCCCCTCGCCCCAGCGCGCGTAGGTGTATTCCTTTTCTTCCTTTGCTTCCGCCACGTGCATGTGAATGCCGACGCCGTACTTGTCGGCAAGCTCTTTTGTGCGGACGCAAAGCTCATCGGTGTTGTTGAATATCGTCCGCAGGCCAAACCAGACCTGCACGCGCCCGTCAGCGGTATTGTGATATTTTTCGATATCCGCGACCTGCTGCTCAAGCTCCTGCTCCATCGTGCGCTGCCAGATCGGCGGGAGGCCTTCACCGCAGTCCATCACCGACTTGGCAAGCTTTCCGCGCAGGCCGGACTGCTCCGTGGCCCGCGCCATGCCGGAGACGAACTGACCGCCCGGCTCGGCAAACGACGTTACGCCCGAGCGGATCAGCTCCAGGCTCGTCATGAGTGTGGAAACGTAGGAATCCTCCTCCGTCATATTGCTCTCAAAGGGCCACATTCTCTCGTGCAGCCAGCAGATAAAATCCACGTCGTCGCCGACGCCGCGGGATATCTGCTGCGAGGTGTGGACGTGGGTATTCACAAATCCGGGCAGAACATATTTTCCGTGCAGGTCGATGACCTCCGCGTCGGGCGAGATCTTCGCCGGATCGACCCGGCCGACCGCCGTGATGCGGTCGTTTTCCACGAGTACCCCGCCGCCGTCAAACACGGTGTCGTTTTGATCCATGGAGACGATATAGCCGTTCTTCAAAAAAGTTTGCATGTTCTTCCTCCATTCACTTGATTCGATCGCAGAAAAATGATATGCTCACGCTACAACCTATAACGGTTTTAGGTTCAAGTCTTTTTTTCTGTTTCCGGAGCTTTTCTGGTGTTCCTACAAAACCAATCGACAGTGCCGGAGAAAACTTGGGAGGTTTTATGAAAGAATTTTTGTCGATCGGCGAGCTTGCAAAAATTTTCGACATGGATGTGCAGCTCCTCCGCCACTATGACGCAAAAGGGCTTCTCGTCACTTTGACCAGTTCTATCCGCTCGCCACCATACGATATCTGCGCCGCCTTGGATACCCGCTCGCCCAGATACGGGATTTTCTCCATAACAACGCGCTGCGGGACAATCTTGAAATGCTCTCTGAGCAGGCGGAAAAACTTCGCCGCCAATGCGACGAACTGAACGCTACCATTCAGATCATCCAGCAAAAAGTGGAATTCATCGACCGGGAGCAATCCTCCAGCCAGAGAGGAAAGTTTTCCGTCCGGACGTTTCCGCGCCGCGCCTTTCTGCACATTGGCGATGAGATCAATCTCTTCACGCATGAGCTTTTTTATTTTTATCCTACCGTCGGCTTTTACCGCGGTGAGCGCAAATGGTTCGGCGCTCTGCTTTACGAAGACACCCCCGTGCAGGAATACCGTTTCCCCGAGCTGATGGCGGAGCAGGCTCTCTCCTATATTCCTGCGGGCGAGTATCTCTGCGGCTATCATTACGGACCGTATCTCTCGATTCAGGACTCCATTGATCGTCTTTTCGAGGAAGCGAGCCGCCGGGAGCTGCGCGTGGATGACTGCGTGATCACGCCGAATATCGTCGATCAATGCTGTGAAGGCCATCCGGAAAACTACATTACCGGGCTGGAAGTCCGTATTTTGCCGGAGGAGGGCATAGCGGCGGAAGAGCATCTGATGCCCGGCCCTGTCGGATAAAAAAACGGCCGGAGGCAGTATCACAAACTGCCTCCGGCCATTTTTGCAAATTGATTCACACAAACACAAGCTGCACGAGCAGCATGTAAACGACCGTCCCGGCGACGATGCTCAAAAGCGTATTCCGCCGCCAGACGTGCAGCATGTGCCCGACGAAAGCTTTGCCGCGCATGGCAAATGTCTTTTCCGACGCACAAATCAAAGCGCTGCTGAAAGTCGTCAATAAGGAAAAGGGCGACTGGAAGAAATTTGTCGAAGAGACCAGACGGAAGAAATAACCACTCCGTATATAGGCAAAGCCGGAAGTCCGCGGGCTTCCGGCTTTGCCTATTCATTTTATTCCTTATCCTTATCCTTTTGCAGCGCGGCAAGGTCTTTCAGCACCGCCAGAGCGATTGGCTTCACCTCCGGCGTGCAGGACTGAAACAGCTGCAGCACCGTTTCGCTGCCGTAGGTCTTCTGGCTGTACTGACAGCCGGACAAAACGTAGCCCAGATCAGCATTCACCGCCGCGCAGACGGCGCCGAGGGTATCCAGCGTCGGCGTGACCTTTCCGTTTTCGATTTTGGACAGATACACCGTTGTGATATCCGCCGCTTCCGCCACCTTTTCCTGCGTCAGCTTCGCGGCCATGCGGCTCTCTTTCAGCCGCTTTCCGATCATTGTATAATCAATCGCCATGAAATCACCCGTATCAGTATAACAATATGGTACGGTCCGTATAATAAATTTATAGATTAACTTGATTTATTGGTTTAATAATGATAGAATAACAATACAATTTTACACCACAAAGGAGAGGCAGAAAATGGAAGTCAGAAAACCCGCAAAGTTCCTGCTCATTATCGCGATCCTCTTTTATCTGCTGTCCGCCGTCATGCTCTATAAGGGCTATGACAAAATGACCAATTACAGCAACCCGGAATACAGCTTTATGACGACGCACAATGCCTATGTCGGCGGAGATGCCTATAACTACATCATCAACGGCAACTATGCCACCGGTTTTTTCGTTCTTTCCGGCTCATTTCTGATCACCGGCACGCTCTTCTGCGGCTTCTACCGCTTCAGCGGCCAGTTCCCGTGCGCTGAAACGGGCAATGCCGACCAGAGCAAAGCAAAAGAAGAACCGGCGCAGGAGTCGGTCTCGTCGGAAAGCTGAGGGAGATCATGGATACGGAATATAAAGAAACCTCCGCCGCGCTGGGACTGGACGGCTCAGCTCCCGAAACGGCTACTGACGCAGGCGCTGCTGAAGCTGCCCCCGAAGTCTCGAAGAAGACCCCGCCCGTATGGAAATGGCTGGCTCCCGTTCTTCTCGTACTCGCCGCTGCCGCAGTGATTTTCCTCCTTATCGGCAGAAAGTCTGCCGACGATTATATTGCTGAGCTTAACTACGATAACGGCGGTCTTGTGACCTACGACAACCAATATGTATACTATCTTGCGCCGTATCATATCAACAGCGAAGACAAACGCATCGTCGTGTACGAGGTCGATCCGAGCGGAGACGAATCTCGGGTGATCTGCAAGGAAAACACCATCAAAGCAATCCGTTCCGCAGGCTCCGAACTGTACTGTCTCGGGGCGAAAGGTTCCAAGGGCGCGCCGTATCTCGCCCATATTGACAAAGCCTCCGGCGAGTTGACCGTGCTGCGGCGTTTTCCTGCGGAAACACGGATTTCTTACTTTCTCGTTCGCAATTCCGATCTGTTCTACTGCGCAGACGGAACGCTTTACAAGGGTACTTTGGAAAGCGCCGAGCCGAGCACGGACGCCGTCCTTTTGGAAAACTGCCGCGCCGTGCATTTCTCCGGCAAAACGGTCTATTATTCCTCCGAGGACGAAATACTCGCTTATGACCTCCGCTCTGGGAAGAGTCAGCCACTCTTTTCCGCCCAAGCCACGCAGATATGCCGCAAGGGAGATACGCTGTTTTTCATGAACTCGGATGGGATTTTTTCTGCCGGCTGCAAAGGCAGAGAACTGAAACTGCTTGCCGTTCACGACAGTTCTGAGGCAAACCTTTCTTCCGTTTTCTCGCTGTATAACGGCAATATTCTGTATGAATACAGCACGGACATCATCGGACTCTCTGATATCATTGATTCCCTTGACTCTGACAAGCTCTCCCTCCGGGATATGGAAAAGACCGCGTTTATGATAGGGATGGCCATGCTGAACGGGCATGTGGAGTATATCAGTGAGGACGGCGGCGAACCCGCCGAACGCCCTGTCTGCTTTATCGAAGAGTCTTCGGACATCTCCGACTTCGTTTCTGGTTTTTATATCACCCCGTATCAAACATATTTCTCCACCGATTTTGCATCGTACTCACTTGTCAATCCGATGAAATTCAGCTGAAAGGCGGCCATTTATGAAAATAGCAAAAAAGATTCTGGCCTCTGCTTTGGCTTTTCTTTGGCTTATCTCGATGAGCGCCTGCTCCGCACACGGAAAAAAACTGACAATGGATGCGTTTTTAAAAGCAGAAACACGAGACGATATAATAGACCTGCTCGGAGAGCCGTCGTCCTCGGAGAGCGGCGACGACTATTATGATCACTATGATTCCGTCATGTATATAGGTGATACCTATTCAACTCTCGTGAGCTACTACAGTGACAGTACGCTCTGTATTATTGTCATGCACTATCTCTATGACGGAATGCGCGGCATGGACTCGGTTCTGGAAAGGCTTGATTATACGGTGACGGCGAAAGACCGGCAGCTTGCCAAAGAAGCCATCGAAACCGCCGCCTGTGAACTTGCAGAAAAATACGGTGATCCGGAGATATATGATTCGCCGGTTGATACAACAACCTACAGCTGGTATGTCGGCGACTGCGAGATTGAACTTGCGGATTATACGGGAAACGACCAGTTTTTAAAAGTTTTTGGAGCCTACGAGATCATTATTTACTATTAAAAAAGACCAAGCCGGAAGTTCTCGGACTTCCGGCTTTCCTTATCCCATATTCTTTTACACAAACACAAGCTGCACGAGCAGCATGTAAACGACGGTTCCGGCGACGATGCTCAAAAGCGTATTCCGCCGCCAGACGTGCAGCAGCACAACGACCGCCGCGGCGATGATCTCCGGCAGGGCGTGGCTCGAGCCGGCAAAGTTCATATTCCGCAGGCAGTACACCACGAGCATGCTCATGACCGCGCACGGCAAAAGCTTCCCGAGCCGCAGTATCACGGCGGGCGTCTCCCGGCCGCCGCGGAATACAAGAAACGGCGCGAAGCGGATGAGCGCCGTGACGAGCGCGGAGACCGCGATGAGCAAAACGGCGTGCGTATTCATACGCTCTCGCCTCCATTCTTCGTCCGGCGCGCGTCGAGCACCAAAAGACAGCAGAGCATGCCGCCCATCGTCGGCAGCAGGAAGCTGTCCGCGCCGAACAGAAGGCGGCAGACGATCGAAACGCCGAGGCCGATGAG
>OIXA01003703.1_pt1 | contig 15666 bp, 10 predicted proteins | sample 1587721 | NCBI WGS metagenome assembly OIXA01 (sample SAMEA3888900, study PRJEB22519) | human gut metagenome | biome: human gut; feature: human-associated habitat; material: faeces | place: Denmark | collected 2013 | reverse complement strand
GGAATCACTTAGAAAATGAGATTTCTGCCGCCTGTGGCAGTTCTGACAGGGAGGTTTTTAATTATATGTTTCGTTTATGGGGAAAAATGTGGAAAGACAACCACATGCTAAAAGATCTGGTCATTGATGATGACTCGGAAGATACAAGAACACACAAAATTTTTCATGCCCTGCAGGAAATCTGCTATGATTTTGACCTGGAGAACCCAATTTGGCTGAAAAGTAATATTTCTGATTTCAAACGCCATTCAAAGACCAGATTTCGCCAGGACAGTTTTATTGAACATATCGAGTTTGATTATCTTGAAATCCAGGTGATCGAAGAAGATTAAAAAAATCTGCCGAAGTTCAGGCATCTCCTGTCCCCGGCAGATTTTTTATTGTGAAATAATGATTCTATTTTATTTACATATCTACTCTTATATGATCCACTTACTAACTCGCGGAATCTTTTTAATGATTATAACTGCAACAAGACTTAGTACAAAAATCATTGTGATCAGAACCGGAATCGCAATTGCAGTATTACTTATCACCATACTGTCAATTCCTATTCTGTGAAGAATATCTCTGATAAGCGCATGGATCAGATAGATTCCAAAAGTGCAGCTTCCCAGATAGCAGATCCTCTTTTCCTGTTTTTCATTCCATTTGATCTTGGATACATGGTTTTTGAAAAACAGAAAAAACGAACTTCCCCAGAAAAATCCTGCCAGTGTGTAGTTCTCATAAAATGACTGTATTGGTTTTCCTGATTTCTGTGAGCTGATGTAACACAAGCCGATCGCTGCCAAAATCAATATTACCCCCAGTACATAAACCAGATATTCCAGTTTCTTTGATACCTCATAATGAGACAGATAATGCCCCAGTATAAAATATCCTATGTAACCGGTAACCATTTCCGGCTGCACGGTCTGCAGAATATCCATGATATGGTCCTTCCATGGAAGTGGAAAATAATTTATTGTATATGGCAGGATCTGAAACACCAGAAACAGTACGATCATATACTCTTCCCACTGTTTTCCCCTGGCACTGTTTACAATTTCCCATAGCATCGGTGTGATGATCAGAAGTCCGATCAGCATTGGAAGATACCAGAGATGGAAATAAGATTTACTGATATATACCATAAATTTGACCAGGGCTGCTTTGCTGCCCTTCGCCAGCGTTCCATTTGTAATAATCCTGTATACTGCGTAAAACATCTGCCAGAAAATATATGCTGCAGCTATCGGCAGAATATTTCTTTTCCACAAACGTCTGAGATTCCATGTCCGCTTACTGTCAAGATACAGACATCCACTGATCATAATAAAAGATGCTACTGCAAACCGGTTGATCCCGTGATAAAAGTTTGAAACCGCCCATACAGACGAATCCAGTGGCATATCACGAAAATGCTGTGAGCCTGCATGAATGCCAATAACTCCAATACACGCCATGACACGAAGCAGCTCAATCCATATAACTCTTTTTTTATTCATATCGTTTTTACAAAAGGTCTGATACTTCCGGCCTTTTTCTCTCCTACGTAATCTCTTTTGGTTACTTTCGATTTCCACAGTGACCACTTTTTACATCGAAAGTATAACAAATCCTTCCCGACTCTACAAGAAATATCCTGGTTATTCCATAAACTCCCGGATGATTTCTCTCATGATTTCTTCCTCCTCCGGACTCAGCATCTTGCTGAAATGACTTCCTGTCGCCGCAGTCTGTCGGATACTTGCAGCAATCCGCTCCACCATTTCCTCTTTGAATACCGGATCTGTTTTCTGTACTGCCTGCACCGGTTCGTATTTACGGGCGGCCGGTGGGTTTTCTTTGCAGGAACGCGCCTGCAGAATATAATCCGCAAGTGAATTCATAACCAGTTCTTCTTTGAAGCTAAAATCCAGAGCCTGCCTGAGGACAAGAAGAACAATTGGCACGGCAGTCCCTATATACAGATAGCTCATCGGAAGTCCTCTGCTGTCACGGATTCTGGATATAAAAAAAAGCGACATTCCCAGACATACAGTAGATAGCAGTGATGGAATCCATACCAGGAAATTCATCCGATTCAGGAGTTTATCTCGTGTCTTCCACAGATTCAGCCATTTTTCTCTCAGGTTTGTTGTCGCTTTTGTCTTTCGCAGGGTTCTTCTGTAAGTAAGGTGTACTGCCAGCATCCCTATCGCTCCAGCTGTTCCAAGAACAGTCATCAGATAGAGCAGGATCTGCAGGTCCATGATTCGTTCCAGCATAAGTCCCTCCTTGAATACAATATTTACCGTTAAGCCTATTCTACACCTGCCCCGTCCTATATGAAACAAAAATCGTTCGTCAAATTCTCGCAAAACTCCCCTCTTAACTGACAAAAATTTACGCAGGTAATACCTTTCCGGCTCACCTGCGTAAAAATTTTCTTTTTTAAATTATCCGTTACATTTCTTCCAGTGCTTTTACGACTTCTTCAAATTTCATAAAATGAGAAGCTTTTACAAGAATCGTATCGCCTTTCTGTACATAATCATTCAGATGCTCCAGAAGGGATTCTCTTGTTTTTTCATAATATACAGGGAAATCCGGATTCGCTTTGCGCGCCGCTTCTGCTATATGAACAGCCAGATCTCCTGCACATACACATGCATCAATTCCACATGCTGCTGCATGTATGCCTACACCCTCGTGAAGTGCAGCTTCATCTTCACCAAGTTCTCCCATGTCCCCAAGGATCGCCACTCTGCGGCCTTCCCCATCATGAAGCACATCCAGAGATGCCTTCATGGACATCGGATTCGCATTGTAGCAGTCATCTACGACCAGGAACTTATCTGTCTCGATCATTTTGAAACGTCCTCGAATCGTCTCAAGACTTTCAATACCTCTCCTAATCTCTTCGATCGTCAGACCATAAATTCGTCCTACAGCCGCAGCTGCCAGGGCATTGTAGACCATATGTATTCCCGGAGTCGGAACGAGTACGTCAAAAGCATCCTCTCCCAGATGGATACGGCAGGCAACCCCTTTCAGGCCCTTACTTTCAACCTGATCGGCATACACATCACGTTCACTGTTCAAGCCAAAAAATACCGGCTTCACACCATTGTACTCACGGACCGTAATAAGTTTATCATCGTCACCATTCAGAACGATATGTCCATTCGGCTTCATAGACTGGAATATCTCTGTCTTTGCTTTCAGGACTCCGTCTCTGTCTCCCAGATTCTCCAGATGACAGGTACCGATGTTTGTGATCACACAGGTATCCGGTTTTGCAATCTTTGTCAGCCGGGCCATCTCGCCAAAATCACTGATTCCCATTTCCAGAACTGCAATCTGATCTTCATCACGAAGTCTGAATACTGTAAGAGGAAGTCCGAGCTCATTATTAAAGTTTCCCTGTGTTTTCAGAGTGCGGTACTTTTCTTTCAGGACAGATGCGATCACTTCTTTGGTGCTGGTCTTTCCAACGCTTCCCGTAATACCTACAACCGGAATCTGCAGCTGTTCCAGATAAAACTCTGCGATATCTTTAACTGCCTGAAGAGAAGCTTCTACCTGAATATATGCATAGTCAGCCTCCGGCAGTTCTCGCTCGGAAAGTGTTGCAAGTGCTCCCTTCGTCATCACATCCGGAATAAAACGGTGTGCATCGACTCTCTCTCCCACGATTGGCACAAACAGACAGTCTTTCTCAATCTTGCGGCTGTCTGTAGTAATTGCAGAAATCTCCTGATCCAGCAGAGCATTGTCGCCATGCCAGATGCCATTACATACTTTTGTAAGATTTCTCAAAGTAAGATTTTTCATTCTGATTTCCTCTCCTGATATGTTACCTCAATTCAGGTACATATTCGTCTGTTAAGCATACTTTTTCTGAGACACTTTGATCAGTTCTTCACACAGTGTCGGATAATCCATACCCAGAACCGCTGCTTCCTGCGGGATCAGGCTGGTCGGTGTCATTCCCGGAAGCGTATTTGCCTCCAGACAGTAGATTTTTTCATCTTTTGTCACAATGAAATCCAGACGGGCATAGCTCTCCATCTCCAGTGCATGATAACCATCCACGGCTGCTTCCTGAAGACGTTTTGTCAGTTCTTCTGAAATCGGCGCCGGACAGGTTTCTTTTACTGCACCTGGTTTGTATTTATTTTCATAATCATAGAAGCCCTGTACCGGAACGATCTGAACGACCGGATATGCCTTACCGTCCACAACAGCAACTGTGTATTCAACACCTTCTACAAATTCCTCTACAACTACTTCGTTTTCATAAGTGAATGCACCATCCAGTGCTTTCGTGTAGTCTTCCTGGTTATCAACAATATAGACACCGATACTGGAACCACCGCAGCATGTCTTGACAACAACCGGAAAATCCATTCCCAGCTCCTGTGGAGTTTCCACACGGTCCTTTTTCTTCATGGCCTTACCTGCCGGAGTCGGAACACCTCTCATCTGGAACATTGCCTTGGTCACACCTTTATCCATTGCCATGGCACTGCTCAGATATCCGGTTCCGGTATATGGAATACCCATCAGATCAAATGCTCCCTGCAGCTTACCGTCCTCCCCGTTGGCTCCATGAAGTCCCAGGAAAACAAAATCTGCTTTTTTACAAAGATCGATGACATTCGGCCCAAAGAAATTTTTTCTTGTTTTTTTCAGTTCAGCCATCTGCAGATTAAATCCTCTGATATAAGCTGCTGCTTTTTCCACATCATATTCTGCCGGGAACGGATCTTCCCAGTCTACCTCTTCCTGACCACAGAAAACATCTACCAGAATTGCCTGATGTCCTTTCTGTCTCAACGCTCCGCAGATTCCTGTTCCAGATACGATTGAAACATCCCTTTCTGTGCTGGTTCCACCTGCTAATACAACAATTTTCATTTTCTCATCATCCTCACATAATATTCTAACTCATCCACTTGTGAGCAAGCTCACATGGATTCAGATCTTTTCTCCCTGGTATCAGTATATAACTACCGGCAATCCAGAATCTACATTCTGATAAATTGTCTGCGCCTGCTCTTCCGGCAGCACTATACAGCCTTCTGTACTCATCCAGCTGTCTGAGGAGCCAAAATCCACACTCTCCTCTGAGCTTCCAAAATCGCCAGAATCCCCAGTTTCATCTGACACATCCGTTCCTGTAATGACCAGACCGGAATCTCCATAAATGCCAAGTTTGTCTGTAAAAGGCATCCAGAAATCTACAGAAGCAGCCTCCTGCTTGTCACCCAGTCTGTAAACACCTGTCGGCGTACTGCTGCTTGCCGCAAAACCAGTATCCACAATCGGGGATCCATTCTGATATAATACCATTCTTTGACGGGTAAGGTCAATTTCTATATAGGAATATCCGATATCATTTGTATTACGGCTCTGCGCTTCCTGTTCATAAACAGGTTCCCGTACTTCTGTCTTTTTGTCCATGATGTCCTGATATAATGCATCTGTTTCTTTTTCCTGGTCGATCACCCAGCCATAATTTCCACCGGATACCGTAATTTCCTGATTGTCATAAGTAGAAAAAGTTCGTTCTGTGCCTACAGTGTCATACTTCTTCGCAAGCTCCGAAATATAATCTGCAATAACCGCCTTATCCAGCACCAGATCATCATTTTCGTCCTTTGTCAGCCAGTTTTTGATCACAGACCGATCTACTGTTTCCTTGCGGTCGCTGAAATCATACGTAACCACAACATCCGTAAGTTCATTCATCTGCTGGCAGTCTTTTGTCAGATCATCTGTATACACGGTCGGATTTATGTAACATCCGTCTTCTTCCAGATTTGCAACTGTCCTGCCGGTAGTAACAGCATTTTTGATGTCCTCCATCAGTTTATCACGGTCTATTTTTGTTCCTTCAATTTCCGGAACAACTTCAAATCCATCATCGATTTCCTTTATATACGCATCCACCGGCTCTACATTGTCCTGCATACATTTCAAACTGGCAGTTTTCTGTTCAAACAGGCTTTCATCATAAGACACAGAAGAAGGCAGCTCATAAGTCATTTGCTGGCTGAATGCTAAAAACCAGCTAAAACGATTCTGTTTGTGAAGCAATTTATTTACACTGCCGTCAGATGTATATTTCAGTTGAATTTCATCCGCTGTGATTGCTTCCTGTCCGTTTCCTCTGGTCTGTACTGCCAGTGCATATACCCCTGTCTTCTGTTCCAGCAGGTTCTCTGCTTCCTTCTCTGTCATATAAGAACAGTTAAAACCATTCACCTGTGAGCCGGGAAGAAAATGCTCGGTAAAATAATAAACTCCAAAAAAGTAGGCGCCTGCGGTAAGCAGGAGCAGTACAATAATAAAACCGATCAGTAGTTTTCTTCCTTTGTCCATACTCTTGTTATTTTCCGCCATGGCGCCTCCTTAACATTCGGAAATATGAAATTTTATTCAGCCAGTAATTTCTCTACACTGGCAAGTTTAACGCAAACGACAAATACCTGTGCCGCTTTTTCAAGCTCTTCAATCGGTGGGAAAGATGGTGCAATACGGATATTGCTGTCTTTCGGATCCTTTCCATATGGATAGGTAGCTCCTGCTCCAGTCATAACAACGCCGGCTTCTTTTGCCATTGCTACAATCTTTTTCGCACATCCGTCCAGGGATTCGAAGGAAATAAAATATCCACCCTTTGGTGTTGTCCATTCTCCGATTCCAAGTCCGCCAAGTTCCTTCTCAAGGGTAGCCTCTACCATTTCAAACTTTGGACGAAGGATTGCTGCATGTTTTTTCATATGTGCATGAACACCTTCAAGATCCTTGAAGAATTTTACATGACGAAGCTGATTCAGTTTATCATGTCCGATCGTCTGTACGGTAATGTATTTGCGGATATCATCCAGGTTTGCCTTAGATGCTGCCAGAGCTGCAATACCAGAACCCGGGAAGCTGATCTTGGATGTAGATGTAAATTTATAAACCATGTCCGGATTTCCGGCTTTTGCGCATTCATCCAAAATTTCAAGAAGGAAATCCTGGTCTTTTTCGTCATCATAAAGATGATGTACACTGTAAGCATTATCCCAGTAAATACGGAAATCCGGTGCTGCCGGTTTCAGATTTGCAAAACGCTTAACGGTCTCTTCGGAATATGTGTATCCCTGCGGGTTGGAATATTTCGGAACACACCAGATACCTTTGATTGCCTCATCTTTGCTGACTAAATCTTCTACCATATCCATATCCGGACCGGTTGGCAGCATTGGTACATTGATCATCTCAATGCCGAAATATTCTGTGATGGCAAAATGTCTGTCATATCCCGGAACCGGGCATAAAAATTTTACTTTATCTAATTTGCACCATGGAGTACTTCCCATAACACCGTGTGTCATGGAACGTGCAATCGTATCGTACATGATATTTAAACTGGAGTTGCCATAGATAATGATATTATCCGGGTTGCACTCGATCATATCGCCGATGAGCACTTTCGCCTCATGGATACCGTCAAGCACACCGTAGTTGCGGCAGTCTGTTCCGTCTTCACAGGTCAGATCCACATAGGATGCTAAGACGTCCATCATTCCCATTGACAGATCAAGCTGTTCCTGGGATGGCTTTCCTCTGGACATGTCAAGTTTTAATCCACGCTGCTGGAATTTCTTGTACTCTGCCTCGAGTGATTTCTTTTCGGCTAACAGTTCTTCCTTTGTCATTTCCTGGTAAGATTGCATTGTTTGCTTCCTCCTCTTGGTTCGCTATACATTATTTATCATTCATGGGAATATTCCCCTTTGATCTTGTGGAAATATTCTCTGATCTGCTTTTCATAACCGTTTTCTGACGGTCTGTAAAACTTCCGGCCGGTCAGTCCGTCCGGCAGATACTGCTGCTCTACATAATGATTCGGATAGTCATGCGCATATTTATAGCCTACGCCGTGACCGAGCTTCGATGATGATTTGTAGTGGGCGTCCTGTAAATGTGGCGGAACCGGAGCTGTCATCGTATTTTTGACTGTCTCCATCGCCTCGCTGATCGCCGTAACGGCGGAGTTGCTCTTTGGCGCACTCGCCACATAGGTAACCGCCTGCGCTAAGATGATCTGCGCTTCCGGCATTCCAATACGTTCTACCGCCTGTGCCGCTGACGTTGCAACCACGAGTGCCATCGGATCTGCATTGCTCACATCCTCTGAGGCACAGATCATGATCCTTCTTGCAATAAACTTGATATCCTCCCCCGCATACAGCATCCGCGCTAAATAATAGACTGCCGCATCCGGATCGGATCCGCGCATACTTTTGATAAACGCAGATACGGTATCGTAATGGTTATCGCCGGACTTATCGTACTTTACCACACGCTTCTGGATACATTCGGAAGCAACGGAAAGCGTGATATGTATCAGACCGTCCCCGCTGCGCTCAGTTGTAAGGATTCCAAGCTCCACCGCAGTCAATGCGGCACGCGCATCACCATTTGAGATATCTGCAAGGAAATCTAAGGCATCCTCATCAATCACGGCATGGTATGCACCCATACCTTTTTGCGTATCATTTACCGCCCGCAAAATAAGAGTTTTGATATCCTCTTTTTCTAAGCTTTTCAGTTCAAAAATGATCGAACGGGAAAGAAGAGCCCCATTGACTTCAAAATAAGGATTCTCAGTCGTCGCACCGATTAAGATGATGGTTCCATCTTCCACGAACGGCAGAAGATAATCCTGCTGTCCCTTATTAAAACGATGAATCTCGTCGATAAACAGGATCGTCTTTTTTCCAAACATCCCCATGTTATTCTTCGCCTTAGCAATGACATCTTCCATGTCTTTCTTCCCGGCAGAAGTTGCATTCATCTGTAAAAATTCTGCGCTTGTGGAATTGGCAATAACCTTCGCAAGCGTTGTCTTTCCGGTTCCCGGAGGTCCATAGAGGATGATGGAGCTGAGCTTATCCGCCTTGATCGCACGGTACAGTAACTTGTCCTTCCCGATGATATGCTGCTGTCCGACCATCTCATCTAAAGTCGTCGGCCGCAGACGCGATGCAAGCGGTGACTCCGTCTCTTTTTTCCGTTCTCTCATATATTCGAATAAATCCATGTTTCAACCTGTCTTTCTGTTGCGTACATTTGCTCTTTTTGCATTTTTCATTCTGCAATCTTGCATTTTAAAGTTTAAAAAAACATTCTTTTGCAATAATTCCTGCAAATATGACAGATTCACTTTTCAAAAATTCATTCATCTATTACCATACAGGAATTTTTCCGCTTTTGCAAGACGTAAAATTATTTTCTCTGTTCTGTATGTTTTTCCCTGAAAATCTGTCACCTTACTGTGCAAAAGCATGGACATACTTCTGAAATGTTTCTCCACGCTCCTCAAAGTTTTTAAAATAACCGTAAGATGCTGCTGCCGGTGAAAGGATACATGCGCCTCCCGGTTCGGTCATCTGTACTGCTGCTTCAACTGCCTGCTCTAAATCTTCCGCATAGACACAGTTCTCACAGTCGCCGACTTCCCCGAAAATACGTTTTCCGGATGCGTATGCACAGATAAACTGAAATTCTTTATGCTTCCTGATAAATGCGACCAGAAGATCATAATTAATTCCACGGTCCATACCCCCGATCAGGACCGTCTTTGCATCCGGAATACTCATCGCCGCATTGATGGCAGCCTCCGGGATCGTTGAAATCGAATCGTCATAATATCTGACGCCCCGATAAGTTCCGACATACTGCAGGCGGTGCGGCAGTCCTTCAAAGTCTGCCATGCTCTTTAACACAGCCTCTTTTTCGCATCCAAGCAGTTCTGCCACACGCTCCACAAACTGTGCATCATACTGATTATGCTCTCCGGCAAGTTTCAATTCATAATGCACACCTTTGGGCTGATGAAGCACTGTCCTTTGCGCCTTTGTATCGATCTGCGGCACATTTTCTCCCACAAAGAAATAATCTCCGCTCTTCTGATACGCCGCAATATGGCTCTTTGCCTCAAAATATTTTTCTACTGTTCCATAATAGTCAAGATGCTCCTCATAGAGGTTTAAAAAGATTGCAATGTGCGGTGACACATTCGTATGTGCAAGCTGATGGCAGGACATCTCATAAACAATGATCGTATCTTCAGTCACTTCCTCGAAATAATCAAGACAAGGCTGTCCAATATTTCCAAGCAGTAACACAGGTCTGCCGCTGCATGCCTTCAAAACAGTATAGAGCATTGCAGACGTCGTACTTTTCCCTTTGGTTCCGGTGATTCCTATTACCTGGTCACGAAACTGCTGTAAAAATAATTCTGTCTCTGAGGTATATTTTGGATTTTCCTCATTCATCACAATGCCAGGACTTTTTATGATAAAATCGTAATCATCCTCGTCGATCTCTTCTTTCTTCCCCTCAAATATATCCACGGACGCCGGTTTTACGCATCTCTGCAGAAAGTGCTCTGTCGCCTTTCCCTCTCTGCCGTAACCCCAGATCAAAATCCGTTTTCCATTCAACTCACTGATGATGTCCATCTTAATCTCCATTCCTGCCCGTTCCCCAGGGCATCTCTATTCCTGCTGTTTATGCCCGATTCATAAAATCCTTTAAAATCTCTAAGAAATGCTCCGGCACCTGGTTTTCGGATACCCACTCGGAAAGCATCTCATCTAACTCTCCCGGAGCAGCTTCGATCGTTTCTTTATAGCGCTCGGTTAAAAGACTCTTTCCACCGCGTGCAATAAATGTCTTTAATGCAACAAGGACTTCGCGTCTGGTTCCCACGCACTCAAACGGTTTGTTCTCCTCAATGCCGGTCAGCTCTCTAAAATCAAGATCAAGCGAATCTTTTTCCAACAGATTTTCTCCGAAAATGTGCACCAGTTCTTCCTGTGATAAAAACGGAGTTAAAATGATATAGACAAACAGACATTTCGGGCAGTTGCAGCACCAGATTCCCTGTTTGCTTCCCGCGTTACAGCTCCGGAATACTTCATGATAACTCTTACATTTTGAAAACAGCCATGCAATCTGCATCTCAGTGAGCGGACGTAAGAGGCTGAAATAATGGATATCGGAATCTGTCACTTTCTTTATATATGATACAAAATCCTGCTCAAACTCAAAGCTCTTTGAATATTGATGGTTGACAAAAGAATCTTTTACCGTCGTCTCGTTTGCACTTGTCTCATTCGAAAGCACGATATAGCGGTTGCCACTCAAAAATGCTGAAATAAAGGATGAAAATGCAACGACTGCAGAGAACGGAATGTGTCCGTTTAAATATCCCTCTGCATTAAGTTCTAAAATCTTTTTGTCGAGAATACGTTTTGCAGCGTAGTCTCCCTGTTTGTGGTCACAGACTGCAATGACATTTTTTGTGGTCGCATTGCCATTGATACTGTAAGTAGTAATCTTTTCTCCCTTTAACACCTCAAGGGAAACCACGGAATCCTTTCCACCGCCGACAGACACCAGACATCCATCATAGGACTGTGTGTCATGCAGTGGTGCGCACGCTTTGTCCTCACATTCGATCGTAACAAGATCCTCTTTTGAAACCACGATTCCATTGCGGTACATAAACTCGCCAAGTCCGTTGTAATATAACTTTTTCCACCATTTTTTCTGTTCTGCGGAAAGTGTTCCACACAAAATTTTTAACTGCTTCGGGCAGGCACATTTCCAGTAGCTGATCGTCTCTGCCATTCCAAGATGAAATGCAAGCGCCTTTAAGATTGTCTCATCCACGCGCTCCTTTGCCGGGAACTCCCACTTTGACTGAAATTCACACAGCCCCGGTATCTCAAAATGATACACGATCCGATATGCACTTTCGATATACTCTACGGAATAATCTTTATATAAAAAAGAATTGTATTGATTTCTGAAATCCTCAAACTTTGACAACGTAAATCCTCCATTCCGGACGCGATACGCCCCAGACCTATTTTATTATATGAAATCATCATCTGCGATAAACATTATTACACAGCAGACTCTGAAATATCATAGCACACATCCTAGCAAAAGTCGATAGCGGAGGGACGCACAAACGGCGTTCACCAAAAAAGGAGTGGGCATTTCGCCCACTCCCTATACAGTCATACAATTAATTTTTCTTGCCAAGTGTTACAGAAATCGTCTGCTCCTGATACTCACCATTCGTAGAACGCTCAATCTTCACATCAACCGTTGTACCTGCTTTATAATACTCCATTGTAGATGAAAGTTCTTCCATGGAACCAATCTGTTTTCCGTCAAACTCTGTGATGATATCACCTTTCTGGATACCTGCCTGCTCTGCTGCCGAACCTCCGGTTACCTGTGCAACATAAACACCGGATGGCATGTTATAAGTTTTTGCAACATCATCTGTTACATCGACACCTGTGATACCAAGGTATGCGCTGTCAGACTCATCTACTTTTTCTTTCGTGATCAGATCATTGATAATCGGTGCTGCCGTATTGATCGGGATTGCATATCCAATACCCTCTACGGAAGTATCGGAATATTTTACAGAGTTGATACCGATAACCTCACCGTTTGCACTGAGTAATGCACCACCACTGTTACCAGGGTTGATTGCTGCATCTGTCTGGATCAGATCTGCAGTATAGCTTGTGTCACTCTCTGAATCACTGACAGATACCTGACGGTTCAATGCACTGATATAACCAACGGTTACAGACTGTCCATAACCAAGTGCGTTACCGATTGCGATACAGGAATTACCAGCTTTTAAGCTGTCAGAATCACCAAGTGTGGCTACTTTAATATTATTCATCGTATCACTTTCAATGCTGCTTAACGCTACACGGATGACTGCAAGATCTGTAGAAGGATCTGTTCCTTTTACCTCTGCGCTGACTGTTGACTCATCATTAAATGTAACTGTCAGACTGTTTGCACCGTTTACTACGTGATTATTCGTTGCAATATAAAGATAATTATCATCCTGACTTACGATGATACCGGATCCACAGCTTGTGCTCTCATAAGTCTGTGGCATACCGCCCCAGAAACTCTGGTATTCGGTCTCGCTCACATTTGTGATTGCCACGATGGACGGCATTACGGATGATACGATGTCAGATACATCCGTTGCTACATAATTCGACGATGTGGAAGTTGCCTCCACCTTGTTGTCTGCTTTGGTCAGTGCATTCTGACTGCCGCTGTCTGATACTGCGGTTTCATCATTGCCAAATGCCTTGGACGATACAAGATGTACACCCTCAAATGCAGTGCCTGATACCAGTCCAAAGACTAACGCGATGGCTGCGCATTTTGCAAGTTTCGTTCCAAATCCACCCGGTTTTCTTTCTCTCTTTTTCTTTTGTTTTTTACCAGTCGGCTGTGCGTTCTGATAAAATGCACCGTTGGTATTCTGATATCCACCATTCTGGTAAGCACCGTTCTGCTGATATCCTGTGTTCTGGTATGTGCCATTCTGATATGCACTGCCCTGCTGATATCCTGCGTTTTGTGAATAAGAATTTGTGTTCTGATAAGAATTGTTGTACTGGTTTACGTTTCCTTCATTTGCATGTTCTGTCCGCTGATTGCTCTGGCTGCCGTTATTGTATGAATAGAAGGAATCCGAAGACCCATTCTGATTGTTGTTGTTATAATTGTTACCATCCATAACGATTTCTCCTTTCGTATTCGGAATTTCTTTTCCTTTTCTGATTATGAGTGTACAGAGAAATTGTGTTCTATTTGTGACAAAACAATCAAAAAATTATGTTTTCTTCTCAAATATAATTGATAACCTGATATAGCAGATTCCAAACGCCAAGACCTGCCACGATAGAATAATACAGATCTCTCCATTTCTTACCCGGCATTTTAAATGCCAGAACCAATATAATAAACATACACATCCAATCCGTCAGATAATAAACGCGCGCACCGGACGCATAGATCGTCGGTGAGAAATGCATGATCGCCTCACTTGCAATTCCGCCAAGCCACACCAGCATAAGGACTACGTTATGTTTTGAAACTTTCCATATCAAGATACAGGTAAACAAAAGTGCCGCGATCCACCAGCACATTGCAAACCAGTTTGCCGCCTGCATCTCTTCGATCCGCGGTACCTGCTCCAGCCGTACTGTAATATCTGCGATATGAAGACCACAGTCTGAAAACACCTTGATTCCGGCAAACGGCAGTAATGCAGCTGCAGAAAACAGTCCTGCAGCCGTCATACATGCCACATCTGATGCTTTTCTTTCATTTTTACATATAATATGCAGGATTCCCGCCAGCCAGATTCCAAACAGCAACAGACGGTTTTCATTTGCAAAAGAAGAAACCAGCCATTGAACTGTAACAAAAAGATGCTCCCAAAAAGAAAGTTCCTCATACTGCGGCATCCAGTTCTGTACTTCCGATGCAACACGGATATCATTTCCCGGTGCTAAAAACAGAATCACAAACGCCACGACCGTCACTGCTGTCTGCATGATAAGAAGAATGGTTCTTTGCTTTTCATGCTTTCTCAGTATCACCACCAGTACCGCCAGCACCTCAAACGTCACAAGCACCGCCGCCATCTGTTCGATCGACATACTTGCGAGAACTGCGCAGGGAATGGAATAAAAAAAATGCCAGGTATTATGATCCCCTGAACCACCATCTCCCGTGTCAAATACAATATCTGCAACCGGAACCAGTGCCCAGATCCCACAGGTAAATGACCATGTATAAAAAATGGAACCGTTGATCCAGATTGCCGCATATCCAACGGTCATAATCGCCATCAGAAGATAACCGCTTACTACTGCAACCGACTCGCCCGGCAGAAAATTTTTTGTCCGGATACCCGCTGCTTTTTCTGCCAGTTTCAACACGCCGCATGGAAGAAGCACAAGCATCATGGCATTTACGATACGCCAGAACCAGATTCCCAGTGAAAATGCAATGTACACCATTGCTTCCCCGGACATCCTGCCGACCCACGTCTGATAGCGCCAGCTTAAATACTCGAAAAATCCCATTTCATGTGTATACTGATAAAAAAAGGCATCGTCGCCATCGGAATATCCCACCTGTGTCAACAGGAGGAATGCTCCGAAAAACATCAATGCCCAAAATAAAACTTTTTTAGAAGTCTCTCTCATAATTTACCTATTCCCGTCTGATACTTCCTGATTCCACAAACGTTTCCAGTACTCCGGACTCATCGTACATTTTAAGATCTGTTTCCTGCTCAGCTTTTTATACCGTTTGCCGAGCCGGTAACCAGCATACTTTCCAACACACTGGATTCCAAGTTCAAAGATAAGATACGGCTTTCCAATTGAGCACAGATACTTCATCGTACTCTTTACCAGCTTCATTCCCTCCGCTTCCGAACTGATCTGCTCAAAGATCTCCGGATGCATGGTCTGTGAGACAGCCAGATCAAAATTGCGGTGAAACTGCTGTCTTACCGTATAGTTGTGGGAGTGAATGACTTTTGCTTCTGCCTCATATTTTACATAATATCCCGCAAAAACTGCTTTTGCGGCAAAAAACATATCTTCATTAAAAATAACCGGTGATTCGAATCCGCCAAGTTTATGAAACAGATCCACTCTGTAAGCCGCACATACATCGGAACAGAAAAACGTCTTGATCCCCATTTCTTCTATATCCGCTTTTCCCTTTTTCCTGCTTTCATCCGGATAATTAAAAGATCTTGTATAGCGTTCCACAATG
>OIXA01003702.1_pt1 | contig 15667 bp, 15 predicted proteins | sample 1587721 | NCBI WGS metagenome assembly OIXA01 (sample SAMEA3888900, study PRJEB22519) | human gut metagenome | biome: human gut; feature: human-associated habitat; material: faeces | place: Denmark | collected 2013 | reverse complement strand
GATTTTGAGCACTTAATTACGAATCAGCTGCTCTACCGACTGAGCTACACCAGCGCATTCGTTCAAATGCAAATGGAAGTATAGCACAAAGATTTTTTCGCGTCAAGCGATTTTTCAAACTTTTTGAAAGCGGCGGCTTTGCCGCCGCTTTTTCATTCTTTCCGCCGTCTGCGGCGGATGCGGTTGATGTGGCGCTCGAAGTCGCCGCTTCCGATGAGCTCGGCAAGCACATACTGCTCAAAGACCGGCACGGAGCAGGAATAGAATCCCACCTCGCGCCGAAACTGCTCGGAGAGCGCGGGCGGCAGCACCATGTAGCCCACGCGCATCGACGGCGCGATGGTCTTGGAGAACGTATTCATGTAGATGACCGAGTGCTCGGGTTCGAGGGCGAAGAGCGTATCCTCGCTCTTGCTCGACACGCTGAATTCCGAATCGAAGTCGTCCTCGACGATGTAGCCGCCGCGTTCTTTCGCCCAGCGGAGATATTCGCGGCGTTTGCCCGCGCTGGCGGTCACCAGACTCGGGAAGCTGTGGAACGGCGTGACATGCAGCACCGTCGCGCTCGCGCGGGTGAGCTCATCGGAGCGGATGCCGTCGCTGCCGAGGCGCAGCATCTCGCACGTGACGCCGTGCGCCTGATAGACCCTGCGGATCTTGTCGTAAGACGGGTCTTCGAGCGCAAACACGCGCTCGCGCCCCAAAAGCTGCACGATGAGTCCGTAGAGGTATTCTGCGCCCGAGCCGATCACGATCTGTCCCGGCTGGACGCTGATGCCGCGCGAGCGGGAGAGATACGCCGCAATGGTGCCGCGCAGCTCGGCGCAGCCGTTGTTCGGCGACTTGACGAGAATACTCTCGCCGTATTCGCTGAGTACACGTCGCATTGTCTTGGCGAGCGACGGGAATGGAAATTCATCCTCCGTCCCGTGAGAAACGGTCGTGCGGCGCTCGGTCTCCGTCTCGGAGACCGGGAAGCAGTCCGCCGCGGCGAAGCTCACGAAAAAGCCGCTGCGCTCGCGGGATTCCAAATACCCCTCGTCGCATAGGATCGCCAGCGCATGCTCGACTGTGATGACACTCACGCCTGTCTCTGTTGCGATCAGGCGCTTGCTGGGCATTTTCGTTCCCAGCGGGTAAACACCGCTGACGATGTCGCGCCGCAGCTGGTGATAGAGCTGTAAATACGCGCTCTGCGCGGCGGTTTTGTCGATGTGATAGTGCATAGAGCTTACTGCTTCTCGTCCGGCGCGGTAGGCTCAGCGGCGGCTTCTTCCGCCTCCGTTGTCTGCTGCACACGCCTGACAAACAGATTCGACCCGTCGGCCTTTTTGACCTTGAACTGATAGACGAGGATCCCTGCGCACACGAGCACCATCACGAGCGACAACGCCTGCGACACGCGGATGCGCTGACCAAACAGCGTCCAATTGAAAAGATACAGGCTGTCGGTGCGCAGCCCCTCGATCCAGAATCGGCCGAGACCATACCAGATGAAGTAAAAACAGGTGTTCTCCCCGTCAAAGCGGCGGGCGCGGGACACAACAAAATAGAGCAGCAGCAGACCGATCACATTCCACAGGCTCTCATAAAGAAACGTAGGGTGTACGTCCATATACGTCGTGGCCGACGTCCAGAGCCGCATGCGCCAGGGAAGCTCCGTCGCCGCACCGAAAGCCTCTCTATTCATAAAGTTGCCCCAACGGCCGATGGCCTGGCCGATGAAAAGGCCCTGCACGCAGCAGTCCGCCAGCGCCCAGAAGGAGATCTTGCGGCGGCGGCTGAAAAGATACGCCGTCAAAAAGCCCGCAATGACGCCGCCGTAGATGGCAAGGCCGCCATCCCAGATGCGGTAGGTCGACGACCAGTTGATCGAGCCGTCGCTCCCGCGAAACAGGTCGAGGTAGAAAAGCACATAGTAAATCCTCGCACCGATGATGGAAAACGGGATGACCCAGAGCACCGTGTCGATGATATTATCCTCGCTCAGGCCGTATTTCGGTGCCTGCTTCATGCAGAAATAGAGTCCCAGCAGCATGCCCGCGGCAATGATGATGCCGTACCAGTAGATGCCGCTACCGATGTTCAATGCCTTGGACGGCACGGTGAACTGCCAGTCGCCGAAAAGGCCCGGAAAGCTGATGGGCGCGTCGGAAAAGCTCATGGGATCGTTATCCTTCTTTCTTGGGTTCGATGATGGAGATGGCGCGGCGGCTGTCCGTCAGGTTTTCGCGCAGGAAGCGCTCGACATCCGCTTTTTCGATGCTCGCGTACGCCTCGGGGAACCGGAGCGCATCGAAGCCGCGGAAGTAGCCGTCCGCCATGGAGATGGCGATATTTTCAAACGAGTTGAGCGCGCGCAGCGTCGCGCCGAAGCTCGCGCGGCGGATCTGCTCGAAAAAGTCAGGGTCGATGCCCTCGCGCGCGAGGCGCTGCGCCTCTTCCAAGATCGCGTCGCTCACCTGCTGCGGCTGCCCGCTCTCGCCGCCCGCGCACAGCACCGCGACGCCCGGGAGCTGGTCAAAGCCGCCGCCAAAGCTCCCGTTGATGAGTCCCTCGTCGTAAAGGCGCTGGTAGAGCGGCGACGAATCGCCGAGCAGCACGTCGCTCGCCATCTCGCCGATGAGCGACTGGCGCAGGAGGTCGCCCTCGTTCGTCTCGCACTTAAAGCCGACTAAAAACTGCGGCAGCGCGACCTCCATCTGCGTGACGGTCTCCTTCTGCGCGGCAGCGCCGTCCTCTTTCTCGCCATAGCAGCGCGCGATCTCCTCGCCGCGCTCGCGGGGCAAGACCTCCTCGGCCAGTGCGATCACCGCGTGGGGATCGACGTTGCCAACAACGCACAGCGCCATATTGGACGGACAGTAGAACGCGTGGTGGCAGTCGTACAGCGTTTCCGCCGTGATGCCTGCGATACTCTCGACCGTGCCGGCGATGGGCACGCGCGCGGGCGACGAGCGGTACAGGCAGGCAAGGAGCCTTTCGTAGACCTGCCAGTCGGGCGAATCCTCGACCATGCGGATCTCCTGACCGATGATGCCGCGTTCCTTTTCCACGCTTTCGTCCGTAAAGTACGGAACGGAGACAAACGAGAGCAGGATGCGCAGGTTTTCTTCAAAATGCTCGGTGCAGTCAAAGTAATAGCCCGTCATCGCGTTGGAGGTAAAGGCGTTCGGCTCTGCGCCGTTTTGCGAGAGTACCTGTAGGGCGTTGCCGTCCTTCGTGTCGAACATCTTGTGCTCTAAATAGTGCGCGATGCCCGCGGGCGTGTCGCACTTTTCGCCGTTTCGGATGAACTGCATGTCCATCCCACCGTAGCGTGTGGCGAAAAAGGCGTATTTTTTGCGGTGCTGGGGCTTGGGGACGATGAATATCTTCAAGCCGTTCGGCAGCGTCTTTTCCAGGACCGTTTCCCCGATGCGGGGGTAGCTTTTCTCATTCATCCTTGCTGTCCTCCCCTGTCAGGAAATACACCGTGTCAAGCGTCATGCTCTGCGCAGCCTCGGCGATGCGCTCGTTCGTCACGGCGCGCAGCGCCGCGATGAGCTCATCCGCCGTCTCGCGGATGCCCGTGGCCGCCTGACCGAGGGCGTTTTCCTCCATGCGGCCCGCGCTGTCGCCGCGCGATTCGAGCGACGCGATCAAGCACGCTCTCGCGCCCTCGACCTCCCATTCCTCAAATTCGCCGCGCTGCACGCTTGCGAGCTGGGCAAGGATTTCACGCTTGGCGGTCTCCACATCCCTGCACTCAATGCCGGACGAGACCGTCACGATGCCCTTGGAGCGGTGATAGGCGGAAGAAGCATAATAGCAGAGGGACAGCTTTTCACGCACATTCAAAAAGAGCTTGGAATTGCTGTACCCGCCGAAAATCAAATTTGCCAGCATCATCGCAGGCGCGTCGTTCGTCGACGCGCGCCAGCCCATCGAGAGCTTTCCCTGCGTCACATCCATGCGCTCGGTGATCTCGCGCGGCGTCTCCGGCGCGTTTTTCTTCTCCGCGATGACCGGCGGCACGACACGCCCGCGCTGAAGCGGCGCAAACGCGCGGGAGATGGCCTCCTCCACGCGCTCGCGCTCGGCGCTGCCGCAGTAGAAGAGCTCTAAGTGCGCGGTGGAGAGTAACTCCTGATAGTAGCGGAAGAGCGTCTGGTTCGTGATCTTCTCAACACGCGCGATGGAGCCGAACTTGTCCACCCCGTAGCGCTCGCCGCGGCACATCTCCTGAAGTAAGCGCAGGTCTGCGTAGTCGCGCTTGTCGTTGATGATGCCGCGGATGGCGTCGATGAGGTTCTGCTTCTCGCTTTCGACATAGTCGTTCAGGAAGCGGCCGTTGCGCGTCACGGGGTCAAGCAGCAGCTCGCCCAAAAGGTCGCACATCGGCTCGAGCAGCTTTTCTCCTCCCGGGACAAATTCCTCGTCGATGAAGCTCGCGGCAAAGCCGATGCACTGGTTCTCGCCCTTTTTGCGTACCGTGCAGCCGATGGACGAGCCATAGAGCAGGTCGAGCGCGGTGGAAAGTGAGCGCATATCGGGGTGCGACATCGTGCCGCGGCGCAGCACGCTCGGCAGCAGCGCGCCAAAGCTCGCCGTTTTTTCATTGATCGGCGTGATGAGCTGCACGCTCAGCGTCCCCGTTTTGAATTTATCTGAGCGCACATAGTCGAGGTTCACCTCGGGTGCGATCTCAAGTCTGACCGGTTCCATCACGGATTCCTCCTGTGGTCATTTTTCAGAATTTGCCCTTAGGATACCACGAAACTGTGAACAATTCCACTCTTTTCTGCTTACACCGCACTTTCCGGCGCAAAAACGGAAGAATTTTCTGCTCGCATGACGTTTTTCTTGCGATTTTTCCTTGACAATTTTGATAAAATCATGTAAACTGATTCATGTTGTAAAGGTATAAAACTTTACATAAGAATCTGCACAAGGAGGAACTTCCCGTGAAAAACCAGACCTTTCGTATGACGATGCTCTTCGACTTTTATGGGGAGCTTCTCACCGACCGCCAGAAGGAATTCTACGATCTCTACTATAACGAGGACCTGTCGCTCTCCGAAATTGCCGAGAACTACGGCATCTCCCGTCAGGGCGTGCGCGACGTCATCGTGCGCGCGGAGAACTACATGACCGAGATCGAAGACAAGACGGGGCTCATCAAGCGCTTCATGCAGCTTCAGCCCCACGTGGAAAAGATCACGGACGCGGCCGAGCAGATCAAGCAGCTCAACTTCCGCCGGTATGAGGACCGCCAGCTCGAAGAGCTTGCCGGCGTGATCGAGGCCGAGGCGGCGGCACTCAAGGAGTAATACATCCATGGCATTTGAAGGACTGAGCGAAAAGCTCAACGCCACATTCAAACACCTGCGCGGCAAGGGCCGCCTGAGCGAAGAGGACATCAAGCTCGCAATGCGTGAGGTGCGCCTGGCGCTCCTCGAAGCTGACGTGAGCTACAAGGTCGTCAAGGACTTTGTCAAAACCGTCTCTGAGCGCGCCGTCGGCGCCGAGGTGCTCGACAGCCTGACCCCTGCCCAGCAGGTCATCAAGATCGTCAGCGAAGAGCTCACCGCGCTCATGGGCGGCGCCAATGCGAAGCTGACTTTCGCCTCCAAGCCGCCGACGGTCGTCATGATGGTCGGCTTACAGGGCGCCGGTAAGACGACGAACGTCGCCAAGCTCGCGGGCTACTTCCGCAAGCAGGGCCACCGTCCGCTGCTCACCGCGTGCGACGTGTACCGTCCCGCGGCCATCACGCAGTTACAGGTCGTCGGCAAGCAATTGAATATTCCCGTTTTCGAAATGGGTCAGATCGATCCTGTTCAGATCGCGCAGGAGGCCGTCAAGTACGCCGGCGACCACGGCAACGACATGGTCTTCCTCGATACCGCAGGCCGCCTGCACATCGACGAAGCGCTGATGGACGAGCTCAAGCGCATCAAGGCCGCCGTCAAGCCGACCGAGATCCTGCTCGTCGTCGACGCGATGACCGGTCAGGACGCTGTGAACGCCGCCACCGCCTTTGACGAAGCGCTCGGCATCGACGGCGTTGTGCTCACGAAGCTCGACGGCGACGCCCGCGGCGGCGCAGCCCTCTCGATCCGCGCGGCGACCGGCAAGCCCATCAAGTTCATGGGCACGGGCGAAAAGCTCGACATGATTGAGCCCTTCCACCCCGACCGCATGGCGCAGCGCATCCTCGGCATGGGTGACGTGCTGTCGTTCATCGAGCGCGCCGAGCAGAGCATCGACGAGGAGAAAGCGAAAAAGCTCGAAGAAAAGCTCAAAAAGAACCGCTTCACCCTCTCCGACTATTACGACCAGCTCGTCCAACTCAAGAGCATGGGCAGCTTTGAACAGCTCGCGGGCATGATGCCCGGCCAGCTCGGCAAGCAGATGGCAAACGCCGAGCTTGACCCCAAGATGATGGCGCACACCGAGGCGATCATCCTCTCGATGACACCCTACGAGCGCGAGAATCCCGCGGTGCTCGGCGCCAGCCGCAAAAAGCGCATCGCCGCCGGCTGCGGACTCGAGGTCGTGGACGTCAACCGCCTGCTCAAGCAGTTCGAGATGATGCAGAGCATGATCAAGCAGGTCACGCGCGGTGGCAAGATGCCAAAGGGCATGGGCGGTTTTGGCGGCGGCCGGATGCGCGGTTTCGGGCGCAAGAAACGCTTCAAGTAATTTCCGTTGATAAGTGCACAAGCATTTCATCATAATACAAAATCATTTACATTATTTTTGGAGGTAGTAACCATGGTTAAAATTCGTCTGCGCAGAATGGGCGCCAAGAAGGCTCCTTTCTATCGTGTTGTCGTCGCTGATTCCCGTTATCCCCGCGACGGCCGCTTCATCGAAGAGATCGGCACCTACAATCCCTGCGTCTCCCCCGCCGAGATCAAGATCGACGCTGAGCGCGCTCAGGAGTGGATCAAGACCGGCGCTCAGCCCACCGACACCGTCCGTGCGCTGCTGAAGAAAGTCAACGCGCTGTAAGACCCGGGGTGCAAGAAATGAAAGACTTGCTGCTCTACATCGCCCGCAGCCTTGTTGAGCATCCCGATGACGTCACCGTCACGGAGAAGCAGGGCGCGGACGAGCTTACGTTGGAGCTGCGCGTCGCACCTGACGATATGGGCAAGGTCATCGGCCGTCAGGGCCGCATTGCCAAGGAGATCCGCACGGTCGTCCGTTCCTATGCTCAGCGCACCGGCGTAAAGGTGTCTGTCGACATCGTAGACTGAACTGCAAAAAACGTTCCCGAGAAGCTCTCGGGAACGTTTTTTATTCTTGCCATCCCCCGCCGATTCCGCTATACTGGATGGATAGAACAAAACAAAGGAGCATGACAATGGGTCTCTTTTCCAAAAAGAGCGCGCCGCAGCCGAGCGCGCGCCCCGAATATATCGAGGTCGGCCAGATCGTGAACACGCACGGCGTGCGCGGCGAGGTCAAAGTACAGCCCTGGGACGTAAGTCCCGAGCTTCTGTGCGGGTTCAAAACGTTCTACATGGACGGTGCGCCCTTCCGCCCGACGAGCAAGCGCGTGCAGGGCGACATGGTGCTCATGAAGCTGCCCGAGGTCGACGACATGGATGCTGCCGCCGCGCTCAAGCGCAAGGTGCTCTCCATCCGCCGCAATGATGTCCAGCTCAAGCCCGGCGAGCACTTCGACGCCGAGATCATCGGCATGAACGTCTACAACTACTTCCCCCACACGTATATCGGCACGGTGGTGGACGTGCTCTCCTACCCCGCCCATAAGCTCTACAAGGTCAAAGGCGAGGAGAAGACCTATCTCATCCCCGCGGTGAAGGATATCTTCATCACGGACATCGACGAGGAAGCGCGTGAGATCAGCGTGCACATGATCGAGGGGTTAGAGACCGATGAGGATTGATATTTTAACACTCTTCCCCGCTTCGGTCGACGCGATGATGAACGTCAGCATCCTCGGCCGCGCGCAGGAGCGCGGCTACATCACAATCAAGACGCACCAGATCCGCGACTACACGACGAACAAGCAGATGCAGGTCGACGACTACCCCTACGGCGGCGGGCGCGGCGCGGTGATGCAGGCAGACCCCCTGTACCGCTGCTGGGCGCATGTGTGCGAGGAGGCTGGCAGCCGCGGGCATACGATCTACCTCTCCCCCTGCGGGCGCACGTTCACACAGAGCGTGGCGCGCGAGCTGAAGGATAAGTATGACCACCTCATTTTAGTCTGCGGCCACTACGAGGGCATCGACCAGCGCTTTATCGACGAGTGCGTGGACGAAGAGCTCTCGATGGGCGACTTCGTCGTCACGGGCGGCGAAATTCCCGCCATGGCCGTGACGGACGCCATCTGCCGCATGGTCCCGGGCGTGCTGCCCGAGGAGGAATGCTTCACCGAGGAGTCCCACTGGGCTGGGCTTTTGGAGTATCCGCAGTATTCCCGCCCCGATGAATGGCACGGCCGCCGCGTGCCGGACGTACTGCTCTCCGGCCACCACGAAAACGTGGCCAAATGGCGCAAAAAAGAGAGCTACAAGCGCACAATGCTCCGCCGCCCTGACATGTGGGCACAGTTCGACGAAAAGCAGCTCAAAACAAAGAGCGAGAAAAAAGTCCTCGCCGAAGCCAAGGCCGAAGCAGAAGCCATTCTCGCCGCGGAGGCGGAGAAGGCTGAGAACGCCGCAGAATCGCCAGTCGAATAAAAAGCCTCGCAGAGTTTCGTGCTGCGCACAGCACGAAATAAAATCAAATTCGTTTTCTGCCGCGACATGTGCGTGGCAGAAAACACTTTGCGCGAAGTGAGTGTCGAATTGTCCGCTTTTAAGCGGACAACCGAGGCACAGAATGCAGCGAAACCTTCTCAAAAAAGTGGCTTTGCCACTTTTTTGAATACATAAAGAAAGCGGAACAGCCTAAGCTGTTCCGCTTTCTTTATGTACTTTTACGCGATGCGCTTCGCGCCGACGTAGCGGGAAGCATAGTAGCTCGCGGACAGGCTGTCGATCGTGATCTTGCCGACGCTGTAGCGCGCATGGATGATCTGACCGTTGCCGATGTAGATGCCGACGTGGCCGATGGCGTGTGAGGAATCCGAGAAGAACACCAGATCACCGGGCTGCAAGTCGGATTTGGCGACGGCGTAGCCGCAGTTCTTATACTGGGCGGTCGCCGAGTGCGGCAGGGAGTAGCCGAGCTGCGCGTAGAGATACATCGTGAAGCCCGAGCAGTCAAAGCCGCTGGGGGACGCGCCGCCGGAGCGGTAGCGCGTGCCGAGGAAGGGCATCGCCATGGAGACGACCTTCGCGCCCACTGTGCCGTCGAGGTCGGCAGGATCGCGCAGATATTCACCGAGCAGCCAGCCGGTCGTCGAGTCGAACGTGACCTGATACCAGCCGTTCGATTCACCGACGACGGTGACCTGCTTGCCGCTGACCACCTGCGTGATCTTGTCGTAATTTGTGCCGGGGCCCGTGCGCACGTTGATCGTGCCGCCCGTGACGACCATGGAGACGGTCTCGGTCTTGCTCACGTCTTCCTTGGCGTCAGCCTTGTCTTCAAGCTCTGCCTGCATTTCATCGAGCTTGGCGAGTTCTTCTTCGTTCGCGCTCTCGGTCTGAACGGATTCCGTCAGCACGGTCACGCGGTCAACAAGGTTGCGGATCGAACCGTCGTAAGCGGCCTGCGCCGAAGAGAGCGGCGCGAGCAGGCTGACGGAGAGAATGCCCGAAAGCAGGAACGATAAGCATCGTGAATGGTTTCTCATAGCGGAGTCATCCTTTCGTGAATAAAATCAGGGGGCTGCGCGGCGGCTATTTACATCTTGCCGCTCAATGCGCGCTCAAGCCAGATGGAGGCAAATTCCATCGCCTCGCCAAGGCTTCCTTTTTCCGTCGAGCGGACCACACGGTCGCGCGAACGGAGGCTTGCGTCCGTCATCTGCAACTGAATGGAAACGCGCTTGGCAAGCGTGATATCCTTGAGCGGCGTGGTATCCAACACCTGCATCATCACGATATATTTATCCGCCATCGAGCCGTAGTAGATGAGATTATCCACACGGCGCAGCGGGTGTCCGCGGTAAACGAGACCTTCCGTAGCTTCTGCCATCTGACTCACTCCTGTCCTTGTAACCAATTTGTAACTTTGTAACCGTTTTGTAACTTTTTGCAGTATAGCATTTTTTGCCCCCCTTGTCAATAAAAGTGGGGTGAAAAAATGCAACAAACCCTCGGAGGCCGCGTTCACGGTCTCCGAGGGTCGTTATTTTGACGGTTTTCGCTTACTTTCCGAGGTAGCTGCGCACAAGCGTTTGCAGCAGCTCATCGCGATCCAGCTTGCGGATCAGCGTGCGGGCGTTGTTATGGTTCGTGATATAGGTGGGGTCCTCCGACAGGATGTAGCCCACGATCTGGTTGATGGGATTATAGCCCTTATCCTCCAGCGCGGCATAAACAGTGGTCAGAATATGACGGATCTCAGCGTCCTTTTCCTGCGCAACATTAAACTTTCGGGTAAATTCTTCCATTGGGAGAGCCCCTCCTTTCCATGCAGACAGTATAGCAACGCAATTTCAAAAAGTAAAGAGAGCGCTGTCAACTGTAACCAAATCGTAATGTTTCCTTAAGGAATTCTCAGCGGAGCACCGCGTTGTGGTCGGCCTTGAGCGCTGCGAGGATGGACTGGACGTCCTCATCTGCCTCTTCGCCGGTCAGGCTGCGGTCATCCGCGCGCAGGACAAGGTTGAACGCCACGCTCTTCTTGCCGATGGCCACGCCGGGGCCGCGGTAAATATCGAACAGCGACACATCCTTGAGAAGGCCCTTCGCGCCGCGGCGGATGCTCTCTTCGAGCGCGCCGACCGTGACGGCCTCGTCGCACACGACGGCGATGTCGCGCGTGACGGCGGGGAACTTCGGAAGCGGCTGGTAGACAGGGATGTCGCCGCGCTTTTCATACATCGCATCGAAGCTCAGCTCTGCGGTGTAGACCTCGGTGTCCATGCCGTAGTTCGCCGCGACGAGCGGGTGGATCTGGCCGAACACGCCGAGGTATGTCTCGCCCGCATACACTTTCGCGCAGCGGCCGGGGTGATAAGAATCATTGTCGGTGCAGGCGACGTACTTGACATCCGTGATGCGCAGCTCGTGCAGCAGCGTCTCGATGCCGCCCTTGAAGGAGAAGAAGTCCACGCCGTCGCCGTAAGCGCCAAGGGAGAGGTACTTCGGCTCGTCAGCAAGGCCATCCTCGCGCGGCAGGTAAATTTTGCCGAGCTCATAGAGGCGGGTGGACTTGTTGCGGTAGCTGTGGTTGCGGGCAATGATCTCGAGCATGCTCGGCAGGATCGTCGTGCGCATGATGGAGGTATCCTCACCCAGCGGGTTCAAAATCTTCAGGGAGTTGCGCAGCGAGGAATCCTTCGGCATGCGGATCTTATCGTAATAGGTCGGGCTGATGAAGGAATAGGTGATGATCTCATCGTAGCCCAGCGCGCGCACAGCGCCGCCGATGGCGCGGTCGAAGCGCTGCTGCTCGCTAAAGCCGCCGCGCGTGGTCTCGCCGCGCATGAGCGTGCAGGGAATCTTATTGTAACCGTAGAAGCGCGCGACCTCTTCGGCAATGTCGCTGTAATGCTCGACGTCGCCGCGCCAGGACGGCACGTAGATGTCGTCGCCATTCAGGATAAAGCCGAGGGAGACAAGAATTTCGCGCATCAGGTCTTCGCTGAGTTCCGTGCCGAGCAGGGCGTTGATTTTTTCCGGCTCAAGCTTGACGCAGGTGGGTGCCTTTTCCTTGGCGACCACATCCATCACGCCGTCGACGACCTCGCCGCAGCCGAGCAGCTCCACGAGCTCGCAGGCGCGCTCGACGGCCTTGATGGTGTTCATCATGTCGAGGCCCTTTTCATAGCGGGAGGAGGCGTCGGTGCGCATGCCGAGGGCACTGGCCGTGCGGCGCACGGAAACGCCGTTGAAGTTGGCGGACTCAAAGAGCACCATCGCCGTGTCGCCGACGATCTCGCTGTTCGCGCCGCCCATAACGCCCGCGAGCGCGACCGCCTTGTTCTTGTCGGCGATGACGAGCATGTCCGAGCGCAGCGTGTGGTCAATATCGTCGAGCGAGCGGAAATCCTCGCCCTCACCTGCGTTTCTTACGACAATGGCACTGCCGTCGAGGCATGCATAATCAAATGCGTGCATCGGCTGTCCGTACTCAAGCATTACATAGTTCGTAATATCTACAATATTATTTATGGGACGAACGCCGGCTGCGCGGAGACGCATACGCATCCAGAGCGGCGAGGGCGCGATGTGAACATTCTTTACAACGCGAGCGGAGTAACGCGGGCAAAGCTCGCTGTTCTTCACCTCGACCGAGAGATAATTCGATATGCTGTCGCTCTTGTCCGCTGCGCGGAGGACAGGCTTGTGATATGTAGCCGTTCTGCCGTAGGACGCTGCGGTCTCGCGAGCCATGCCTATCATCGAGAGGCAATCGGGACGGTTCGGCGTGATCTCGAACTCGACAACACTGTCACGCAGCCCGAGCACATCGCAGATGTCGTCGCCGGGCTTGTATTCGCCGAGCGTAGGATCATCATTGAGAATGAGAATGCCGTCCTCGACAGCATACGGCATATCGTGCTGGGTAAGTCCGAGCTCGGCAATGGAGCAGAACATTCCGTTCGACTCGGCGCCGCGGAGCTTGCCGCGCTTGATGTCGCCGCCGACCACCTTTGCGGGGGCACATGCAACGGGCACGAACGCGCCTGCATAAACATTGGTCGCAGCGGTAACTATCTGGCGGGGAGCCTCCTCGCCGACATCGACCGAGCAGATAACGAGTCTGTCGGCATCGGGATGACGCTCGACAGAGAGTATCTTACCGACGCGGACATTTTCGAGCTCGCTGCCGAGCGCCTCCCAGTCCTCGACCTTTGAGCCGGTATCGGTCATGCGTGCGCAGTAATCGGAAACGGGAATATCCGACACATCTACAAATTCGTTAAGCCATGAAATAGGAAGATTCATTTTTAGGTATCCCCTTTCCCTTAAAACTGGCGCAAAAAGCGCAGATCATTTTCGTAAAGCAGGCGCATATCGTCGATGGAATACTTCTTCATCGCGATACGCTCGATGCCCATTCCGAAGGCAAAGCCGGAGTATACATCCGGGTCGATACCCGAGCAGCGAAGGACATTCGGATGAACCATGCCCGCGCCGAGTATCTCGATCCAGCCCTCGCCCTTGCACACCTTGCAGCCCTCGCCGCCGCACATAAAGCAGGAGATGTCTATCTCGGCAGACGGCTCGGTAAACGGGAAATGGTGCGGACGGAAGCGGATGCGCGTATCCTCGCCGAACATTCTGCGGGCGAAGGTCTCGAGCGTTCCCTTGAGGTCGCCCATGGTGATGTTCTTGTCAACGACAAGTCCCTCGAGCTGATGGAACATCGGCGAATGGGTCGCATCGACCGCGTCGGAACGATAAACTCGTCCGGGGGAAACTACGCGGATAGGCGGCTTTCCCGCGCGCTCCATTGCATGCACCTGAACAGACGAGGTCTGCGAACGGAGCAGGATGTTGTCGGTAATATAGAAGGTGTCCTGCGTATCGCGCGCAGGGTGGTTTTCCGGTGTATTGAGCGCCTGGAAGTTGTAGTAATCGGTCTCGACCTCGGGACCCTCCTCGATATCAAAGCCCATCGAACGGAAGATCTCGCACATCTCCTCCTCGACCTGTGCAAGGGGGTGACGATGACCGAGCTCACGCCGCTTAGACGGCATGGTAACGTCGATCTTTTCGCTCTCGAGACGGTGCTGGAGACGCTCGCTTTCGAGCTTCCTTTTCTTCTCCTCTATCATCTCCTCGATCGCGGCACGCACCTCGTTTGCCACTGCGCCGACGGCGGGTCTCTCCTCTGCGGAGAGCGAACCCATTCCGCGAAGAACGGCGGTGAGCTCACCTTTCTTTCCGAGCAGCTTTACACGGAGCTGCTCAAGCGACTCCGAGCTGTCAGCCGCGCTGAGCTGAGCCATGGCGGACTCACGAATCTGTTTGAGTTTTTCTTTCATTTCCACAATCCTTTCCTGCTCCGAAAACAGAGCTGAATTTCGTTTGGCTAATTCATCGGGCGCGCACGCCCGAACGGTTTTCCGCTGTGCGGCCCTGCCGACGCGGCGGGAGGTGAAGAACGGAACAAAAAAGCTCCCCCCATCCCGAAAAAGGACGGAGGAGCAATATCCTTCGCGTTACCACCTTAATTCGCGCCCGACCGAGCGGAGCGCGCACTCTCGGCTGTATGACGGTTGCCGACCGTACCCGGCTACTCGCAGTCTTTGACCGGGTCTGCTCCGCGGGGAAATGCATGCACGACTGCGTTCGGGTCACTCCCAGCCGATGATGACCCTCTCTCCTGAACGCGCTCTGCCGTACCGCCGACCGCATCTTTGCATTTAGATATTCTTCTGTTGGGATTATAACACACTTTTTGCGCTCGCGCAAGAGTTTTTTAAGATTTTTCCGCAAGCTCTGATGCGCGGTGAAGTTTTTCGTGAAAGACCTCTGAAAAAGCTGATTTGGTATGTTCGTGTGATGTGGTATGTTCCGCACTGACGCGGCGAGGTTTTTCGAGAAAAACCTCTGAAAAAGCTGATTTGGTATGTTCGTGTGATGTGGTATGTTCCGCGCTGACGCGGGCAGGTGGTTTGCAGATGAATGTTGTTTTTAAAGGAAAAGGTCAAATCTCGCTGCCGCGGTCAAAAGTAATTGTAAAAGCGATATAGTGATATAGTGGTTTATTTTGTTTATGTCAAAGAAGGACTGATTACGCTGCCGCGGTCAAAGTATATGGATAGATATTTCGGTTGTTCGTTTTTTACCACTTTCTTTTTACGCGAAAAAGAAAGTGGCGGAAAGAAAAGCGCGCATAAGAGGGGGCGGCGCTAAGGATGCTCGCATACGCGAGCATATGGCCGCGCCGGTCCCCCTCTTATGTATCTCCCCCTATGACTGCTCAGCCGATAGCGACAGTATCAGTTTATACCCGAAACGGTCGGCAAGCGTTAAGCCTCCCGTTTCTAAAAGAAAAGTATCACGCCTGCCGCTTTAGTTTTCACTACACATCGAGCGTGTACACCCTATGCTTTAGTAAATACTAAATGCGACATTTATACTGATGCAATATTCATTCCCACTACTGCTAAAGTTCGATCATTAAAAAAAGTTCAAGCAACTAAATCGACAACATATCAAAAGCCCTCTGCACGCGGCGTATTTAACCGTATGCAGAGGACTTTTTAGGTCGGGACGATCTGAATGGCCCGACGGGATATAAAATGCAGAACCACCGAAGCACGCCTCGTCGTTGTACAAGCACAAACCAGAGACGGTTTTCGACAGCAATAAATAATTGCAGCAGCGGATGCTCAAATCCCTCTCAGTTTTAAAGCTTTGCGGGGGAATACTGCGATACCCAATCGGGGAGAGAAAAAAATGCAGAAGCGTCGAAACACGACTCGTCGCCGTACTGGCGTACGGCAGAGACGGGTTTCGGCGGTAGAAAAAGCGAAAACGTCAAATCTTATGCAGGAATCCGTCAGGATTCCGACTCCTTACCTGCCATATAGGACATACTAAAGCCTAATTATAATAATCCGTTTTCGCTTTTT
>OIXA01003700.1_pt1 | contig 15671 bp, 10 predicted proteins | sample 1587721 | NCBI WGS metagenome assembly OIXA01 (sample SAMEA3888900, study PRJEB22519) | human gut metagenome | biome: human gut; feature: human-associated habitat; material: faeces | place: Denmark | collected 2013 | reverse complement strand
AGAATAAATAATACGAAAATGCACGGAGAAAGCATAACGCAGAACAACAGGAGGAAAGACCATGAAAGAAGTTAAAACACCGAAAAAACCACTGGCATATTATGTTGTGGTCAAGCTTTTTTGTAACACTTGTGGCTAAAAAAATAGTGCTTATCAATTTATGCTGCCGTCCTTGCTTCATATGGGGTTCGATAACCATTATAACTGTGTGGACGAACATGATTATAATCAACGTATGCAAATTCTTCTACCTTTTGAAACTATTCGAATGATACGATGTCTTGGAGTTCTTGCTATGGGTGCTCTGATACTAGTACAACATTTTTTTGGGGATCACTCATTTGATGGAGAAACCTTTTTACCCAAGGAATCCTTTTATAATGGTGAGGCTGCGTATTTGTTAAATCAGTCATCTGCTACATGGGGACAGAATTTATCTTCGGAAAATTCGCTCCCAAATCCCTGTGCATCTGACAAGTATAAGGTTTATAAGGGGTGTACCGGATATACCAATGATGCAAGCGAGGCACATCACAATGTCAAGAATGGCTTCTGTACCAATGCCGGATGTGATTATTATGAAAAACCACATTACAATGAAACAGATAGAGTCTACGAGATCAGTAATGCCGGACAACTATATGCCTACGCAGATAATGCACAGACAGTTTATACAAAGGGTGCAAGGCTTACAGCAGATATCGTAGTAAATAAAGGAACATTGATTCAGGAGGATGGTACTCCTGTTGCGAAGACGGATGACATTAGGATGTGGGACGAGGTGTTCAGAACATCTGGATATTCATACAATAACCAAAAGCTTGTATTTGATGGTAACAATCATTCTATCAGCGGACTGTATGCGAACGGAAGCGGACCGCAGGGTTTTGCGTTATATAATTATGAAACGATAAAGAATCTGCAGATTAAGAATTCGGTATTCATATCAACGGATGGCAACGCAGGAGGCATTGTTGCAGGTTTTCCTATTGGACCGGCTGACTATAAGGTAGTGTTTGTTGGCGTTTTTACAGTTTGTTTTGGAATTTTGTCGACCGCGAGGGTCAAAAAAAGAGAGGTGTTTTTGTTGCGCAGCAAGGTGCTTTTTGCAAACAGCCTTTGCTATTTCAACACCTGTGTCTTTCCTATGTATTTTCCCATCGTTTCACCTTGTCGTTAAGGAACGGCAGGGCGCCGTACCTATGGCAGAGCGTTATTTTGCATTTCTTCGAATTCTTTTTCCGGAAGATACATCGGGGTCACCTCCTGTATGGATTTATTTGTTCGCGAGAAACAAAAAACGGCCGCACTATGCTTTGTGGCATAGTACGACCGCTTGCGGACGCAGACAGAAAAACCGTCTTGTTATGACGGCTGTGTGCCTTATGTTTTGAAAGTGTACACGGTTGTTAGGGACATCTCCTTGTTTTCATAACTACCTCGCTGTATGGGGGCTTCTTTGATTTTATTCTATCCGATGCAAGAGCAACTGTGAAGAGCGCATAAGTTTGATATACACAGTATACATTGCATTCGGTAAAAAATTTGTCGGGTTAGGTAGAATGGAGCAAATTTTGTCTGTTTCAGGCGCCGAATGCTTACACATGGCGGGATTAGGCCAAAAAAGCACAGCGAATGAATATCCGCTGTGCTTAAAAAGGATAGTTTATTTCTGCCGAGAACCTTGTTTAGATGACAAGGCTTCTCCTTATCGGGATTGCTTGTTGTGATTTCATATTTGACTGTTATTACGGCATTGTCAGCCGGCAATTACACCTTCTCGAATTTCTTAATCGGCACAGCGATTTGAGTAATATAATCGGCACTGTTATCGCCTCGGTTGGGTGGTCCCTCTAAATAAACGGAGCGCAGTCTCCCGGCGGCTTCGATACTGTTTTCACTTATGTGCTTCATCAGCGCTTTCATAGCCTCGCCGGTTCCCTCATACGGCCCGCGGTAATAAATACACAAGCCGGGGGTTTACGCAAACTCCATGCGCTCGACCCCGTCAAAGCTCTCGTCCACCGGAATACAGCACATCAAATCAAGAATACCCAGGTCATCCGTCATGCGCACGGTGAACATACGTGCCACCATGGACATTTTTCCGGTTCTGGCGGCGGCAATGTAGGTGTCCCGCAGTTTAATAGCTGCCTCGGCAACATCTTTACACCGATATTCCCGACAAAAGCACACCTGACGCGGCAGAACGGTTTTATGCACTGTGAAATCGCCTTGCTTTGCCGAACGGACCTGAAGCATCTGAATATTTCTGTCCAGCATTTTCCGCAGCTCATAAAGCTTATCTAAAAGCTTATCCATATTTTCGGTGTCGTAGTAATATTCCGCTACCTCCTTTAAGGAAAGACCGAGTGCCTGTAGCGAACGGATAGAGCGGATCTGCGTCATGTTGTCTGCCGAATAATAGCGAAAGCCGTTGGTTTCGTCCTTTACTGCCGGTGTCAGAAGTCCCATATTTTCGTATACAAGCAGTGCCTTGCGGGTGACTCCGAGTATTTTTGTAACTTCTCCGATTTGAAATAGGCTGTTATCGTGTTTTTTCATCATTATTTCACCAAATTTCTGTAAAAGTTATTGACTCGTCCCCTAAGGTACGATTTACAATATAATATATCGTAAAAGAAAGAATAATGCAAGTTCAATGCAAAAAGGAGAATACCGCTATGAAGAAAAGATTATTAAGTGTATTTCTATGCTTGTGCATGGTGTTTAGTTTAGTTCCGGCCACGGTGTGGGCGGAAACAACAAACGGGCACACCCACTACCTTTGCGGGGGCAGCACCTGTAACGGCAGCGGTCACGAAAACGAAACCTACAAGACCACATTTGAAAAGGAGATTAAGCAGGAGGGCAACACGCTGAAAATAGGCGGTGAATCCTGGGCACCGACAAAAGGCAGTAACGATACATTCTACATACTTCCTACTGGCACTTACTACCTCGGCAGTGACATTAGCCTGGAGTATACCATTAAGATTGAGAACAATGTCACCCTCTGTCTCAACGGGCACAAAATCACGACCGCAGACGGAATGGATGCCATCTATATGACCGGCGGCAGCTTCACCCTCACCGACTGCAAGGGCGTCGGCACGATCACCCATGCAAGCAGCAAGACCGGCAGAGGCGTGTATGTGAGTTCCGGCACCTTCAATATGTACGGCGGCTCTATTACCGGCAACAAAGCCCAAGACGCCCAAGGCAGAGGCGGCGGCGTGTATGTGTACAGCGGCAGCGGCACCTTCAATATGTACGGCGGCAGCATCACCGGCAATCGTGCCACCGGCGATGGCGGCGGCGTGTATAAGAGCGGCAGCAATTCATCATTCAATATGTACGGCGGCAGCATTACCGGCAACACCGCCAACAGCTATGGCGGCGGCGTGTATGTGGACGGCGGCGGATTCACCATGTCCGGCGGCACCATCGGCGGCACGAAAACGGGTGAGACCAACACGGCCACCTATGGCGGCGGCGTATATGCGAAGGCCACCTTCGAGATGACCGGCGGCAGCATCACCGGCAACGAAACCAACAGAGGCGGCGGCGTGTATGTGACCGGCAAAGGTAGCTTCACCATGTCCGCGTCCGCCGACGGCCAAAACATCCCCTCCATCACCGGCAATAATGCCACCGAAAACGGCGGCGGCGTGTATGTAGTTGGCAGCAGCAGCACCTTCAAGATGACCGGCGGCAGCATCACCGGCAACAATGCCGCCTATGGCGGCGGCGTGTATACGGTCAATGAATTCAAGATGTACGGCGGCAGCATCACCGGCAACAATGCATACAAATCTGATTACATATCAACCTTCGGCGGCGGCGTGTGTGTGGGCAGCGGTATCTTCACCGTCAGCGGCGAGGTGACCGTCACCGACAATACCAAGGGCGGCACAAAGGGCGCAGACGGCAAGTTCACCGGCGACACGAAGAACAATGTCTATCTTCCCACCGGCAAGACCATCACCATTGGCACCGACAAATTGTCCGAGGGTGCGCAGCTCGGCGTGACTGTGAGCGGAGACTATGGCGATTACCCGTTCACCTCCGGCTGGAATGACAATATGAGTGACAAAACCCCATCCGACTACTTCATCTCCGATACCGACGGATATGTGGCCAAGTTGAACGGCAGTGAACTGAAAATGGTTACCCATGTGCATAACTGGACTTACACCGCAAGCGGTGATACCATTACCGCAACCTGCAAAAATTGTTCGAATAATAACGGTAACGATTTCAGCGGCGGCAGCGTGACCATTCAGAAACCCGAAAAAACAAAATTTAACGATGGAAAAGATGAAAATGCGAAAGTAGAAAGTGTAGGCTGGTTCGGCAAAGCCCCATCCGTCGCGTATGCGGTCAAGGACGGCAATGCACTGTCGGCTGCCCCTGTGAATGCGGGCACATACACGGCCGGCATTACCCTTGGCAATGTCACTGTCAGTGTGACCTATATCATTGATAAGGCTACGCAGACGGCTCCTACCGGTCTGACAACCAAAGGGGATATTAAGAACAGCGGCACCGGCGAGATTAAGAACACCGCCGAGGACATGGAGTATAACATTTCTGCCAATGCCACCACCGGCTGGATCACTTGCGACAATGGTAGCACCAGGGTCGCCCCCGCTACCTACTATGTGCGCTACAAGGAAACCGACAACTACTTAGCAAGCGCCGTTTCTGCCGCGCTGACAGTCAAGGCGCACACACATTCCGGCGGCAATGCGACTTGCCAGAAAAAAGCGGTTTGTGATGGATGCGGGCAGGAATACGGTGAGCTTGGCAACCATAAGTTTACCGAAACGGTTAGCAAAATGTATCTTAAATCGGCTGCGACCTGCCAAAGCCCCGCAGTATATTACAAAAGCTGCCTTGTTTGTGATGAAAAATCCTCCGAGACATTTGAATACGGTGAGAAGGATTTTTCAAATCATATCGGCAATACATATTTAGTGGGACAAAAGGAAGCCACCTGCTACGCAGAAGGCTATACCGGCGATACTTATTGCTCTACCTGCAATCATGAGATAGAAAGAGGAACATCTATTGCGAAAAACGCTCATAACCCTGCGTCGGTTTGGACAACGGATGAAACCGATCACTGGAAAGAGTGTCAGACAGTCGGCTGCGGCAATATCATTGATAAAGCACATCATTCCGGTGGAGAAGCCACCTGTGTGAACAAGGCTATCTGCGAGGTATGCAAGATTGAGTACGGTGATGTAGACGCAACCAACCACAAGAACACCGAAATTCGCGGCGCAACCGATCCCACCTGCTGTGAAGCCGGCTATACCGGCGACAAATGGTGCACCGACTGTAACACTAAAATCGAATCAGGCAGTGAAATTTCCTCAACCGGCAATCATACCGATGTTGACGGCAAGTGGGAATCCGACGGCACAAATCATTGGCATACCTGTTATTTCGGCACAAAGTTTGATATTACGGCGCACAACGGCGGTGAGGCAACCTGCAAATCCCCGGCCGAATGCTCTGAATGCGGACATTCTTACGGACCGCTTGACGCAAACAATCATAAGGGCACAACATATCTAAAGAACCAAAAGGAAGCCACCTGCTTTGAGGAGGGCTATACCGGCGATACTTATTGCAGCGATTGTAATGAGAAAATCGCAGACGGACAGTCCATTGCGAAGAATGCTCATAATCCCGCATCTGTCTGGACTACCAATGAACACGATCATTGGAAGGAGTGTCAGACTGTCGGCTGCGGAAATGTTATAGACAAAGCGGCACACAGCGGTGGTGAGGCTACTTGTGTAAGTAAGGCAGTTTGTGAGGTTTGCAAGGCGCAGTACGGTGATGTAGACGCAACCAACCACAAGCACACCGAAATTCGGGATGCAAAGCCCGCTACCGAGCAGGAAAAGGGCTACACCGGTGACACATGGTGCATCGATTGTAATAAGAAAATTACAACCGGTTCGGAAATTGCCATGCTTGAGCATAAACTTACATTAGTAGAGGCAAAGGATGCTACCGTAACGGAGCAAGGCAATATAAAGTATTATTATTGCGAAAACTGCGGTAAATATTTTGCGGATGTAGCCGGCGCAAAAGAGATTTCTCTTAGCGAAACCGTTATTAAAAAGCTTCCTCTTGAGATTATAGAAGGCAATAATGCTACCGTAAACAACGGAGAGAAGAAATCCTTGATATTCCGTTGCAATGCGGCATTTGCCGATTTCATTCGTGTAGAGCTTGACGGCAAAACTCTTGATGAAAAGGATTATACAAAGGCAGAAGGCAGCATTATAGTTACCTTGAATAACAATTTTGTTTCTACACTTTCCGTCGGTGAGCATACGCTCGGAATCGTTTCGGAAAGCGGAACGGCAACTGCAAAGTTCACGGTGAAAGCGTCCGAGATTCCGAACGAATCTCCCAAAACAGGAGATGACAACATGGTTGCCGTCTGGAGCTTTGCGGCGGTGCTCTCACTTGCTGTTCTCGGTTTCACTACCGTAGTATCAAAGAAAAAGCGAGCAAAATAAAAAGAATTGCGGCGGCAACGTAACTATACGCTGCCGCTGCAATTTTATATGGAGAGGGTTTTTATGGCAAAAGAATATTTATATAAAGCCTACGGCAGCAAGCTTGCTGCGCTGAATAAGCGGCGTAAAAAAAAGCGTAATACCATGAAGAAAGCAATGCTTTCGGCGGCGATAATAATCACTGTTGCGGCAGCTGTAATTTTAATTATTGCCCAATTCGGTAAAAAATCAAATGAATTGGTCGGCACCTGGAGATATGATGAGCATACGCAATATGTTTTTGAAAAGGACGGTACAGGCAAATTACTTGCCGATGATGTGACATATTCTTATGCCTACACCGTCAAGGGTAAAAAGCTCATCCTCGATTTTACAGAGGATATTGTTCGCGATTGCGATTATACCTTTTCGGTAAACGAAACCGCCTTAACACTTATCGGCGGTACAGGAACCGATGGCGGTAGCTACAAACTTAACAAAGAGTAAATGAGCAAATAACCAAAGGAGCCTTCAAACGGAACAAACAGTCAAAAAAACAGCACAAGCGGTAAAAAAAAAAATTGATTTAACTCTTTCACAGCAGAAAGAAAAAAGGCAGCGGCGGTGAATGTGATTTCGCCGTTGCCTTTTGATAACAAGCTGTTTGCTGCGGCTTAATGGAACATTACTGTTTTTCTTTTCTGCTGATATATCTTTTCAGTTGGGTAGTTCACTTTCTCCTTCCACCGTGACAGGTGGCACCTGTCACCGAATGGGCGCAGTTGCCCCTTGGCGGAAAAATTCCTTGAAAAACTGTTCTTTTGAAGGTTATGTAAAAGGAGCAAAGTATGCAGGGGGAATCGCCGCAGTCGGCCATAAAATAAGCAAAAGCAGGACGCAGGGTTGGTGTAAAGAGCGGTATGTTTGCATGCCATGATAACAGCATAAAAACAGAAGCAGGATATGTTACTGTTGACTATGTAGAATACAAATAATTTATAGAAGAGAGTTCCAGAACCCTGAAATGATTTTAAAATTGATAGGGTTTTGGAGCTTTTTTTCTGTATTATTTGCATTTTTGATTTTTATTTACGTAGACAAAGATAACTGACGGTGTTAATCTTCAAGTAAAGATTATTTTAATAACGGAGGAAAAAAATGGCTAAAAGTTGTTGTAACAAAGCATGTATTGTTCAGGGGGAAAAATATCGTTTTTCGGTGCTTACGCCGTTTATGATGAGAATGGAATATTCAGAGACTGGTGTGTTTGAAGATTTACAGACGCAGACTGTGCTTAACAGGGAATTTCCGGTACCGGAATATACAGTGACACAAAGTGACGACCGCCTTGAGATAGAGACAGAAGCATTTCATATGATATACGATAAAAAGAAATTTAGTGAAGAAGGACTTTTTATAGATGTAAAATATGATTTTACCAATTACGGTGGAAGGTGGTATTTTGGTGCAAAGACGTATAGTTTTCCGCCTCGGGAGCATAATCTCAAAGGCACAATGAGAACTCTTGACAGGGCTGACGGGGAAGTTGAACTTGAATACGGGCTTATGGATAAGAGTGGAAGGACGTTTTTTGATGACAGCAAATCGTTTGTGTTTGATGAAGAAAATATGCCATCAAAAAGGAAACATGAAGAGATTGATGTTTATTATCTTGCATATGGGCGTGATTATTTTGCGTGTCTGCGTGATTTTTATAAATTATCGGGGGCTGTTCCGCTTCTTCCAAGATACGCTCTTGGAAACTGGTGGAGCAGGTATTGGAAATACAGTGAAGAAAGTTACATTGAGCTGCTGACGGAATTTGAAAAAAGAAATATACCATTTTCCGTTGCTGTTATGGATATGGACTGGCATATAGTCGATGTGCCGATGGAATCTGGCGGCGGATGGACAGGATATACATGGAATAATGATTTATTTCCGAATCCGGAAAGATTTTTGTCATGGCTGCATGAACATAATTATCATGTAACACTTAATGTCCATCCGGCATCAGGTATCCGGAAGTTTGAAAAAATGTATAAAGATATGGCAGAGTATCTAGGAATTAATCCTGACAGTAAAAAAACTATAGAGTTTGATATGACTAACAAAGAGTTTGTTGAGGCGTATTTTAAGTTTGCACATCATCCACATGAAAATGCTGGAGTTGATTTCTGGTGGATAGACTGGCAACAGGGCAACAACGGAGGAGCAAGCGGAATTGACCCATTATGGATGCTTAATTATTTTCATTTTAAAGATATGGAAAAAAGAGGCAGAAGAGGACTTATTCTTTCGAGGTATGGCGGACTTGGAAGCCATAGGTATCCGATAGGATTTTCTGGAGATACGATAGTTACATGGAAATCGCTTGAATTTCAGCCTTATTTTACAGCAACGGCATCAAATGTGGGATATACGTGGTGGAGTCATGATATAGGCGGTCATATGAACGGATATAAAGACAACGAGCTTGCATTAAGATGGTATCAGTTTGGTGTGTTTTCACCGATAAACAGGCTTCACAGCAGCTCTAATCCGTTCTGTGGAAAAGAACCATGGAATTATCCTGAGCCATACTGCAGTGATATGGAAAAGATTTTAAGATTCAGGCATGCACTTATTCCATATATGTACACACTTAATTACAGATGTCATTGCGAGCATATTCCTGTAATAATACCAATGTATTATTATTATCCATTTGAGGAGAAAGCATATAGTTATAAAAATCAATATTTTCTTGGTAGTGAAATGCTTGTGTGTCCTGTTACAACAAAGATTGATGAAGATTCACAAAAAAGCGGTGAGGAATGTTTTATACCAGCCGGAATATGGACAGATATATTTACCGGTGATGTATACAATGGCGGTAAAAATGGAAAAAGTCAGATTTTATGTAGAAATCTTCAAAGTATTCCTGTGCTTGGACGTGCAGGTGCAATAATACCGCTTGCTTCGGAATGTGGCAGTAATGATATTATTAATCCGAAAAAAGTTGATGTGGTTATATGTCCAGGTGCATCAAATACATTTGTTATGTACGAAGATTCTGGAGATGGATTTGACTACGAAAAAGGCGAATATGCTTTGACAGAGTTTGTGCTCGACTGGAATGAAGATAAGGCAAAAATAAGCATAGATGTAAGCGGTGACTTATCGGTAATTCCACGAAACAGAAAGTACCGTTTTATATTAAGAGGATTTGCACGTGGTATAAGATTTGAAAATGCAGATAATGCCAAATACGATATAAAAACAAATACATGGACAGTTACATGTAACTGTGATGGTGCGTCAGAGCTTGAAATATTTGCTGATAATGAAGAAAACAATCTTGTATACAACGGTGAAAATGTTAATGATAAAATATATGATTTTCTTCTGCAGGCACAGATGGATAATAATGACAAGAGAAGTATTTACAGATTATTTACATCCGGTGAGGACAAAAATGTTATTATGTCCAATATCATGTCTATGAAACTTAATGATAAAGTTACAGCTGCAATTATAGAATATCTTTTGAGATAATGTATAATAATGCAAAAATAAAGTAAAATCTGAGTAAAATTTTATTTTTCTGTTGACATTAAAAAATGATATATTATAGTAAAAAAAGATTTGGATAAGAGTTATCCAACATGCAGACCACATGGTTATATTACATGTTAAGCCTTGCGGACGGGCGGGTCGGTTGCCGAGTGTGACAAGGACACACATTATTGATTGGGTTAGAAGCCCAAGTTTTATAAGTTGATTTTTAAAATTATCATGCGAAGGTGCATATCATCTTGTGAAACGGTCAATAAGAGCGGTAACAGTGACTTACTTGGATAAACTCTGAAAGGTCAGAATCTCAGTGCTTTGTATATATGAAGTAATATGTATACGTACATGTACAGGGATTAATAAAAGAATGATTGAATATACCACAGGCGTGATTAATTTAAAATTAATCACGCCTTTTTGTGCCTTACAGCACACATTTTACGTTGGCAGCAAGCCAAAGTCCGTATTTTACGAAAATTTAGAATTTGTATTATACGGAAATCTGGCAACCGTTGCGATAATATAATGGCAGGGAGAGAGGAAATGGATTTAAAAAGACAGGCATCAGCTCCATTGTATGAGGCTATCGAAAGATTCAGAAAAAAAAGAATAGTTCCGTTTGATGTTCCGGGACACAAACGTGGCAGAGGTAATCCCGAACTTGTCGATTTACTTGGTGAACGATGTGTGGGAATTGATGTAAATTCAATGAAACCGCTTGATAACCTTTGTCATCCGGTTTCGGTAATAAAAGAGGCAGAAGAACTGACGGCAGATGCGTTTGGTGCAGAGCATGCTTTTTTCATGGTTGGTGGAACAACGCAGGCGGTACAGAATATGGTACTTTCAGTCTGTAAGGCAGGCGATGAGATTATTGTTCCGAGAAATGTTCATAAAAGTGTTATCAATGCGTTGATTTTGTGCGGTGCAATACCTGTTTATCTTAACACGGAGATTAATGCAAAGTTAGGAATCGTACTCGGAGTAACCGTAGAACAGGTTGAAAAGACGATTCAGGAGCACCCGCGGGCAGTAGCGGTGCTTGTAAATAATCCGACATATTACGGAATATGCTCTGACATAAAGGGAATATGTGACATAGCTCATTCATACGGATTGAAAGTGCTTGCCGATGAAGCACACGGAACGCATCTTTATTTCGGGGATAATCTTCCAATGAATTCTATGAAAGCGGGAGCGGACATGGCAGCTATATCAATGCACAAATCCGGTGGTTCGCTTACACAGAGTTCAATTCTTCTGACGAATAACGGAATGAATGCGGATTATGTCCAGACAATTATCAATATCACGCAGACCACAAGTGCATCGTATCTTCTTATGACAAGCCTTGATATATCAAGGCGTAATCTTGCATTAAGGGGAAGGCAGTCATTTGCAAAAGTTAGCGAGTGGTCACAGTATGCAAGGGATGAAATTAATTCAATAGGCGGTTATTATGCTTATGGTAAAGAGCTTGTAAACGGAGGTACGGTATACGATTATGATGTCACAAAGCTGTGCGTGTATACAAGAGATATAGGACTTGACGGAATAGAGGTCTATGACATTTTAAGGGATGAATATGATATCCAGATTGAGTTCGGTGATATAGGAAATATTATGGCATACATTTCAATCGGAGACAGGATTCAGGATATTGAGCGTCTTGTCGGTGCACTTGCCGAAATAAGCCGTATTTACTCAAAAGAAGAGAAAAGATTTGAGGTAGACAGGCAGATGCTTCTTCCGAGGGTTCTTGCATCTCCGCAGGAAGCTTTTTATGCCGAAAAAATAAAAATGCCTATACGCGATACGAAAGGTCATATTTCAGGTGAATTTGTAATGGCATATCCGCCTGGAATACCGATACTGGCACCGGGTGAGGAAATTACGGAAGAAATTATTGATTACATACAATATTCCGTTGAAAAAGGATGTTCAATGCAGGGAATGGAAGATTCGGCTCTTGAATATCTGAATGTATTAAAAATATAAAAAACAAATGAAATATAAAGAATAAACAATGTATAATTTGGAGGGCAATATGGAATTTTGGTTTTCGGAGCTGCACTCGCCGCATGTTAAGTTTAACATACGTGTGGAAAAGCAGTTATTTTCAGGAAAAAGCGATTATCAGAGGATAGATGTGTTTGAATCGCCTGAATTCGGTAAATTCCTGACACTTAACGGAAGCGTTATATTTTCGGAGCAGGATTGCTTTATTTATAATGAAATGGTTGTGCATGTGCCGATGGCGGTGCACCCTGATGTGAAAAATGTTCTTATCATCGGCGGTGGTGATGGCGGCGTATCAAAAGAATTATTGCAATATGACAATATCGAAAATATAGATATTGTCGAGCAGGACAGCATGTTTGTCGATGTGTGCAAGGAGTATTTCCCGGAGACCTCAATAGGTCTTGATGATGAAAGAGTGCATATATACAATTATGATGCGTTGAGATTTCTCCGCTCGAAAATGAATGAGTATGACCTTATCATAAATGATGCAACTGACCCGTTTGGAGCGTCTGAGGGACTGTTTACAAGAGAATTTTACGGAAGCTGTTACAAGGCGTTAAAAGATGACGGAATACTTGTGTATCAGCACGGAAGTCCATTTTATGACGAGGATGAGGATGCATGCAGGAGTATGCATAAAAAAGTATTTCACACATTTCCGATAAGCAGGGTATATCAGGCACACATACCTACAAGCCCGTCAGGTTACTGGCTTTTCGGTTTTGCTTCAAAGAAGTATCATCCGCTTAAAGATTTTAAGGCAGACGAGTGGAAAAAAAGAGACATATATACAGAATATTACACAACTAATCTTCATACAGGAGCATTTATGCTTCCAAAGTATGTTGAAGAATTATTAGAACAGGAGGAAAAATAATGAGCAGAGTATTAGTAATCGGATGTGGAGGCGTTGCCTCAGTTGCAATTCACAAAATATGTCAGGTGAGTGATGTATTTACTGATTTGTGTATTGCGAGCAGGACAGTGAGCAAGTGTGATGTGCTTGCAGAAGAATTAAAGGGAAATACAAAGACAAACATTACAACAGCAAAGGTTGATGCGGATAACACAGATGAGGTTATTGCATTGATAAATAAATTCAAGCCTGATGTTGTTCTTAATGTTGCACTTCCGTATCAGGATTTAACGATTATGGATGCATGTCTTGCATGCAAAGTTCCTTATGTTGACACTGCGAATTATGAGTGTGAGGATACGGATAATCCTGAGTGGAGAAAGGTGTATGAGGAAAGATGCAAACGCCTCGGTTTTACAGCATATTTTGACTATTCATGGCAGTGGGCTTACAGGGAAAAATATAAAGAGGCAGGAATTACGGGACTTTTGGGAACTGGTTTTGACCCGGGTGTTACAAGTGTATTTACAGCATATGCACAGAAACACTATTTCGATGAAATACATACAATAGATATTCTCGACTGCAACGGTGGCGATCACGGTTATCCTTTTGCAACAAACTTTAATCCTGAAATAAATCTGAGGGAAGTTTCTGCACCGGGTTCTTATTGGGAAGACGGACATTGGGTTGAGATTCCGCCTATGTCAATCAAGCGTGAATATGATTTTGAGGGCGTAGGAATGAAGGATATGTATCTTTTGCACCATGAAGAAATAGAAGCACTTGCCGCAAATATTCCTCATGTTAAGAGAATACGTTTCTTTATGACATTCGGACAGAGTTATCTTACACACATGAAATGCCTCGAAAATGTAGGTATGTTAAGAACAGATCCTGTTGAATTTAACGGTCAGCAGATAGTTCCTATACAGTTTTTAAAAGCACTTCTTCCAGATCCTGCTTCTCTCGGTCCAAGAACAGTCGGAAAGACTAATATTGGCTGTATATTTACGGGAATTAAGGACGGAAAAGAAAGAAAAATATATATTTACAATGTATGCGACCATCAGGAGTGTTACAGAGAAGTCGGTTCACAGGCTATTTCTTATACGACAGGTGTTCCTGCGATGATTGGAACAATGCTTGTTGCAAAAGGAATATGGAATAAGCCGGGTGTATTTACGACAGACGAGTTTGATCCTGACCCATATATGGACGCACTTAACAAATACGGACTTCCGTGGAAAGTTGATGAAAATCCCGTACTGGTTGATTGATATTAAAGTGCCGTAAACGGATAATTTTTGCGGACTACAAGGAGAATTATTATGAAATTTGATGAGTTAAAGACACCCGCTTATGTTATTGATGAAAAAAAACTTATACATAATCTTGAAATATTAAAGAGTGTCGAAGAGCATACGGGGTGTCATATACTTCTTGCACAGAAAGCGTTTTCATCATATGCGTTGTATCCGCTTATATCGCAATACATAAGCGGAACAACGGCAAGCGGGATTTTTGAGGCAGAACTCGGGCATGAGTGCATGGGAAAAGAAAATCATGTTTTTGCACCTGCATTTACAGATGAAGATATGGATAAACTTGTAAAAATATGTGACCATGTTGTCTTTAACTCAGTAAATCAGCTTATATGCCATAAAGAGAAGTGTATAAATAACAGAGTGAGCTTCGGACTGCGTGTTAATCCTGAGCATTCAACACAGGGAGATCATGCAATATATGATCCATGTGCCCCGGGCAGCAGACTTGGAGTAACAGAAGAAAATCTGAAAAAGGCACTGCAGAAAAATCCTGATGCACTTGCCGGAATGGAGGGTATTCACTTTCATACACTATGTGAGCAGAATTCCGATGATTTAGAGAAAACTCTAAATGTTGTTGAAGAAAAATTCGGCTTTCTGATGCAGTCTGACAGTATAAAATGGGTCAACTTTGGCGGCGGACATCATATAACAAGGGATGATTATGATATAAAAAGGCTTGAAAATTGCATAAATCATGTTAAAAGAACTTATAATGTGGATGTTTATGTCGAACCTGGAGAGGCTGTTGCATTAAATGCCGGTTATCTTGTAACAACAGTTCTTGATAAGGTCGAAAACGGAATAACGACACTTATACTTGATACATCAGCAGCATGTCATATGCCGGATGTGCTTGAAATGCCATATGTGCCGCCATTAAGAGATGCCGTAAGGCTTGATGATATCAATGCCGATATATGGGAAAAGCCTGCTGATGGAAGATTCAGGTACAGATTATCGTCATATACATGTCTTGCAGGTGACATAACCGGTGATTATGAGTTTGATTCAGAAGTAAATGCAGGAGACAGGCTTGTATTTGAGGATATGGCAATATATTCAATGGTAAAAAACAATACATTTAATGGAATGCCATTACCGGATATCTGGATCAGACATGCGGACAGAACCATGCAGAAACTGACAGCATTTAACTACACAGATTTTAAGAGCAGACTGGGTCATACTGTCTAATGTTCTTGTTTCGTGTGTTTTAAGAAAAGGGTGTTCCCTGGATTTTTCATCCGGGGAATGTCCTTTTTTATCTTTTTAAGCGAATGTGTCACAATATAGTCATATAGTAAAAATTGATGAAACTGAAAGCTGATATGGAAAATTGTTGACAGTTTTTTTTTAACATGTTATCCTATATTCAATTTT
>OIXA01003694.1_pt1 | contig 15684 bp, 11 predicted proteins | sample 1587721 | NCBI WGS metagenome assembly OIXA01 (sample SAMEA3888900, study PRJEB22519) | human gut metagenome | biome: human gut; feature: human-associated habitat; material: faeces | place: Denmark | collected 2013 | reverse complement strand
TTGAGGAGCTCATTAAGCCTCTTTGACGACCTCAAAGAGGCTTAATGACAAAAGAGGGGCGTATTTAAGAACCGTTAACAATTCGTGCTTTGATTTTAACTATAATTTTATACATTAAGAAAGAATAAAGCCCCGTTTGCTATCTTTCTGTCATTCTGTATATTTATGCAAAACCGGGGCGAAAACGCTCCCGTTTTAACATTTTTGCATCCTTTACGAAGCATGTTTGCATCCTTTACGAAGCATGTTTGCAAGCCAAAACATCATCACTTGAAGATTGTAAACACGCCATTTACGAAGCGCAAACATGGCATTTACGATGCGTAAACATGGCAATTACGATGCGTAAACATGGCAATTACGAAGCACGATGATGGTTTCTTTGCCAAGATAATTCACTACAAATATACAACTTTTATCTTTTATAACGAATAAAATCTTGTGTTTTTATGTTTTTATCTTTTATAACGAACAAAATCTGTATTTTTCATACTTTTATCTTTTATAGAAGATAAAAGTGCCTATATATATGGAAACAATAATAGTTTTTTTAACTAAAGATTATCTATATGGTAACATTATTTCCATTTACCTCGCTATTTTTGCAGCAGAAAATAACAACAAACTGTAATCATGAGCATTATGGAAAAGAACATTTACCTTATCGACAGCCGCAGCACAAAGCAACAGGCAGTCATTGGCAACTTCGTGAAGACCTCTATCCGCAACGACATCGTGAAGAAAACATATAACCTGTGGAATAACCTGAAAACGGTTTGCCTCAACAGCTACGCAAAGAAGGTTAGGCTCAACAGCGGCATGAAGAAGATTTGCCTCAACAGCGAGAAGGAGGTTTGCCTCAACAGCGAGAAGGAGGTTTGCCTCAACAGCTGCATGAAGGAGGTTTGTCTCAACAGCAAGAAGGAGGTTTGCCTAAACAACGAGAAGGAGATTAGCCTCAACAGCGGCATGAAGAAGATTTGTCGACCGATAGAGTGGCTTTGCTCTTACTATTCTGATGTGTTGGATCGTAAGCTGACCATGCGCCAGACATGGCTTCTTATCAATGCTCAGTTGGCCTTCGGCGCTGCCTTCTTTCCGGTGGAAGCCCCTTGGGTTGTCCGTATCGGTTGCCTGGTGTGGGTGGTATCGGCGCTGCTGAAGTGTAAGAGGGAAATTAAGTGAAGAACGAAGAGGGAAGAGTGAAGAACGTTTATAAGTGAAGAACGAAGAGGGAAGAGTGAAGAATTCAATAGCTTTGCTTCACAATAACCAAGGCACATGAATTCTTCACTCTTCCCTCTTCACTCTTCACTTAAGAACCCTCTTCACTTAATCTCCCTCTTCCCTTAAAACATCGTAGCCACTCTTTTCACCCCACTGACAAGAGCATCGATCTCCTCTTTTGTGTTATATAGGGCGAAGGAGGCACGCACCACACCCTGCACGCCGAGGCGATCCATGACAGGTTGGGCGCAATGGTGACCTGTGCGCACGGCTATGCCGAGGCGGTCGAGCAAGGTGCCCATGTCGAGATGATGGATGTCGCCAACGAGGAACGACACGACAGCGTCCTTGTCGGGGGTGGTGCCGAAGAGACGGATGCCGGGGATGGTCTGCATCTGCTCCATGCAGTAGGCGGTGAGCTCGCGCTCATGAGCCGCAATGTTGTCCATGCCGAGGGCCGACACATAGTTGAGAGCAGTGGCAAGACCGTGGGTAGCCACATAGTCGGGGGTGCCTGCCTCAAACTTAAACGGCAGACGCTCGAAGACCGTGCGCTCGAAGCTCACGCTCTCAATCATCTCGCCACCACCCTGATAGGGCGGCAGACGGTCGAGCCATTCTTCCTTGCCGTAGAGCACACCCACACCTGTGGGGCCATAGATCTTATGTCCACTGAAAGCGAAGAAGTCGCAATCGAGGTCCTGCACATCGACCTTGAAATGGGGTGTCGACTGTGCTCCGTCCACCATCACAGGCACGCCGTGTTCATGAGCAATGCGCACAATGTCTTTCACGGGGTTCACCGTGCCGAGGGTGTTGCTCACATGCGCCACGCTAACGATCTTCGTGCGGTCAGAAAACAGCTTCTCATACTCGTCCATGAGCAGGTTGCCACTGTCGTCGATGGGTATGACTTTAAGAGCGATGCCGCGCTTTGCTGCCTGCAGCTGCCACGGCACGATGTTAGAATGGTGCTCCATGACGCTCACGATCACCTCGTCGCCCTCGCCCATAAACTCTTCACAGAACGAGCTGACCACGAGGTTTATGCTCTCGGTGGTGCCGCGCGTGAAGATAATCTCCTCGGTCTTGGGAGCGTTGATGAAACGGCGCACGGTCTCACGCGCCGCCTCATGCAGGTCGGTGGCCTGTTGCGAGAGATAATGCACGCCACGGTGCACGTTGGCGTTGACATTAAGATACTCGTCGCGCATGGCATCGAGCACACAGAGCGGCTTCTGTGTTGTCGCCGCGTTGTCGAGATAGACGAGCGGACGGTCGTAGACGGTGCGAGAGAGAATAGGAAAATCGTCTCTCACCTTTTGTATGTTGTACATCTTTTTTCTTTTTTATTTCAAAGCCTTTATAGGCCTCCTTTGATAGGCCTTTATAAGCCTACCTAAGCACTGTTGAGCCTTTTTATAACCCTACCTAAGCACTGTTGAGCCTTTTTATAAGCCTACCTAAGCACTGTTGGGTCTTTTTATAAGCCTACCTAAGCCTTTCTAAACCGAAGGGAATTAGAGAGCGAGAGCGGCAAAGCTATTGAATTCTTCACTCTTCGTTCTTCACTCTTCACTCTTCACTCTTCGTTCTTCACTCTTCACTTACTTGCACATCTTACATCCCTCACACTTTGTCAGTTCGCCTCGGAAGCGTTTTTCGACAAGATAGTGAAGGCGGTCGCGAAGCGGTTCGAGCTTGATCTGGTCAACCACCTCGTTGATGAAGGCAAACTCGAGCAGCAGCTTGGCTTCCTTCTTGCTGATGCCACGCTGACGCATGTAGAAGAGAGCGGCGTCGTTGAGCTGACCCACGGTGGAGCCGTGTGAGCATTTCACGTCGTCGGCATAGATCTCGAGCATGGGCTGTGTGTACATGCGTGCCTCCTTTGTGGCACACAGGTTCTGGTTGCGCTCCTCGCTGACGGTCTTCTGCGCTCCGTGACGCACGAGCACGCGGCCGGCAAAGGCACCTGTCGACTTGTCATCGAGCACATATTTGTAAAGCTCATGACTTGTGCAGTGGGGCACCTGGTGGTCGATGAGCGTGTTGTTGTCGATGTGCTGTGCCTTGTCGGCAATGACGCATCCGTTGCACCAACACTCTGCTCCCTCGCCCTTGAGCAACACGTCGAGACGGTTGCGTGTCGTGCCGTTGTGCAGCGTTATGACGTTGTGGTTAACACGGCTGTCGGCCTGTTGCTCAATGTAGACGTTCGACACACGCGTGTTCTTATAGTGGGTCTCCTCCATGCAGTAGAGGTCAAGCGATGCGTTGCGTCCCACATAAGCCTCAATGACCTGTGTTGCAAGAAACTCGCGGTCATCGGCAGCATGGTCACAGAACAGCAGTTTGGCTTCAGCGCCCTCCTCCATGACGATGAGCACGCGACGGTTCACCATGAGCGGCACGTCAGAGCGCAAGATGTTGATGACCTGTATGGTGCGGTCCACCTTCACGCCCTGCTTCACATAGACGAGCAGACCGTCCTGTGCCAGCATGGTGTTGAGGGCTGTTATGCCATCCTCGTCGGCATGTGCGAGCTGCGCATAATGGTCAGCCACAAACTGCGGGTTCGCCTGAGCATAGGCAGCGAGCGAGTCGACCACCACGCCCTCGGGCAGGTTCTCCTTGGGCTGCAGGGCAGCGCGGAACTGGTCGTTAACGATAAAATAGAGCGATGTGCTGAGGTTCGGCACGTCGCAACGGAACGCCTTGTAGGGGTCTACAGGAATCTCCAGACGGTTAACGTTGACGCCATAGTCGGGTGCGAACAGCTCGTCAACGCTTGTATATTTGTATCTCTCTACCTTTCTTGAAGGGAACCCTTGTCGCTCAAACTGTTCAAAGGCAGCGTCGCGCACGGCGTTTAGCGGTGCGGCACTGTGAGCGCAGATCTGTTCTCTACATTCGCGGTAGAGGTCGATGTATTGTTTTTCGCTGTGCATTGTTTCGTTTTTTTACTTTAAAATCAAAAACTCTACTCCACTTCCGCCTTTATCCAGTCGTATCCTCTCTGTTCAATCTCCTTAGCCAGTTCAGGTCCGGCAGTTTTCACGATGCGTCCTTTGTAGAGCACATGCACGACGTTAGGTTTGATCATGTCGAGCAGACGCTCATAGTGGGTAATGACGATGGCCGATGTCTCGGGCGTGTGCATCTTGTTCACGCCATCAGCCACGATGCGCATGGCATCGACATCCAGACCCGAGTCGGTCTCGTCAAGGATAGAGAGCTTTGGCTCGAGCATGGCCATCTGGAAGATCTCGTTGCGTTTCTTCTCGCCGCCGCTGAAGCCCTCGTTCACCGAGCGTCGTGTGAACTTGCTGTCAAGCTCCACCACCTTGCGCTTCTCGTTCATGAGCTTCATAAACTCGGCAGCCTTAAGCTCAGGCAGTCCCTGATACTTACGCTTCTCGTTCACGGCAGCCTTGAGGAAGTTGGTCATCGACACGCCCGGAATCTCTACCGGATATTGGAACGAGAGAAACAGTCCCTCGTGTGCGCGGTCCTCTGGCTTCATGTCGAGCAGGTTCTTGCCGTTGAACAGAGCCACACCCTCGGTCACCTCATAGAGAGGGTTGCCTGTGAGCACGGCGCTTAGTGTCGACTTGCCCGAACCGTTCGGACCCATGATGGCATGGATCTCGCCATCATTTATCGTGAGGTTGATGCCTCTAAGTATTTCCTTATCGCCAATCTTGGCGTGGAGGTTCTTTACTTCTAACATATTTAGACGTCTTTGTTTTTATCTTTTTTTATTATTCTGTTTTCTTCTGTGGCCGCTGGTTGCCATTGCTTCATCAATAAGCATCGAGCACACGCTTCAACCTTGCCTTCTGATGTTCCTTCTTCGTTTCCTTTTTAGGCTCATCGTCGGGACAATAGAGTCCGAGCGCTGTCGCTATAAACTTGTAGAGCGTGTTGCCGTCGTCAGACGTGAACCTGAACGGGAAGGTAAGCTTCAGCCCGATCTGTATGTTGTGGCGATGCATGTTGGAGCGCATGCCGTAGGTCTCGGGCTGTCCGTTATATGTCGTGCTTACGCTTGTCTTGCCGTTGACGGCAAGCGGGAAGCCATACTGAAACTCAAGTGCGAGCGACGAGAACAGGTAGCAGTCGAGACCAATGGCTGGTGCCACGCTAAAGCGCGGATAGCTTATAGAGTAGTGGCGCTCATAGCTATAGCTTGTTCCCATGCCCGAAGAGCTGGCCTCAATGTAGCCCGTCTCGTTCTGCGTCCCCACATTGGTGTAGGTCACAAGGGCGGCGTAAGGCTGTATGGCGCAACCGTTAGACAACGGATAACAGCGTGCTCCCAGCACGATGTTGCGCAACGTTGCCGACACGTCGCCGCTGAACCATTGGAGCACCTCAGCGTTATAGCCTCCCACCACCGAAAAGTGGTCGTTGGGAAGATAATACTCCAACATGATGTTGCCCAACGGGTTTGCGAACGACGCCGCTCTCTCGTCATGCGCTGCATTATGGTCTCTGTAAGCCGTCGTAGGACAAGAAAGATTCATGCCCGTTATGACCGCCCAACGGCGCGGCATGTCATCGTCGTCATCATTGGCAGCAACGGCATTGGCAACAACGGCATTTGTAACAGCTGCATTAGCAGCAACATTAGCGGCAGCATCGACATTGGCGGCAGTCAGCGTGCTGAACGGAAAAGCTGCAAGAGCTGCAAGAACAGCCGATATTATTGTTTTGCGAAACACTTGTTTTCGATTTTTGATTTTTGAATTTTGATTGTTGAATTGTTGCGGCTCTGCCGCAATGTTGAATTTTGATTTTTGAATTATTGAATTATTGCGGCTTTGCCGCAATTTTGAGTTATGAATTTTTGATTTATTCTTTTTTTCGATTATTAGAAACTCACAAATCAAAATTCAAAAATTCAACATTGCGGCAAAGCCGCAACCATTCAACATTCAACACTCAACATTCAACCTTCTCATCCCACCGTTCCTTCCAACGACACGCTGAGGAGCTTCTGTGCCTCGACAGCAAACTCCATTGGCAGCTTGTTGAGCACCTCCTTGGCGTAGCCGTTCACGATCAGGCCCACGGCCTGCTCTGTGGGTATGCCACGCTGGTTACAGTAGAAGAGCTGGTCTTCGCTGATCTTTGATGTTGTGGCCTCATGCTCCACCACGGCGCTGTCGTTGTGAATGTCCATGTAGGGGAAGGTATGGGCGCCACAGTCGGAGCCGAGGAGCAGCGAGTCGCACGACGAGTAGTTGCGTGCGTTGTCGGCGTTGCTGGTGGCACGCACCAGTCCGCGGTACGAGTTCTGACTGTGTCCTGCCGAGATGCCCTTCGATATGATTGTCGACTTGGTGTTCTTTCCCATGTGTATCATCTTCGTGCCGGTGTCGGCCTCCTGATAGTTGTTTGTCACCGCCACCGAGTAGAACTCGGCCTGTGAGCCGTCGCCGCGCAAGATGCACGACGGATATTTCCATGTTATGGCCGATCCCGTCTCCACCTGTGTCCACGACAGTTTCGAGTTGACACCTCTCAGGTCGCCACGCTTGGTCACGAGGTTCAGCACGCCACCCTTGCCGTGTTCGTCGCCGGGATACCAGTTCTGCACGGTCGAGTATTTCACCTCCGCGTTGTTGTTCACCACAATCTCCACGATGGCGGCATGCAACTGGTTCTCGTCGCGCATGGGCGCTGTGCACCCCTCAAGGTAGCTCACATAAGCGTCGTCGTCGGCCACGATCAGTGTGCGTTCAAACTGTCCCGTGTTTCTTGCGTTTATGCGGAAATAGGAGCTAAGCTCCATGGGGCAGCGCACACCTTTGGGAATGAAGACAAACGATCCGTCTGAGAACACGGCGCTGTTGAGGGCGGCATAGAAGTTGTCGCGATAGGGCACCACCGTTCCGAGATATTGCTTTACGAGGTCGGGATGGTTCTTTATGGCGTCGCCGATGGAGCAGAAAATTATTCCTTTCTCTGCGAGTTTCTCCTTGAAGGTGGTCTTCACCGACACCGAGTCCATAATGGCATCCACCGCCACGCCGCTGAGCGCCAGTCGCTCTTCGAGCGGAATGCCGAGCTTGTCGAATGTCTTCATGAGCTCAGGGTCTATCTCCTTCTTCTCATCCTTCTTCTTTGCCAACGGGTCGGCATAATAAGAGATTGCCTGGTAGTCGATCTCAGGCAGGTGCACATGTCCCCATGTGGGCTGCTTGAGCGTCTGCCAGTGGCGGAACGCCTTAAGGCGGAACTCGAGCATCCAGTCGGGCTCGCCCTTCTTCTGCGAGATCAGTCGCACTACATCCTCGTTGAGACCTTTCTCTATGATGTCGGTGTGCACGTCTGTGGTGAAGCCATATTCATATTTCTGCTCCGCCACCTGTCGCACAAAGGCATTTTTTGTATCTTTATTTTCCATTGTTGCTGTTATGTTTGCAGGGTGCTGCTTCTATCTTTCGGCAGGCTAACGCTTTATCGCGAAAGCCGCGGTGTCTTCGACAAAAAAATATCATGTGTCCGAAAGAAAAACGACATGTCCCCTATTAAAATGCAAAATTACAAAATAAGCAATTATTATCGTAACGTTTTACGTTTTTTTTGGCTTTTACAGCTGTTCATCAGAATAAAAAAAACACAAGTTCGTGCATGCGCATAATCGCATAACACAAACCTGTGTTTTTATCATGACTCATTATTTTTCTATTCCACACTTAGCTCATCAAAGCGCCATAGACAGACCTGCCAAGCGCCATAGACAAGCGGCCATCATGCGAGCGTCTTACAGCGTCTGCTTAACCTCAATCTCGGTGAAGGTCTCGAGCACGTCGCCCACCTGAATGTCGTTGAAGTTGACGAGCGAGACACCACACTCGAAGTTGGTGGCCACCTCCTTGACGTCATCCTTGTAACGCTTGAGGGCAGCGATGTCGGCGGTGTGAACCACGATACCGTCGCGCACCACGCGTGCGCGGTCGCTGCGGTGAATCTTGCCTTCTGTAACCATACATCCGGCAACGGTGCCCACCTTCGAGATCTTGTAGACCTCGCGCACCTCAACCTGTCCTGTGACAACCTCCTTCTTGACCTTGTCGAGCATACCCTCCATGGCAGAAGTGACATCGTCGATGGCGTCGTAGATAACCGAGTAGGTGTTGATCTCCACGCCAGCCTGGTCAGCCTGCTTGCGTGCTGCAGCCGAAGGACGCACCTGGAAGCCCACGATGATGGCATCGGAAGCGTCGGCGAGCGTCACATCGCTCTCTGAGATCTGGCCCACGGCCTTGAAGATGACGTTGACCTTGATCTTCTCTGTAGAGAGCTTGATGAACGAGTCGCTCAGAGCCTCTACCGAACCGTCGGTGTCGCCCTTTACGATGATGTTCAGCTCCTTGAATGATCCAAGGGCAATGCGGTGTGAGATATCTGACAGGGTGAGACGCTTCTGTGTGCGCAGACTCTGCTCACGCTGTAGCTGTGTGCGCTTGTTTGCGATGTCGCGTGCCTCCTGCTCTGTCTCGAGCACATGGAACGAGTCGCCGGCTGTGGGCGCACCGTTCAGGCCCAAGATTATTGCTGGCTCTGCCGGTCCTGCCTTCTCTATGCGGGCGTTACGCTCGTTAAACATGGCCTTGATGCGTCCCCAGCTTGTGCCGGCGATCACGTTGTCGCCCACACGGAGCGTACCGTTGCTCACGAGCACCGTTGACACATAGCCACGTCCCTTGTCGAGAGACGACTCGATGATTGAACCTGTTGCCTTGCGGTTGGGGTTAGCCTTCAGGTCGAGCATCTCAGCCTCAAGGAGCACCTTCTCCAGCAGTTCGCTGATGCCGATACCCTTCTTGGCGCTGATCTCCTGACACTGGTACTTGCCGCCCCACTCTTCAACGAGCAGGTTCATGGCAGCCAGTTCCTCACGCACACGGTCGGGGTTGGCACCTGGCTTGTCGATCTTGTTGATTGCGAACACCATCGGCACGTTGGCAGCCTGGGCATGTGCGATAGCCTCCTTTGTGGTGGGCATGACAGCGTCGTCGGCAGCAACGATGATGATGGCGATATCGGTAACCTGAGCACCACGGGCACGCATGGCGGTGAAGGCCTCATGACCCGGTGTGTCGAGGAATGTTATGCGGCGTCCGTCCTCAAGCTTCACGTTGTAAGCACCGATGTGCTGGGTGATGCCTCCTGCCTCACCGGCGATGACGTTGGTCTTGCGTATGTAGTCGAGCAGCGATGTCTTACCGTGGTCAACGTGTCCCATGACGGTCACGATAGGAGCGCGCGGCACGAGATCGTTCTCGTCGTCAGCCTCTTCTGTGATGGCCTCCTGCACCTCTGCACTGACATATTCGGTCTTGAACCCAAACTCCTCTGCCACGAGGTTGATGGTCTCGGCGTCGAGGCGCTGGTTGATAGACACCATGATGCCCACGCTCATGAGAGTTCCGATGACCTGGTTGACGTTGATGTTCATCATCGTAGCCAGCTCGCTCACGGTCACGAACTCGGTGAGCTTCAGTGTTTTGCTCTCCTTCTTCTCCTCGCGGCGCTCCTCGTTCATCTTCTCCTGAGCAGCTTCACGCTTCTCCTTACGATACTTGGCGCCCTTCTTTGTCTGGTTCTGCTTGTTTGTGAGGCGTGCGAGCGTCTCCTTAACCTGACGTGCCACGTCCTCATCATTAACCTCAACGGGCTTCTGGTTGCGGTTGCGGTTCTTCTTTTTCTTTCCGTTGCCGGCGCCGCCGTTTCCGCCGGCACTGTTGCCGCCGCCGTTGTTGTTGCGTCCACCCTGCTGGTTAGACGCAGCGTTTATGTCGACGCGCACCTTGTTTATGCGCTCGCGCTTCTTCTTGCCGTCGCGCTGCTGCTGAGCCTTCTCCTCGCGCTCCTTGCGCTTCTCCTCCTTCGACTTCTTCTTGGGACGGGTGCTCTGGTTGAGCGTTGCGAGGTCTATCTTTCCGAGCACGTTCACCTTAGGAGCGTTCAGCATCTTCTTCTCGCTCTTTGTGGTGAAGATGTCGTCGCTCTTCTGCTGCTGTGCCAGATGCTTCTGCTCCAGCGGTGTGCGCTGGTCGGCGGGCTTGTCGCCAGCAGCTACAGGGGCCTCCTGTGCTGCGTTGGCAGCGGCTTTAACCTCGGGCTGTGCCTTCTTCTGCTCAGCCTCCTGCGCCTTAGGCGCTGCGGGCTTGGCCTCAGCGTGCTGTGCAGCAGGTTTCTGTGCGTTCTGCTGTGCAGGTTTAGCTTCTGCGGGCTTTGCGGCGTTATTCACTGCGGGCTTCTGTGCAGCCCCGTTGTTGGCTTTTGCAGAGTCGTGGCTCACGGCAGCAGTCACGTTCTTGCTGTTCTTTCCGGCAGTCTGAGCGGCAGGCTTTGAAGGCTGCTTCTTTCCCAAACTGTCGAGGTCTATTTTTCCCAGGGGCTTATACTGCTGCACTCCTGCGGGGAGCACACGCTCTGTACGGCCTTCCTTAGCCTGGTCCTTGGCCTGTTTCTTGTCCTTGGGCTTCTTCTGGAGCAGCTTCTCGGCTTGCGAGCGCACCTCCTTGTCCTGCTTGAAGGCTTCTACCAGAGCGTTATACTGCTGGTCGTTGAGCTTGAAGCTCAGCTCCTGTTTCACCTCTCCCAGTTCACTTCTCTTTTCAAGGAATTCAACTGCCGTTTGAAGTCCTATATTCAATTCGCTTAATGCTTTGTTTAACCTGATGCTCATTCTGTTTTTTTATCGTTCATCATGCGTGGCGGTGCCTCTTCCCCGTAAGCAGGAACCTGAGGTTGCTGCTTCGCTGTCGCTGCTACGCCATGGCGCATATAGTTTTCTTTTTTTAATAAAATTATTGTCTGCACGACCTCTCGCGGCTTGTCTCTGCAAGCGCCTGTCGGCAATATGTTTTGGTCAACTTGCCGTGGCAGGTGCGTGTCGTCACACCGTCCTGCCGTGGCAAGGATAGAAATGAGAGCCGGAGAAAATTATTTCTCAAACTCTGCGCGGAGCACGTTGAGCACATGATCCACGGTCTCTTCTTCAAGGTCAGCCTTCTCAACGAGCATCTCACGCGGAGCGTTGAGCACCGCCTTGGCTGTGTCGAGACCGATGCCCTTGATGGCGTCGATAACCCACTGGTCGATCTCGTCGACAAACTCGTCGAGGTAGATGTCCTCTTCCTCTTCGTCGCCGTTAACCTCGCGGAACACGTCGATGGTGTACTTGGTGAGCATAGACGCCAGCTTGATGTTCAGACCTCCACGGCCGATGGCCAGGCTCACCTCCTGTGGCTGGAGGAACACCTCTGCCTTGTGGTTCTCCTCGTCGATGTTGATGCTTGACACCTTGGCCGGTGAGAGCGCACGCTGGATGAAGAGCTTGGTGTTGGCTGTCCAGTTGATGACGTCAATGTTCTCGTTGCCGAGCTCACGCACGATGCCGTGAACGCGGCTACCCTTGACACCCACACATGCTCCCACGGGGTCAATGCGCTCGTCGTAGCTCTCGACGGCGATCTTGGCACGCTCTCCCGGCATGCGGGCGATGGCCTTGATGCTGATCAGACCGTCGTTGATCTCGGGCACCTCTGCCTCGAGCAGACGCTGAAGGAAAGCAGGGCTTGTGCGCGAAAGGATGATCTTGGGGTTGTTGTTCTCGTTGTCCACGCGCTCGATGACGGCACGCACGGTCTCACCCTTGCGGTACACGTCGCTGGGTATCTGCTCGCTCTTGGGCAGCGACAGCTCGTTGTTCTCGTCGTCTACCACGAGCACCTCGCGCTTCCACACCTGGTACACCTCGCCGGCGATAACCTGTCCCACACGATCCTTATATTTGTTGTAGAGCGAGTCGTGCTCCAGCTCCAGCACCTTCGAAGCGAGAGTCTGGCGCAGGTTCAGGATGGCGCGGCGACCGAACTTGGTGAAGTCGACAGCCTCAGACACATCCTCGCCCACCTCATAGTCGGGCTCAATCTTGCGTGCCTCGGTGAGCGAGATCTCCTTGTTCTCGTCCTGCACCTCGCCGTCTGCCACAACCACGCGGTTACGGTATATCTCAAAGTCGCCCTTGTCGGGGTTCACGATAACGTCGAAGTTCTCGTCGCTACCGAAAATCTTTGCAAGCACATTGCGGAAACTCTCCTCGAGCACACTCACGAGAGTTGTGCGGTCGATGTTCTTTGTTTCCTTAAACTCTTTGAACGAGTCGAACATGCTCACTGTATCGTCTTTTTTTAATGCTGCCATTTGTGTTTACTTGAAACTGATTAAATATTTTGTATATTTCACTTTATTCATCTCGAACGTATGATCCACATCCATGAGCTGCGGACGCTTCTTGCCTTCCACCTTCACCTTTTCCTGTGTGGTGAGAACGAAGCTGTTGCCGTCGACGCTCTTCAGCACGCCTTTATATTTCTTGCCGTCGGCATCGAGCACCTCCACGTCTTTGCCTACGAAGCACTCATACTGGCGTGGCACCTTGAAGGGCTGACCCAGACCGGCAGAGCCTACCTCCAGCTCATAGTCTTCCTCATCGCGGCTCAAGTGCTCCTCGATGAAGCGGCTGAGCTCCACACAGTCTTCAATCCACACGCCGTCGGCATGGTCAATCTCCACTACAATCTTGTTGTCGGCGCTTATCTCTATGTCTACAAGAAAATATTCCTTGTCCTCGAGCCAACTCTCAACAATCTCTTTAACGGTGTTTTTGTTTATCATACATTTTGTTTGGGGCGTGTTGTCGTTTTCTTTTTTGTTTTGCTTGCCACGCCGTGTTGTGATTTACAGTTGTTTTTTCATCTCATCCCGCCAGCCTGTTTACAGTCGAGACCTCAGTAATTAAAAAAATGAGGAGCTCTCTCGGAGCCCCTCATTCCACTGAATGGTGCAAAGTTACGAAAAAATCCATACTTATACAAATATTTTATGTGTTTTCTTGCAATTTTAGTCTAATTGTTGAGCCATCGCAATGAGTTTTCACCGACATCGTTTGCAGAGCACGAAAAAAGTTGTAAATTTGTATGGCTTAAAACAGCAGCCTATAAAATTTTCAGAAAAAAAATGCAACATACACAACATAGAGGTCTTGAACGTCGCGTAAGCAACGACATGAACCTTGCGGGAAGAGCCATGAGCCTTGCGGGTAGAGCCATGAGCCTTGCAGGAAGAGCCATGGGCCTTGCGGAAAGAGCCATGCCTGAACCGCTCACCTTTTTCGTCATCATCACAGCCCTCATCCTCACTATCGCTTCTTGTGGCGGCAGAGAGAAGGAAGGAGCCGTGGTGTCTGACGAGAAGAAGATTGAGCAGATAAAGAGCATCAGCATGTCGCAGCCAGAGCTCGCCCTCTCCATGCTCGACAGCGCCGAGGTGCTCCGCACCATGCCCATGTATGATGTCAACGCCCTGCGTGCCATCGTCTACAACAACTCGTCAAACGACAACACAAAGGCGCTCCACTATGCCTTGCTCGCCAGCACCGACAGTCTGCTCACCCACAACAACGAGAAGCGTCTGGCGGTGACGTCGGTCCTGGCATACCAATATTTTAAATGTGGCATCTACGACCGCTGTCTGCTCACCGCCGAGCAGGCCATCACCCTGGCGCGAAAGCTCAAAGCGACTGACAAGGAAGCATCCATTCTCAACACCAAGGCCATGTGTGAGAGCGAGATAGGGTTGGTTGACAAGGCGTTGCGCTCGTTCGACAGCGGCATCAGTCTGCTGCGCCGACAGGTTCACACCGCCGACACATGGAGCACATGGAGCGACCTCGTCGACATGTACTCGCAGAAGGCCAACGTGTTGCTCGACGACCATCGTTACACGGAGGTGGCAGCCATGTATGACACCTTCAGCGAGGCAGTTACGACCATGGCTGAGCGCAAGCCCGAGAGAGTGGCGGGCGGCAACGACTGGTCAAAGGCGATGTTCTACGCTGTCTACTCGGTGACCTACGCACACCTTGGCGAGAAGCAGAAGGCTTATGAGTTCTACTCGAAGCTCCTCGACACCGACCTCTCCAAGACGCCGGCGGGCATTACCTTCCTCGTGCCATACCTCCTGCTGGAGCGCCGCTACGGTGAGGCCATAACGAAGCTTGAGGAAGAGGAGGCGTTCTTCAAACGACGCGGGCGCGACACCGTCGACTATTATTTTGTGCGCACGCTCCTGCCTTCCAAGGCCGATGCCCTCTTCAACGAAGGACGCTACCGCGAGGCGGCGCTCACGGGCCTGAGGGCCATTGCGCTGAACGACAGTCTGTCTCTTAAACTGAAGAAGCAGAACGCCATGTCGATGAGTCAGCTGCTCGATTCAAAGCACAAGGACATGCGCATAAACGAGCAGGCACGCGACCTGCGCAACAGTCGCACCATCGTGGCTCTCGTGTCGTTCCTCATGGCCGTCCTTGCCGTGCTCTTCATCAGGGTCATGTCTTACAACCGTCTGGTGCAGCGAAAGAACCGTGCCGCCGCAGCTACCATAAACGAGCTGACCGCTGCCAAGGAGCAACTCGCCTATCTGCTGGCATCGAAAAGCAGGAACAACGATGCTGCTGGGGAGAGGGGACGCGACGATGCTGCTGAGGAGGAGGGACGCGACGATGCGAGAACCCAAGAGCAGGGTGTAAGCCAAGAAAGCTCAGCCGCCAACGAGAAATCTTCAACGCAAACAACCGCTTGCCATGAGGAAAACAATAAAAAGGTGGAGACGGAATGGGCAGGGATAGGAGAGAAAACGGAAAGCGGAGAAAAAGCTGGAAACAGAAAAGGTGTTGTGAACGGAGAAAAAGCAGAGAACTTACAGAAAACAATGAACGGGAAGAACAAAAAGGACGGTGAAAATATAGAGAACGGACAACGAACAGAGAACGGAAAACGAACAGAGAACGGAGAGGGTGCAGAGAACGGAGAGCGAACAGAGAACGGAGAGCGAGCAGAGAACGGAGAGCGAACAGAGAACGAAGAGCGAGCAGAGAACGGAGAAGATGTTGAGAAAAAGGGGCTGTCCGTAGCAACGAGCAAGGGGGCATCAGAAGAAAAGGATGCCGCTGCCAGATTAAAAGACGACAAGTCGCGCGACATGTTCTTGCAGCTTGAGCAGCGCATCATCAACGAGCGCCTGTTCCGCAAGCCTAAGATCTCTCGCGACGAGCTTATCGCCTTGCTCGGCGTGGACAAGGGCACGTTCGTGTCGTTGCTCATGGTTTTCTCGGGCAAGCCGTTCAACCGTTACATCAACGACATGCGTCTCGACTATGCCGCCTCGCTCCTTCGCAAGAACACCAACTTCTCAGTCGAGGCAATAGCCATCGACTGTGGCATCCCCGTACGCCAGACCTTCTACCGCCTGTTCACGGAAAAGTTTGGACTTTCACCGGCGGAGTATAGGAAGATGAATGAGTGAAGCCCCACCCACGCTATAGGAATGTTGATTTTTGAATGTTGAATGTTGAATTGTCGGCTTTCAGCC